>Ga0315910_10000545_pt1 | contig 37392 bp, 31 predicted proteins | sample EdamamesoilMG_FD_204470 | JGI IMG/M metagenome (GOLD analysis project Ga0315910, IMG submission 204470) | Garden soil microbial communities collected in Santa Monica, California, United States - Edamame soil | ecosystem: Environmental > Terrestrial > Soil > Garden | place: USA: California...
GCTACGACCTGCCGCCGCAGGTCTGGCAGTACGCGAAGGACAAGGGCTTCTTCGGCATGATCATCCCGAAGAAATACGGCGGCCTCGGCTTCTCGGCGCTGGCGCATTCGGCGGTGGTGATGAAGCTCTCGACGCGCTCCAACGCGCTGGGCGTCTCCGTGATGGTGCCCAATTCGCTCGGGCCGGCCGAATTGCTGCTGCACTACGGGACGGAGGAGCAGAAGAACCATTACCTGCCGCGCCTCGCCAAGGGCCTGGAAATCCCCTGCTTCGCGCTCACCAGCCCCGAGGCGGGCTCGGACGCGGCCTCGATCCCCGACTACGGCGTGGTGTGCAAGGGCACGTACCAGGGCAAGGAAGTGCTCGGCATGCGCGTCACCTGGGACAAGCGCTACATCACCCTGGGACCGGTCGCGACGCTGCTGGGTTTGGCATTCCGTCTTTATGACCCCGAAAAACTGCTGGGAACGAAAGAGGATCTGGGAATTACTTGCGCCCTCGTCCCGACCAATCACCCGGGCGTGAATATCGGCCGCAGACACCTGCCGCTGAACGCGGTGTTCCAGAACGGCCCGAACTCCGGCAAGGACGTGTTCATGCCGATCGACTGGATCATCGGCGGCAAGGACTACGCCGGCAAGGGCTGGATGATGCTGATGGGCTGCCTGGCCGCCGGCAGATCGATATCGCTGCCGACCTCCTCCGTGGGCGGCGCGAAGGCGCTCGCGCGCGCCACGGGAGCGTACTCGCGCGTGCGCACGCAGTTCAAGACGCCGATCGGCAAGCTGGAAGGCGTCGAGGAAGCGCTCGGCCGCATCGCCGCCAACACCTACATGATGGACGGCGTGCGCATCATGACCGCGGGCGCCGTGGACCTGGGCGAGAAGCCAGCGGTGATTTCGGCGATCGCCAAGTACCACATGACGGAAAAGGCGCGCCAGATCGTCAACGACGCGATGGACATCCACGGCGGCAAGGGCATCTGCCTCGGACCCAACAACTGGGTCGGCCGCGGCTACCAGGTGATGCCGGTCGGCATCACGGTGGAAGGCGCCAACATCCTGACGCGCACCCTGATCATCTTCGGCCAGGGCGCGATCCGCTGCCACCCCTACGTGCTGCGCGAGATGCGCGCGGCCAAGGAGATGACCGGCGCCGCGGCCTCGATCGAGTTCGACGACGCCTTCACGTCGCACATCGGCCATACGATCTCCAACGGCGTGCGCGCCTTCGTGCACGGCATCACCAGTTCCCGCCTCGGCCAGACGCCGAGCGACGGCGCGCCCGAGACGCGGCACTACTTCCGCTTCGCCTCGCGCATGGCGGCCGCGTTCGCCTTCCTCGCCGATGTCTCGATGCTGGCGATGGGCGGCGCGCTGAAGAGGAAGGAAAAGATCTCCGGGCGCCTGGGCGACGTGCTGTCGATGCTCTACCTGGTTTCGGCGACGCTCAAGCACTACGAGGACCAGGGCCGCCACAAGGAAGACATCCCGATGATCCGCTGGGTGGTGCGCGACCTGCTGTACCACGCGCAGGAAGCCATCGACCAGATCCTTTCCAACTTCCCGGTCAAATCCGTCGCCCGGCTGCTGCGCTGGACCATCTTCCCGCTCGGCATGTCGTTCCGGCCGCCGCTCGATTCGCGCAACCACGAGTGCGCGAAGATCCTGCTCGAACCCGGCGCCACGCGCGACCGGCTGACCGCGGGCACCTACGCGCCGCGCGGCGACGGCGACCCGTGGGCGGTGCTCGAGCAGGCCTTCCTTGCCACCATCGCCTGCGAGCCGGTGGACGAAAAGCTGCGCAAGGCGGTGAAGAAGGGAAAGATCGTCCCGCAGCCGGGCGTCGACGTCGGCACGCTGGCGCTGCAGAACAAGGTCATCACGGCGGACGAACTCGCACTTTGGCAGCGCAAGGAAGCGCTGCGCCGGAACGTCATCAAGGTGGACGATTTCCCGCAGGACTTCGGCCGCGCCGAGCTGGCGGCCAAGCAATCCCATCCGACCGCGAAGGCGGCCTGACATGTACGCCAAGCCCATCTACGTGATCGACGGGGCGCGCACGCCCTTCCTGAAGGCGAAGAACCGGCCCGGCGTGTTCTCGGCCGCGGACCTCGCGACGCAGGCCGGCAAGACGCTGCTCGCGCGCCAGAAGTTCGCGCCGACCGAGCTGGACGAAGTGATCCTCGGCTGCGCCGCGCCCTCGGTGGACGAAGTCAACATCGGCCGCGTGGCGGCGCTGCGCATGGGTTGCGGCCAGAAGGTGCCCGGCTGGACCGTGATGCGCAATTGCGCCTCGGGCATGCAGGCGCTCGATTCCGGCATCAACAACATCCTCGCCGGACGCTCGAACCTGGTGCTGGCGGGCGGCGTGGACGCGCTGTCGCGCGCACCCCTGCTCTACAACGACAAGATGGTGAACTGGTTCGCGGATTTTTCTCAGAAAAGATCTTCAGGAGAAAAAGCGGGGCAATTCGCGAAACTCCCCTTTGGCGCCCTGCTCAATCCGGTGATCGGCATCATGAAGGGGCTCACCGACCCGATGGTGGGCCTGCTCATGGGCCAGACCGCGGAGAACCTGGCGCACCGCTTCGGCATTACGCGCGCGCAAATGGACGCTTTTTCGGTCAGATCCCACCAACGCGTCGTTGCGGCGCAGGACGCCGGCCATCTGAAGGCGGGCGGCGGCGAGGTGGAAGCACTCTACGACGCCAAGGGCAACGCCTACGCGCTGGACGACGGCGTGCGGCGCGATTCCTCGGTGGAGAACCTCGCCAAGCTCAAGCCGTTCTTCGACCGCAAGTACGGCAACGTCACGCCGGGCAACAGCTCGCAGATCACCGACGGCGCCGCGTGGCTTCTGCTTGCGTCTGAATCCGCCGTGACCAAATTCAATCTGGAACCCATTGGAAAAATACTCGACTCCCAATGGGCGGGCCTCGATCCCGCGCAGATGGGCCTCGGGCCCGTGCACGCGGCGACGCCGATCCTGCAGCGCCACGGCCTGAAGCTCGACGGCGTGGACTACTGGGAAATCAACGAGGCCTTCGCCGCGCAGGTACTGGGCTGCCTCGCGGCCTGGAAGGACGAGAAATACTGCAAGGAGCAGCTGGGCTTGAGCACTTCCCTCGGAGAATTGGACCAGGAGCGCCTCAATGTGGATGGCGGCGCAGTCGCGCTCGGCCATCCGGTCGGCGCCTCGGGCGCGAGAATCGTCCTGCACATGCTGAAAACCCTGAAAAGAAAGAATGCGAAAAAGGGGATGGCATCCATTTGCATCGGCGGCGGCCTGGGCGGCGCGATGCTGATGGAGGCAACCTGATGGACCGCGCAAAGACCGCCTACAAGCACTGGCGCCACGAGCAGGACGCGCAGGGCCTCGCCTGGCTGACTTTCGACAAGCAGGGCGAATCGGCGAATACGTTTTCGAGGGAAGCGCTGGAGGAACTTTCGGCCGTGCTTGACGAGATCAAGTCTGCTTCCCCGAAAGGCCTCGTCCTGCGGTCCGGCAAGGACAGCTTCATCGCCGGCGCCGACATCAACACCTTCGCCAGCTTCACCCGGGCGGAAGAAGCGGTCGCGTTCACGCGCCTGGGCTGGGACACCGTGCAGAAAATGCGCGACCTGCCCTTCCCCACCACCGCCATGATCAACGGCTTTTGCATGGGCGGCGGGCTGGAGCTCTCGCTTGCCTGCACCTACCGCGTCGCGCTCGACGATCCGAAGACGCGCCTCGCCTTCCCGGAGGTGATGCTGGGCATCTGGCCGCTGTGGCACGGGCTGCAGTGGCTTCCCAAGCTGATCGGCCCGGCCGCCGCGCTGGACATGATCCTGACCGGCAAGGCGATCGACGCCAAGCGCGCCAAGCGCATGGGGCTGGTGACGCAGGCGGTACCGCTGCGCATCCTCGAAAACACCGCCCGCATGGTGACGCTGGAGGCCCCGAAGCCTCGTGAATTGCCTTTCATTCAAAAGCTTTTGCTTTCCTTCCGGGGCATCGTCGTTTCCCAGGCCCGCAAACAGGTCGCCAAACGGGCCCGGCGCGAGCACTACCCGGCGCCCTATGCGATCCTCGACGCCTGGCAGAAATACGACGGCGACCCCTTCCTCGCCGCCAACGATCCGTCCTGCTCGATGACTTCGCTGTTCGAGCACCCCACCACGCGCAACCTGATCCGCATCTTTTTCCTGCAGGAGAAGATGAAGGGCCTCGCCAAGGGCGTGGATTTCAAGGCGCAGCACGTGCACATCGTCGGCGCCGGCGTGATGGGCGGGGACATCGCCGCCCTGTGCGCCATGCGCGGCATCACGGTCACGCTGCAGGACACCGCGCCCGAGCGGCTCGCGCCCGCGGTGCAGCGCGCGGCCAAGCTGTTCCAGCGCCGGCTGCGCGACCCGCTGCGCGTGCGCGACGCCATGGACCGGCTGATCCCCGACGTGGCCGGCACGGGTGCCGCCAAGGCCGACGTGATCATCGAGGCGATCTTCGAGGACCTGAAGGCCAAGCGCGAACTGTTCGCCAAACTGGAAGCGGCGGCGAAGCCGGGCGCCGTGCTGGCAAGCAACACCTCCAGCCTCAAGCTCGGCGACATCGCGGCGGACTTCAAAGACCCGTCGCGTCTGGTGGGCATTCATTTCTTCAATCCGGTCCCACAGATGATGCTGGTCGAAGTCATTTCTTCCGAAAATACGAAGAAACAATTTGCCGACCATGCGACGGCGTTCGTTCGCCAGATCGACAAGCTGCCGCTGCCGGTGAAGGATTCGTCGGGCTTCCTCGTCAACCGCGTGCTCGGGCCCTACATGCAGAACGCGTTCCGCATGCTGGACGAGGGCGCCAGGCCGGAAACGCTGGACGCGGCGATGGAGGAATTCGGCATGCCGATGGGCCCGATCGAGCTCGCGGATACCGTGGGCCTGGACATCTGCCTGCACGCCGGCAAGCAGCTCGCGAAGAAGGACGCGCAGGGCCGCGAGGCGCAGGCGCCGAAAGTCCTGCTCGACAAGGTGGCGCTCGGGCAGCTGGGCCGCAAGAGCGGCCAGGGCATCTACCGCTGGGAGAACAGCAAGCCGGTGAAGGGCCAGCCCGATGCCTACAAGGGCGAACTGATGCAGACCCTGATCCAGCCCTACCTGGACGAAACGCGCGCCGTGCTGGCCGAGGGCATCGTGCCCGACGGCGAGCTGATCGACGCCGGCCTCATTTTCGGCACCGGTTTCGCGCCCTTCCGCGGCGGTCCGCTCCACTACCTGCAAGAACAGAAGAAATAGCCGGACACCAGGACATGGGCAAGGCCTCGCACCAGCCGCCCGGCCTCGCGCTGCCCAGGGGCAAGGTCCCGGCGCTGCGCGTGGTGCCGATGCCGGCGGATGCCAACCACAACGGCGACATCTTCGGCGGCTGGATCATGGCGCAGGTGGACGTCGCCGGCGGCATCGTCGCCGGGCGCGTCGCGCGCGGCCGCGTCGCCACCGTGTCGGTGAATTCCTTCGTGTTCAAGCAGCCGGTGCAGATCGGCGACGTGCTCTCGCTCTACGCCGACGTGCAGCGCGTCGGCAACACCTCGATCACGGTCGACGTGCAGGTCTTCGCCGAGCGCGGGCGCGAGGAGGCGAAGGTCGTGAAGGTCACCGAGGCCGTGCTGACCTACGTCGCCATCGACCTCAAGGGCAAGCCGCGCCCGGTGCCGCGCGGCAATTAGCGCGGACGATTCGCCGCGGGGCTAGAACGCCTCGACCGCCGAGCCGATATAGAGGTAGACCGTCGAGCGGCCGCCTTCGGACCTGCCCCAGCCGAGGTAGATCGGTCCAAGCTTGGAATCGACGCCCACGTACAGCGATCCGGACGTGATCACGCCGTTCGCCGAGGTGCCGTCCAGCCGCTTCCAGACGTTGCCCACCTCCAGCGAGGCGCCGGCATAGATTCCGGTGCCGAAGCTCTCGTTCAGGTCGCCGACGCGGCGCCGGTACTGCACCGAGCCCAGGGCGTACTCCCGGCCGACGAGTTGTCCGACCCGGTAGCCGGAAAACTGGAACAGGCCGCCGAGCCTGAACTGGTCGTACTCCGGCGGCCGGCTGCCCAGGTCGGTTCCGCCGCGCGCCGCGACGGTGAACACGTTGCGCCCGAAACTGAACACCGTGCCAACCCTGCCCTCCAAGGCCTTGTAATTCTCCTCCGCCCCCAGGCCGGTCCTGGAGAAATACGCGCTGACGTATCCCAGGGTGCCCTGGGTCGCCCACAGGCGCTTGTCGAGCGTGTCGTAATAGAACCGCGCCGTCGCGGCGCCCGCATCATTGCGGCCCGGCGCCTTTACCCAATCCTCGCCGACGTCCTTGTTCGCGTTCACGCGCCCGCGCAGCACTCCGACGCGCAGGTCCCCCCACCCCCCCAGCGCAGCGCCGCCTTCCAGCCGCGCGCCGTAGCGGGTCACCTCGAACTCTGCGACCTCCGAATTCTTGTCGTAGACGGACTGGCGCGCGCGCGCGGCATAAATGGCCGGCATGACGTAGAACGTCTGCGTTTTCTCGACTGGCTGGTAGAACTGGGCGAGAAAGAGGCCCGGCCGGCCGATCTGCGCCGCGGCGCGGAATTCGCCGCCCAGGTCGTTGAGCCAGCGCTTCTCGTAATTCACCCGAAGGCCCCAGGCGAGGTCGCCCTTGAAGTCGGTCGCCAGGTTACCGTCGAACTTGATGTAGTTCGGGCCCCAGGCCTTCTCGGTGGCGTTGAACACGAGGACGTTCTTCCCGTCCTCGGTGACCAGCTGGCTGCTGACCGAGGAGTAGTCGCCGCGCTCGACCAGGTTCGTGGCGTCCTGCTCCGCCTGCGCGGGATTGAAGACTTCGCCCGCCTTGGAGGTGATGAAGTTCCGCACCACCTCCGGGTTCGTCACCTTGAGTCCCACCAGGCGCACTTCGTCGATCGTCACCTTCGCCACCGAGGTCGCCTGGCGATGGCCGGCGCGCCAAGCGGCATACTGCGCAGGCGGCAGGCTGTAGCGCGCCAAGGTCGCCGCGACGCTGCGCGCGGCGGCCTCGCCGATGGGAATCGCCTCCGGCACCTTGTAGAAATCCCCTGACGTGATGTCCTTGAGGATGACCGGAACGGCGACGTCCCTGTCCGTGAGCGTGGCGAGTTGCGCTTTCTCATTCGACTCGATGGCGATGTTCATGGCCTGGCCGGCGACCGCCAGCGCATTGCCCAGGTTTTCCCGAGATGCGACCGGATTGCCCAGCGACACCGCGATGATCACGTCGGCGCACATCTTGCGCGCGACATCCACCGGCAGATTGCGCACCAGCATGCCGTCGACATACAGCCGGCCGTCGACCTCCACCGGCGCGAACGCCGCCGGCACCGCCATGCTCGCGCGCATCGCGACCGCGAGGTCGCCGCGGTCGAAGACCTTCATGTCGCCGTTTTCGAGGTCGGTGGCGACCGCGCGGAACGGAATCGGCAGCCGGTCGAAGCTGTTCGTCTGCCGCGCCCCGCTGACGATGTTGCGGAACAGCGCTTCGATCTGCTGCGTGGGCACGAGGCCGCCGGGAAAAACGAGCTTGCCGTCCCTGACCCCGAGTTCGAAACCGTTGGTGAACAGGAAATCAAGCGCCTTGCGGCGCACCGTGTAGCCTTCGCGCGGCGCGCTCTCCAGGGTTTCCCTCCAGTTCACCGCGGTGACGACTTTCGCGAGCTCTTCCGCGGTCAGGCCCGTCGAGTAGGCCGCGCCGACGATGGCGCCCATGGAGGTGCCCGCGATGCAGTCCACCGGAATGCGCAACTCCTCGAGGACTTTCAGGACGCCGATGTGCGCGCCGCCCTTGGCGCCGCCGCCGCCCAGCACCAGGCCGATGCGCGGGCGCGCGCCCGCTGATCCCGGCACACCCGGCGCCGGATCGGCCGCGCCGCCCGGCTGTACGGTGATGAGCAGGGCCAGGCCCGCCACAGTTGCGATACGCTTGAGCATCAGCAGCCTCGCATCGGAATTGGAACTGTGATGGTACTCAAAACGACGGGCGGCGGCGGCCGCATTTTGGCGGGACTGGCACTCGTTCCGCTGATCGCCTGGAGCGCGGCGGCTCTCTGGATCGACGGCCCGGCCGGGCGCTGGCTCGCCGGGCTGCTTGCGGCAGGATTCGTCGTTGCCGCCGTCGCATCACTGGCGCTGCTGCGCACGGTTTTGCACGCGGCTGCCGCCGTGCTGACATTGTTCGCGCTCGTGCTCGCCTGGTGGCTCAGCATCCCGGCCACCAACGAGGCGGACTGGCAGCCGGACGTCGCGAAGCTGGCGAGCGCGAGCATCGAGGGCGACATCGTCACCCTCCGGCACGTGCGCAATTTCGACTGGGGAAGCGAGACCGACTACACGCCGCGCTGGGAGACGCGCCGCTACGACCTCTCCCGGCTGCGCGGCGCGGACATGTTCCTGTCCTACTGGGGGCCGAGGGAGATCGCGCACACCATCATGAGCTGGGAGTTCGCCGACGGCCGCCACCTCGCGATCTCCATCGAGACGCGCAAGAAAAAGGGCCAGTCCTATTCCGCGCTGCTCGGCTTCTTCCGCCAGTACGAGATCTACTACGTGGTCGCCGATGAGCGCGACCTCGTCGGCGTGCGCGCGATGTACCGCGGCGAGGATCTCTACCTGTACCGGCTGAAGGTATCGCCCGCGCAGGCGCGCGCGGTGCTGCTCGACTACCTGAAGGAAATCAATCGCCTCGACAGGCAACCGGAGTGGTACAACGCGCTGGTGCACAACTGCACCACGACCATCCGCCACCATGCGCTAGACGCGGGGGCGGGACGCCCGTTCGACTGGCGCATCCTCGCCAACGGCTACATCGACGAACTCGGCTATGAGCGCGGCCAGATCGACACGCGCCTGCCTTTCGCCGAACTGAGGCGGCGCAGCGACATCACGGCGAAGGCGAAGGCCGCCTACGCCGGCGACAACTTTTCCCGCAGCATCCGCGCAGGTCTTCCCGGCGAGCGCACGCCGCCCTGATCAGTTCATTCCGCAGGAGAAAGGCATCCCATGACCGCAAGCCCGATGCTGTTCATCGCCGTTGAATTCTGCGACGGCTCCAAGCTGAAGTATTCCTTCCCCGCGCAGGCGGCCAACGACGCCGCGCGGCAGCTGAAGCTGGAAGACCTGCTGAAGGGCCGCCATCTCGTGCTCCAAGCCGAGGGCCGCTTGGTCGTGCACCCGATGGAGAACATCAAGACGCTGGAACTGTCGACCGGCGGCGCCTCGCTTGACGGCATCCGGCTGCCCGCGCATACGATCCGCGGGGCGACCCTGCTGCGCTAGCCGCCCGCCTTCGGATCGCCGGTCGCGCGCGCCGCCGCGGCCGCCGCCACATCGGGCGAAACGCCCGCCGGCACGTTCACGGTAACCCGCCGCTCGGCGAACTTGACGCCCGCCTCGGCGAAGGACTTGATGATCCGCGCGAATGCTTCGCGACGGATGGTGTAGGCGCCGCCCCCGGCCGGCCTGGCCATGTACTTCACCCGCACCACCAGCCCGCTGTCGTCGGTCGCGGCCACGCCCTGCGATTTGAGCGGCTCGATCAGGTCCTTGCTCAGTTCCGGGTCTTCGGCGATCTCCTGCCCGACCTTCTTGATGATCTGCTTCACTTTTTTCAGGTCCGTGTCGTAGGCGAGGCGGAACTCGAGCTTCATGATCATCCAGTCGCGGCTGGTGTTGCGCAGCCGCTTGATCTCGCCGTAGGGCAGCACGTTCAGCGCGCCGCGGTGGTGGCGCAGGATCACCGCGCGCACGCCGATTTTTTCCACCACGCCCTTGGCGTCGCCGACCTCGATGTATTCCCCGAGACGGAACGCGTCGTCCATCAGGAAGAAGGCGCCGGAGACGATGTCGCGCACCAGCGTCTGCGAGCCGAAGCCGATCGCCACGCCAACCACGCTCGCACCGGCGAGCAGCGGCACGATGTTGATGCCGAGCGCGGCGAGGATGCTGAGCACCGCCATGATCAGGATGGTGATCTGCAGCGTGCCGCGCAGCAGCGGCAGCAGCGTGCGCAGGCGCGAGGCGGGCTTGATGTCGCTTCCGGCCGGCGCCGACTCCGATGCCATGCGCTGGTCGATCGCGGTGCGCGCCACTTCCCAGAGGATCCAGGCAAGCAGCGAGGTGATCGCGATGCCGAGCAGAGCGCTGGTAATGCGCGCGCCGAAGCCGCGTTCGGCCATCGCAAACATGTTGAGCTCCCACAGGTCGGCGAGAATCAGGAAACCCGACACCAGCACCACGATATGGATCGCGCGCCGCAACACGGGCTCGAAACTGTCTGCGACCGCCGAGGATTCCGGCGCCGCCGCCGGCCGCTGCATGACAGCCGCGAGCATCCGGCAGGCGAGCATGTCGACGAGCGGCAGCGCGAGGAGCAGGAAGACGCTGAGGATCGGGGCGTTGCTCTGCACGGAATCGCCGAGCAGCATGTCGTAGAGCCGCGACACAAACACCACCGCGAGGTACAGCGCAGCCAGCGCGGGCCAGGTGTCCGCCAGCAGGCGCCGCAGGGGACCCGATTCGCCGGTCCCGCGGATCAGTCCGCCCACATCCGCGCGCACCCGCCAGATCGTGTCAAGCATCAGCAGGATGAACAGCAGCGACCCCAGCGTCGCGAACAGGATGAGGGCTTCCGGCGGCGCGTCGAAATGCACGAAGATCGTCACGACGACCCGCATGAAAACAAACAGGACCGCAAGCCGCGCGAGTCCCCAATGAAGCACGCGCGCCGCGCGGTCGCCGAACGGCAGGAGCCGGAGCCGCGGCGTGGCGGGTTCGAGGAGCAGCCCCACGAACAGCATGAACACCCGGGCGCCGACAATCGCCGAGAGGGTCAGGAGCACGATGAACCGGACCGCCCCATGGCCCTGCCACAGGATGAAGAACATGCCGACCGACGCGGCCGTAAACGCCGCCAGGCGCGCCAGGCCGATGCCGGCACGGTGCGCGAAGCGCACGCTGGCGGCCGAGAGGCCTTCGGCGGGCTGAAGCTCGCAGCGCTGCTGGGCGGCCCGCGTCCAGACCCTGACCGCAAACTCTGCGGCCGCGCCCACTGCGAGGATCACCAGGAACCAGCCCGCGATCTCCCAGAGCCGCGAAGGCGGATGGGGATCGGCGACCCGGACCGCAAGCTGCGCCAGCACGCCGGGAAAATCGCCGGCGGATGCCGCCACGACAGCTGCGCGTTCGCGGATGCGCTGCAAATCGCTGCCCATGGAGCGCGCCATCGACGCCATGTCGTCGTCCTTCTTCGCAACTGCGGGCACGGCCGCGCGGTCGAGCTGCTGGATGAGGAGCTTGCGCACCTCGGCGTCGGACAGGCGCGCCGCCAGTTCGCGGATCGCCTCCTTCGTCAGCGGATCAGGGAGCTTCTGTTCCGCCTTGTCGGCGGGCTTGCCGTCCTGCCCCTTCGCCTGGGACGCCGGGGGCAGGAGAAGGGCCGCGGCGGCAAAGGCCGCCGCGAGCCCGCATCGCAGAATCTGCGCGCTAGCGGACAGCCGCAAGATTCTCTTTGACCGACCAGCCGAGCACGGTCAGTTCCTGCCGCGCACGCGGCGTCAACGCGCCCGTCAACAGCAGGCTGCGCCGGGGGCCCGCAAGATCCGCGCGGCGCGCGAAGTCGTCCACCGTCTTGGTCCAGGGCACGAGGTCCAACGGCGCCGCGACCACCAGCCTGCCGTCGCCCGTTCCGGCGGCGAGCAGGTTGCCGATCGAACGCACGCGGGCGAGCGGCGCGGAACGATTCTCTTGCGCCAGCAGCAGCACCGAGCTGATCACGAAGCGCGCCTGCACTTCCGACACGGCGTTGGTCGCGAACACAATGACCTCTCCACGGCCCTCGACATTGCCGAGCGATTCGAGCGCGCTCACCAGCGTGGTCTGCAGCGTGGGCGTGAAGTAGCGGTTGCGGAAGAAATCGCGCGCCGGCCGGCCCTCGATGCCCATGGCCTTGAGGCGCGCCTCGTTGCGCATCTCGACGTCGACCGGCGGGTACTGGTAGGCCTCCAGCGTGCCCTGCTCATAGGCGGTGTTCGCGTAGGCGAGCGGCGCGACCACCAGCCCGATCGTGACGTCCATCGCGAAGCCGCCGAGGAACGACGCCGACGCGACGTCGCCGAGCTTGGCCGAGAGCGCGGCGTTCGAGGTATACGGATCGATCTTGACCTTCTTCGCCCAGTCGCGGCGCTGCGCGTTGTAGCCGAACGGATCGCTGATGCTGCCCGGCTGCGCGGTGCCCTGGTCGGTCGGGCCCTGGTTGCCGATGCCCTTCGCCGCCGGCGCGGCGCCATCGCTCGCGTTCTGGCCCGCATTCCCCACCGTGCGGCCCGCCCGGTTGATCATGCTGCCGATGCCGGAAAAAATATTGCCGACGGTGTCCACCGGATTCGTAATCAGGTCGCCGGCGGCCTTGATCGGCGCGACCGCCGCGTCGCCGAGCGACCTGGCGAACGCATCCGACCGGCTGACCTTGTCGAGCTCGGCGAACGCGGGCACTTCGGATACGCGCACGCCGAGCATTTCGCGCCCGGTGGCCTGCCAGCTGCCGTATTTCGAATTGATGGTGAAGCGCGGCATGACGCCTTCCCAGACCACGGCCGTGTCGACCTGGAAGTCCGGACCGCTCAGCAACTCGGGCGGAGCGAGGGCGCTGGCCCGGATCTCGGGCGTTTCGTAGGCTTGCTGCGCCTGCACGGCAGTTCCTGCGAGCGCGAGCGCCAGCGCGGCAGGCAACAGGGAAATTCTGGTCATGGGAATCCGATTCTGGAGGTGGATGGCGCCGCGTCGGGGCCGGCGGCAGCGGGCCCATTGTAGCGCCTTTTTGTCGGCGGCCTCGCGTTGCGGTAAGGTGCGCCGGAGGCTCTCGACATGAATCGCCGCCAAGGAGACCTGACCCATACCACGCTGGCCGTTCTGTTCATCGGCGGGCTCATCTGCGCCTCGCTCTGGATCCTGCGGCCGTTCCTTGGCGCCCTGGTCTGGGCGGCCATGGTCGTCGTGGCGACCTGGCCGCTGATGCTGCGCGCGCAGCGCCTGCTTTGGGGCAAGCGCTGGCTCGCAATCGCCGTCATGCTCGTCGTGATGTTGCTGGTGTTCGTGATTCCGTTCGCGCTCGCCGTCAACTCGATCATCGCCCACTCGGACCAGATCGTGGGCTGGGCGAAGTCGCTCGGCACGCTCAAGCTGTCGCCGCCGCCCGACTGGCTGCACAGTGTGCCGTTCTTCGGCGAAAAACTCGATGCTGTCTGGCGCGGCTACGCCGCCTCCGGCATGGCGGAGCTTGCGGCGATGCTCCAGCCCTACGCCACCGGGCTGCTGGGCTGGTTCGCCGCTCAGGCGGGGGAATTCGGTCTGATCGGCCTGCAGTTCCTGCTGACGATCGTGCTCGCGGGCGTCCTCTATGCCCAGGGCGAGGAAGCGCTGTCGTTCGTGCAGCGTTTCCTGCGGCGGCTCGCCGGAGAGCGCGGCACGGCCGTTGCGGTCCTCGCCGGGCAGGCGATCCGCGCGGTCGCGCTCGGCGTGGTCGTCACCGCGCTGGTGCAGTCGTTGATGGGCGGCATCGGCCTGGCGGTCGTCGGCGTGCCGTTTGCCGCGGTGCTGACGGCGGCGATGTTCCTGCTGGCTGTGGCCCAGATCGGTGCGGCGCCGGTGCTCTTCTGCGCGACGCTGTGGATTTACTGGACCGGCGACATGGCGTGGGCCATCGCCCTGCTCGTCTGGACGATCCTGGTCGGCAGCCTCGACAACATCCTGCGCCCGATTCTCATCCGTCAGGGCGCGGACCTGCCGCTGCTGCTGATCTTCGCCGGCGTCATCGGCGGCCTGATTTCGTTCGGACTGATCGGACTATTCGTCGGGCCGGTCCTGCTGGCGGTCACTTACACGCTGCTCGACTCCTGGACGCGCGAACCGCCACCCGAGCACTAAAGGGCGGCGGAGCGTAGCGCATCGGGCGCGCCGCCAATTCAGGTTCAGGGAGTCCTGGCGGTGCGGATCGCCGCGGCGATGTCACGGCTGGCGGCGGCAAGCGCCCGGCCATGTGCCGCCACCACCGCGTCGTAGCCTGCGCCGTTCGCGGTCTCACGCACCATCAAGCGCCCGCTTCTCGGCGCGCCCTTGGCGGTCCGCACCTGCCATAGCACCTCGACGGTCGCGGCCTCGCCCAGCGCCGACTCGAAACGCTGGACATCGACCGACACGTTCACGTCCGCCTGCGCCCCCTGCGGATAGGTGACGACGCTTGCGCCGCCCAGCTGCAGCCTCAGGTTCTCCGCGATGGCGAGCGCGATCTCGTTCTTCAGCGGGCCGGCCCAGCGTTCGAACTCGGCGATGGCCACCTGGTTGGCGCCGGTGCGTATGACCAGCTGCGGGCGATCGATGCTTTCCGGAATGCCCACCGGGCCGATCGCCACACTGTACGGCACCTTGGCATCGGCGCCCGCGGGCGCCGCCACGGAACTCAGGGTATAGAAATTGGTTTTCGGCGTGCTGCTGCAGCCGGCAAGCACCACGGCTGTAAGCAGCAAGGCCGGCCATGCGGATCTGCGCGTCACTTTTTCTCCTCCGACTTGCTGCCCTCTTTCTTCTCCACCGGCGGCTCCCCCTTTTTGCCCCACAGCAGCGCGTCCGGCTGGCGCTCCAGGTAGTCCGCCAGTACCCGGAACGCCGCCGCCGCGCGCGCGATCTCGCGCATCGCGTCGCGCGCGTCCTGCGACAGGGGCGAATTCGGCCTGAGCGCCGCATCGGCGGCATCGATCGCCTTGCGCGCATCCACCAGGGCGGCGCGCAAGTCGATCATGGTCCCGCGCGCCTCCTGGACCAACTCGTTGTCGATCTGGTTCATCACCCGCGTCGCGCTCTTCAGCGTCGCCTGCAGGTCGGCGCCGACTGCTTCGATCGGGAACTTGTCGATCTTCCTGCCGATCGAGCCGATGATCTCCTGCAGTTCGAGAAGGGCGCTCGGGATGGTCGGAATTTCCGGCAGTTCGTCGTTGGCCAATGCGCCCTTTACCAGCGGCTTGGTCTTGATCTTGGGCTGGTCCGGAAAGAAATCCAGCGCCACGTAGAGCTGGCCGGTCAGCAGGCTGCCGGTGCGCAGCTGCGCGCGCAACCCGCGCTCGATCATCGTGTTCATCAGCGCGCGCCGGCGGTCGTTGGACAGCACGGGCGCGTCCCCGGCATCGCGCGGCCGCATGCGCTGCGGATAGATCTCGGCCTCGACCTTGATGTTGAACTGGCGGGTTTTCTTGGTTTTTTCCGTCACCGGGCTGATCGCGGTGACGTGCCCGTAGACGATGCCGCGCCAGTCGATCGGCGCGCCCACCAGCAGTCCGCGCGTCGATTCGTTGAATACCATCGTCAACTTCATGACGTCGGGCTCGGGGTTCTTGAGCGCCAGCTGGGCGCTCGGGAACAGCTTGAACTGGGTGTCGGCCGGGGCGGGCGGCAGGTCCGTGGACTCGACCGGCGTCTCGAAGGCAAGGCCGCCGATCAGGATCGACACGATCGACTCGGTTGTGATCTTGACGCCGTTTGCGTCCAGGCTGAGGTCGATTCCGCTCGCCTGCCAGAAGCGGGTGTTCGTGTTGACGAACTTGTCGTAGGGCGAATTGATGAACACCTTGAGGGTGACGCCCCTGCCGCCCTTGTCGAGCGTGTGTCCCGAGACCTGGCCCGCCTGCAGGCGGCGGAAATAGACCGGCGAGCCGACGTCGAGCGAGCCGATGTTGGGCGCGTGTAGTACGAACTCCCGGCCCGGCGCACCGGTCGAGATGACCGGCGGCACTTCCAGGCCGACGAATTCGTGCCGGCCCTTGCTGGATTTGCCGATGTCGACCCCGATGTACGAGCCCGAGAGCAGCGTGCCGAGGCCGGTGACCGTGCCGCCCGAAATGCGCGGCCGCACGACCCAGAAGCGCGTGTCCTCCACCAGATACTTTTCCGCGTCCTTGACGAGCTCGGCGGTGGCGATGACCCGCGTGGTGTCCGGCGAAAGCGCGACGTCGGTCACCAGGCCGATCTCGACGTCCTTGTACTTGAGCTTGGTCTTGCCCTTCTCCAGGCCCTCGGCCGAGTGGAAGGAAATCGTCACCGTGGGACCCTTGTCCACGATCGCCTTGACCGCGAGCCAGCCGCCCACCAGGGCAGCCACCAGCGGAATCAGCCAGACCAGCTGCAGCGACCGGCCCGACTTGGGCGCGACGACGGCGTCGGGCAATTCTGGCAAGCGGGGGGGCGTATTCGGAGCGTCAGCCATCGTTTTTCTCGCGTGCGTCCCAGATCAGCCGCGGATCGAAAGTCATCGCCGCGAACATCGTCAATACCACCACAGCCCCGAATGCTATCGCACCCGGGCCGGGTTCGATGGTCGCCAGGGCCTTCAGCTGCACCAGGGCGACGATCACCGCCACCACATAGATGTCCAGCATCGACCAGCGGCCGACGAATTCGACCAGCCGGTACAGGCGCGCCCTTTGCTCGCGCTGCCAGCGCGAGCCCTTCTGCACGGTCACCAGCAGCAGCACCAGGGCGAGCATCTTCAGCATCGGCACCATGATGCTGGCAAAGAAGATGATCAGCGCGAGGTACCAGGAGCCCGACGTCCAGAAATAGATCACGCCGCTCATGATGGTGTCCGACTGCGTGCCGAACAGGGAACTCGTCTTCATCATCGGCAGCATGTTGGCCGGCACGTACAGGATCATCGCGGCGACCAGCAGCGCCCAGGTGCGGGAAATGCTGTCGGGCTTGCGCAGGTGCAGCGCCGACGCGCAGCGCGGGCAGCGCGCAGCGTGGGCCACGTGCGCCTCGTGCGCGCCAGCGGCCGCGCGCGACAACTGGCCGCAGACATGGCAATTCAGCAGCCCGAGGCTGGCGCCGGTCACGGCAGCGGCGGCGGGCCGGTTCATCGCAGCGCGGCCGCCCTGGCCCACAATCCACGCGCATCGAACACGGCGCCGAGGCCGGCCATCACCAGCATCAGCGCGGCGAACGACCACAGTGCGATTCCGGCGACCACGCCTGCCAGGTGGGCGAGCTTCACCAGCGACACCAGCACGCCGAGCATGAACACTTCCACCATGCCCCAGGGCCGCACGGTCTGCAGGATGCGGAATACCAGCGCGAAGCGCGCCGGCACGCGTCCGAACCGCAACGGCAACAGCAGGTAGGCGACCGCGAACAGCTGCAGCGCCGGCATCGCGATGGTGGTCACGAACACCAGGGCCGCGACCAATTTCATTTCTTCGTGCCAGAGCGTGCGCACCGTGTTGAACAAGGTGGTCTGGATCACCTGGCCATCCAGCTGCAAACCGACGATCGGGAAGCTGTTGGCGATGACGAACAGCACGACGGCGCTGACCGTCAGCGCCAGCGAGCGTTCGAGGCTATGGGGATGGCTGCGAAACAACTCCGCGCCGCAGCGCGCGCAATGGACGATGCCCCCCTGCGGCAGCGCAGCCTCGCGCTGCAGCAGGTCGCACTCATGGCAGGCGGTGAGCGCCCCGCTCATGTCACACGGGGCCGCTCCGCCCGCCGTTTCCGGTCAGTCGCAGCTCAGTGCTTGAGCCTGGTGATTTTCTGGCCCGTGAGTGCCATCCCCGCCATCAGGCCCTTCTGGTCGAAGATGAATCCATAAACGCCCTTCTGGCCGGTCAGCGTCGAGACATCCTTGGCCGCACCCGCGTCCGCGATGACGACGGTGGGGCCGGCACCGATGGACCAGCCCTTGGTGTTCTTGAGATAGCTCAGGTCCTCGTTCGTCATGAAGAACAGCGCGTAGCCGTAGGACTGGATGCCGGCCTGCAGGCCGACCGACATCGCGCCGGTGTTGTAATGGCCCGCAACCTTGCCTTTCTGATACAGCACGCCGTCGCCACCCTGCGCGCCGACGATGAAGCCCAGTCGGGTGACGCTGGGGAACACCAGCACGCCCAGCGCCGTTTCGCCTAGCGACTTTGCGCCCGGCGAAGTCGCGTACAGGTGCTTGAGGGCTGCGCTCGCGTCGGCCTCGAGCGCGGAACCCTGGGCGAGCGCGGGGCGCAGGCCCGCCAGACTCAATGCCGCGACGGCGGCAAGGATGAAATTCTTGAGGAACATTGAACGCATGGTCATGATTCGACTTCTCCTTGAATTAACCCCTCCTGCACCAATAATTCTAGCCTATCGACCTGCCTGCGGCGGCGCACCCCTGCCGGTCATCCGCTCGGCCTCGTCCACCCAGCCGCCGCCCATCGCCTTGTAGACATTGATCAAAGCGAAAAAGAGCTGGCCCTGCGCCTGGACGTATTGCAGTTCCGCGTTGAACAGCTTGGTCTCCGCATCGGTCACTTCGAGGTAGCTTGTGTATCCGTTTTCATATCTCAGCCGCGCCAGGCGCGCGTAGTCGCGCAGCGCCTCGACCTGGCGCGCCTGCGCCGCGAGCTGCTCGCGCGTCTTGGACTGGTCGATGAGCGCGTCGCTCACCTCGCGGAACGCCGTCTGGATCGCCTTCTGGTATTCGAGCAGCGCCTGTTTCTGCTGCGCCTCGGTGATGAGCAACTGCGATACCAGCGAGCCGCCGGTGAAGACCGGCTGCGCCACGTTGCCGGCATACGCCCAGGTCTTCGCGGCGCCCTGGAACAGGCCCGACAGCGAGGCGCTCGCCGTACCGAGCAGCGCGGTCAGCGAAATGCTCGGGAAGAACTGCGCCTTGGCCACGCCGATGCGCGCGTTCGCGGCGATCAGCAGCTGCTCGGCCCGGCGCAGGTCGGGCCGGCGCTCGAGCAGCTCGGAGGGCAACCCCGCCGGCACCTGCGGCAGCGCGAGCTTGTCGATCGCGCGATCGCGCGCGATCGGCCCCGGGTTGCGCCCGAGCAGCACCGAGAGCGCATTTTCCTGCTGCCCGATCTGCTTCTCGATGAAGGGAATCGTCGAGAGCGCCAGTTCGTATTCCGAGCGCGCCTGCTCCAGTTCGACCTGGGACACCACGCCGCCGTCGAAGCGCAGCTTGAAGATGCGGAAGAACTCGCCCCTGGAGGCGGCCGTTTCCTTCGCGATCGCGAGCTGGCGGTCGAGGTCGATCAACGTGACATATGAAGTCGCCACCGCGGTGGTGAGCGACAGGATCACCGTAAGGCGGTTTTCCTCCGAAGCGAGCAGTTCCGCGCGCGCCGCCTGCGTCGCGCGGCGCAGCTTGCCCCACAGGTCCAGCTCCCAGGAGACACCCAGGTCGAGCGAAAAGCTGCTGTACGGATTGGCCGAATCCGACGGGAGCGGATTGGCGGTCGAGGTCGAGACCTCCTGCCGGCCGCCCTGCCCCTGCAGGCCGACCTGCGGAAAAAGTTGCGCGCGCGTCACGCCGAACCGGCCGAGAAACTCCTCGACGCGCGCGGCGGCGATGGCGACGTCCTTGTTGTTCTCGAGCGCGGCTTTGATCAGGCCATTCAGCACCGGATCCTGGAACTGTTCCCACCAGCGGGTCTCGGCGAGGTTGGCCACGGCCTTGGCCTCGAAGCGAAACGCGGCCGGTGCATCCACCGCGGGCCGCCCGTAATCCGGGCCGACTATGCAGCCGGGAAGCGCGCACGCACAAATCAGCCACGGCGCCACACTACGCATGATTCTCTCCGACCTTCCTGTCCTCGTCTTTGTTTCCGCCGCGCTCGGCCAGCTGCTCGAACAGGTAGAAAAACAGCGGCACGTACAGCAGCGCGAGCGTGCTCGCGCCGATCATGCCGCCGATGATGCCGGTGCCGAGCGAGTGGCGCGCATTGGCGCCCGCACCGGCCGCGATCGCGAGCGGCACGCAACCGAAGACGAAGGCGAGCGACGTCATGATGATGGGCCGCAGGCGCAGTTCGCCGGCCTGCACCGCCGCGTCGAGCAGCGACTTGCCCTGGTGGCGCAACTCCACGGCGAACTCGACGATCAGGATCGCGTTCTTCGCGGCAAGCCCGACCAGCACCAGCAGGCCGATCTGGAAGTAGACGTCGTTCTCGAGGCCGCGCGCCCAGGTGGCGAGCAGCGCGCCGATGATGCCGAAGGGGACCGCCGCCAGGACCGAGCCCGGCAGCGACCACGATTCGTACATCGCCGACAGGATCAGGAACACGATCAGGATGCCGAAGGCGAAAGCCAGCGCCGACGTGTTGCCGGACTGGATTTCCTGGTAGGCCATGCCCGACCAGGCAAAGCCGTAGCCCTCCGGCAGCACCTTGGCCGCGACTTCCTGCATCGCCTTGATCGAATCGCCCGAGCTGTAGCCGGGCGCGGCGCCACCGGTGACCTGTGCGGCGGGAAAGCCGTTGAAATGCGGCACCAGGTCCGGCCCGACTGCGTACTCGGTCGACACCACCGCCGACAGGGGCACCATCTTCCCGTTGGTCGATTTCGTGTAGAGCTTGCTGATGTCGTTGGGTGTCTGGCGGTAAGGCGCATCGGCCTGCAGGATCACATTCCAGACGCGGCTGTACTGGGTGAACTGGCTCACCACGATGGAGCCGAACTGCGCCTGCAGCGCGCTGTAGACGTCGTCCACCGGAACGCCGAGGAGCACCGCCTTGGAACGGTCGACGGTGGCCCTGAGCTGCTGCGAGCTCGCGCGGAAAGTGGAGTTCAGGCCCGCCAGTTCGGGACGTTTGCGCGCATCGGCGAGAAACGCCTGGGTGAGCTCGTAGAGCCGCGCCGGATCGCCCGCGGCCTTGTCCTGGATCCAGAACTCGAAACCGCCGGTGGTGCCGATGCCGGGAATCGCCGGCGGCGCAATGGGGATGAATACGCCGGTGTCGATTGCCCGCGATCCGCGGGTGACGTCCATCAGCACAGCCGTGGCGTTCTCCTGCTTCGCGCGCGCGCCCGACGAATAGCGTTCCTTGAAGTCCTTGAAGGTCATGAACACGGTCGCGACGTTTGACTTGTACTGGCTGTCGATCAGGCTGTAGCCGTTGACGACCGTTCGGTGCTCGATCGCGGGGTTCTTCGAGAACAGCGCGTCGACCTGCGCGCTGGTTTGCGCGGTGCGCGCAAGGGTGGCCGCGTCGGGCATCACGACCTGCCCCAGCACGTAGCCCTGGTCCTCATTGGGCACGAAGCTCGAAGGAATGATGCGGAACATCCAGACGATCGCGCCCGCCATGACCACGAGCAGCACGCCGGCCACGAGCATTCGCTTGATGATGAGCTGCACGCCGCGGCCGTACACCTTGGTCATGTTGTCGAACCAGCGGTTGAACCACGCAAAGAAACCGCGCTGGGGCGGGGCGCCGTGCTTGAGCAGAAGTCCCGCCATCGCGGGGGTGAGCGTGAGGGCGACGAAGCCCGAAATCGCCACCGACAGCGCGATGGTGAGGGCGAACTGCTTGTAGAGCTGGCCGGTCGTGCCCGGCAGGAACGCCGCGGGGATGAAGACTGCGGCCATGACCAGCACCACCGCGATCACCGGCCCCGAGACCTCTTCCATGGCCTTGATCGTCGCCTCCTTCGGCCCCAGGTGGTGCGCCACCATGTTGCGCTCCACGTTCTCCACCACCACGATGGCGTCGTCGACCACCATCCCGATCGCGAGCACCAGTCCGAAGAGCGTGAGCAGGTTGATCGAGAAGCCGAGCGCGAGCATGCCGAGGAACGTGCCGATCAGCGAGACGAAGATCGCGACCGTGCAGATCAGCGTCGCGCGCAGGCTCTGCAGGAAGAGGTAGACCACGAGCACGACGAGCACGATGGCCTCGAGCAGCGTGTGGAGCACTTCCTCGATCGAGATGCGCACGAAATCGTTCGTGTCCAGCGCGATCGTGTAGTCGAGGCCGGCCGGCATGGTCTTTTTCATCTCCTCCATCGTCTTGCGCACCGCCTTCGAGACGTCCAGCCCGTTGGCGCCGGGCTGCTGGTAGATGATGATGGGACTGGTGAACGAGCCGTTGAAGCGGTTGTCGTCGATGTACTGGCGCCGGCCGGTCTCGGCGCGCGCCACGTCTCTGACGCGCACGATCGCGCTGCCGTCCTGGCTGGCGCGCAGGATGATGTTTTCGTACTGCGCGGCCTCCATGAACGGCGACTGGGTGATCACCGGGAAGGTCATCTGGACCTGGCCGGTGGAAGGGTTCTGGTTGACCTGTCCCGCGCCGATCAGCGCGTTCTGGCCCGCCACTGCCTGCTGGATGTCGGTGGTCGTGATGCCGAGCGAGGCCATGCGGTCGGGATTCATCCAGATGCGCATCGCCTGGTCGGGCACGCCGAAAATCTGCGCCTGGCCGGCGCCATTGATGCGCTGGATCGCGCTGAGGATGTAGAGGTTGGTGTAGTTGGTGACGTACTGGGGGCTGTAGCGGCCTTCCTTGTCGAAGATCGCCACGATCATCATGAAGCTGGAGGACTTCTTCTGCACCGAGACGCCGTACTGGGCCACCGCCTCGGGCAGTTGCGGCATCGCGAGGTTGACGCGGTTCTGCACCTGCACCTGGGCGATGTCGGGATCGGTGTCGAGCGTGAAGTAGACCGTGATCGTGACCTGCCCCGTGTTGGAGCTGACCGAGGTCATGTACAGCATCTTGTCCACGCCGTTGATCTGCGCCTCGATGGGCGAGGCCACCGAATCGCCGACCGTTTTCGCGTCGGCGCCGGGGTAGGTCGTCGTGACCTGAATCTGGACCGGCGTGATCTCGGGATACTGGCCTACCGGCAGCACGAAGGCCGACACCGCGCCCGCGATGACGATGAGCAGCGACACGACCGTGGCGAAGATCGGCCGTTCGATGAAGAAGCGCGAGAACATCGCCGTGCCCCGGCGCTATTGGCCGACGGTCAGTTCAACGCGGCGCGCATCGCGTTCGCGCCCGGCCCCCGTGACCTCGCGCGGCGCCTGCACGCGGATGCGGTCTGCCGCGATCCCCTCGGCGATGAGCATGTCGCGCACCGCGGCCGCGCGCCGGTTCGCGATCGCGAGATTGGCGGCGCGGTCGCCCGTGCGATCCGCGTAGCCGGTCACGTCGGCGGGATTCGGGCCTGCCTTGATCAGAGGCGCGATGATCTTGAGCTGGCGCAAAGCTTCGGCGTCGAGGGTTGCCTTGCCCTTTTCGAAGAACACGACCAGCGATGCGCCGGGGGGCGGCGTGGGCGGGGCGGCCTCGGCAGAGCCGGGCTTCGGCACGTACGGCGTGGCCTTCACCTGTGCACCCGGACCGAGCCGCAACGAGCCGTCGACGATGACCTGATCGCCGGCGGCGAGGCCCTGCGTGATGATCCAGCTGTTGCCATGCCATTCGCCGGCGGCGACGGGCCGCAACTCCGCCTTGCCGGCGGGGCTCACCACCCACACGAAGTGACCCTTCGCGCCCTGCTGCACTGCGCGCTGCGGCACGATGATGGCGCCGGGGCGCGTGGCGCCCTTGACGCGCACGCGCACGTATTGGTTGGGACGCAGCGCGGAGTCCGGATTCGGGACGGTGACGCGCAGGAGAAACGTGCCGGTCTGCGGATTGTACGAAGGGTCGACGAAGGTGATCTTGCCCGTTTGCGGAAACACCGAGCCGTCGACCAGCACGATTTCGACGACATAGTCGCGGTTCTTCGGCGGGACGATCAGTCCCTTTTCGACCTGGTAGCGGTACGTGGCGAATTCGTTCTCCGAAATGCTGAAATTCACCCACATCGGATGCAGCGAAGACACCGTCGTCAACTGGCTGTTGGCCGGATTGAGGTAGGCGCCCACCTTCTGCTGTGCGGCGGCCGAGACGCCATTGAGCGGCGAGGCGATAGTGGTGTACGAGAGGTTCAACTCGGCGGTGTCGAGATTGGCCTTGGCGCCGGCGAGGGAGGCGGCGGAGGACTGCTCGGACCCGGTGGCGTCGTCCAGATCTTTCTTCGACAGGGCGTTCTGCGCTGCGAGCGGCTTGACCCGGTTCAGGTTGGCGACCGCCGTGTCGTGCGCGGCCTTGGCCTTGTCCCAGGCCGCCTTCGCTTCGTTGACCTGGGCGATGAAGGGCCGCTGGTCCATCTGGAACAGCAACTGGCCTTCCTTGACGATCGCGCCTTCCGTGTACGCCTGCTTTTCGAGAAAGCCATTGACCCGCGCGACGATGTTGACTTCCTGCGGGCTATGCGTCTGGCCGACATACTCGAGCACGATCGGCGTGTCGCGCGGCTCGATCTTGAGCACCGTCACTTCCACCGGCGCGGGCGCCGGCGGCGCCTCCTGCTTGCCGCAGCCTGCAAGGAGGGCGAGCGCGCCCCACATGAGGACAACTGGTCTGCGGTTCGGAAGCATCGGCACTGCTCCTTCGCGGCCTGCAACGGAGCGCCGCTCATTCAGTATACGCAGCGGCGACGCGGAATTTTACGCGAAGGCTTTGCGCCAGAGAGCGGGCGGGTCGCGTTCCCGCATAGTTGCCTGTCGGATAAAATAGCTTGGTGATCCGGATACTCCGTTGCGCGACCGCGGTGCTCGCCTCGGCAGTTGCCGTGCATCCGTCTGCCGCGCAGGCCTCGTTCCTGCCGCCGGCGATGATGGACTCGGTGGCCATGGGCATCGCCTGGTTCGTGGTGTTCTTCGTCCCGATCGGCGGCGTTGTGCTGTTCTGGCTCGTGCATGTGCTGCCGGAAAAGATTGCCGAAAAGCGCCATCACCCGCAGAAGGACGCGATCCACACGCTGTGCCTGCTGTCGCTGGTGTTCGGCGGGCTGCTGTGGCCGCTCGCCTGGTTGTGGGCTTATACCAAGCCGGCCGGTTACCAGATGGCCTACGGTACCGACAAGCACGACGACTATTTCCATGACATGGGCGAAAAGGCGAAGTCGGGCCAGCTGCTGGAAGACGAGCTTGCCCACCTGCGCGACGAACTCAACGCCATGGCCGCCAAGGGACGGCTGCCGCCGAAACTCCGCGCGCTGCACCGCGACCTCGCGGAAGCGACCACGGCCCCGGCCGCCGCCGACACGAAACCGCGAGACGCCTGATGGAAGCGCTGCTTCTCGCGATCTACTCGTTTTTCGTCTGGCTGATCTTCATCAAGAAGAAGTGGCTGCCGTGGAACACCACCTCCCAGGTCACGGTGGTGATCATCCCGATCGTCGCGATGGCGGTGATGATCCTGACGCTGAACGTGGTGGCGCCCTCGACCAACGACGTGCGGGTCCTCAAGTACGTGGTGCAGATGATCCCGCAGGTGCGGGGGCGGGTGCTGGAGGTGCCGGTCGAGCCCAACCGGCTGGTGAAGAAGGGCGACCTGCTGTTCCGCATCGACCCGACCCAGTACCAGAACGAACTGAACATGTCCAAGGCGAAACTGGCGGCCGACGAAGCCAAGTTCGCGCAGGCGGGCGCGAACCTGGTGGACGCCTCGGCCGGCGGGCGCCAGCTGCAGGAGCAGCTCAAATCCGCCAGCGCGCAACTGGCCGCGCTGCAACCCAAGCTCGAACTCGCGAGGCTGCGCGTGCGGCAGTACCGGGAACTGGTTGCGGCGGGCGCCGGCGACCGCTTCGCGCTGGAGCAGGCCGAGGCCAACGTGGCGGAACTTGAGTCGCAGGTCGCGAACGCGACGGCGAATGAGGCCCAGGTGACGCAAAAGCTGTCGGGCCAGGTCAACGGCGAGCAGGCCTCGGTGGCGGTGGCGCGCGCGCAGCTCGCGACAGCGAAGGCGCAGGTGGATGCGAGCCGCGCCGACGTGGCGAACGCGCAGTGGAACCTCGACCAGACGGCCGTCTATGCGCCGACCAATGGCTACGCCATCAACGTGCAGTTGCGGCCGGGATCGTTCGTGACGGCCTTTCCGGTGGCGCCGGCGATGAGCTTCGTCGAGGAGACCTATCAGGTGATCGGGCTCTATCAGCAGAATGAGCTGACCATGGTCGCGCCCGGGAACGAGGCGGAATTCGCGCTCAGCATGTATCCGGGTCGGATCATCAAGGCGAAGGTCAATTCCATCGTGTGGGCACAGGGCCAGGGCCAGGTGGCGCAATCCGGGACGTTGCCGGGGACCGGCGCGTATCCGCAGGTGCCCGGCAGGTTCCCGGTGAAGCTGGACGTCGACGAGGCTGACCGCGAGCTGTTCCTCGCCGCCGGTGCGCTCGGCGCAGGCGCGATCTACACCGAGCACCTGGCGTTCCTGCACATCATCCGCAAGGTGATCGTGCGCGTCGGCTCGATCACCGACTACCTGATCCTGAAGCTGCACTGATGCGCCCGCGCCAGGCTGCCCGGTACGCTACCGCGACATGGCTCGCGGCCGTCCTGGCGGGCTGTACGCTCAAGCTGCCTCCCTCGACAGGCGATCTGCAGAAGGAGGCGCTGCCGAATACCGCGGTGCCGGCGGCATTCAAATCCGCTGCAGGCGCGCCGGCCGCCGCGGATCGCTGGCTCGCCACGTTCAACGATCCCGCGCTGTCGGCGCTAGTTGCCGAGGCGCTGCGCTACAACGCCGACCTGCAGGCGGCGGCCGCGCGCGTCGAACAGGCCGCGGGGCACGTCAAGGTGGCGACCGCGCCGCTGTTTCCTGCGGCGAACCTGGCGGGCATCCGGGGCAGCAAATCGGGCAGCGGCGGGCTGGACGGCGTCTTCCTGAGCGCGTCGCTGGAACTCGACATCTGGGGCCGCGTCCGCTACGCGCGCAGGGCGGTCGTGCAGGAATCGGCGGCGATCGAAGCCGAGTACGCCTATGCGCGCCAGTCGCTCGCGGCCACGGTGGCCAAGAGCTGGTTCGTGGCGATCGAGGCGGGCCTGCAGCGCGCCATCGTGCAGGAGATGCTGCGCTCATCGGAAGCGCTGATGAAGATCGCGCAAGAGCGGCTGCGCATCGGCAGCGGCAACGAGCAGGCGGTGATGGAAGCAAGCGCCAGCGTCTCCAGCTACCGCGACAGCCTGCGGCAGGCCGACCTGTCGCGCGAGCAGGCGCTGCGCGCGCTCGAGTTGCTGCTTGGCCGCTATCCATCGGCCGAGATCGCGGTCGCGGCGCAGCTCTCGCCGATGCCGCCCTCGTTCCCGGCCGGGTTGCCCTCTGAACTGCTCGAGCGCCGGCCCGACGTGGTGGCCGCGGAGCGCCGCGTGGCCGCGGCGTTCAACCGGGTGGGCGAAGCCCGCGCCGCGCAACTGCCGCGCATCAGCCTGACCGCCGGAGGCAACAGCATCCAGAGCGATGTGTTCCTGCTGGCGGCCCGCAACAATCCGGTGTGGAGCTACGGTGGAAACCTGGTCGCGCCGATTTTCCAGGGTGGGGCTCTGAAGGCGCAGGTCGAGATCCGCTCGGCCGAGCAGAAGCAGGCGGTCGCGGAGTATGCGCGCGCCGGTCAGCGCGCCTTCGGCGAGGTCGAGGGTGCGCTCTCCGCGGAGATCGCGCTGCGCGAGCGCGAGGCCCTGCTTGATGCCGCCGTGCGCGACAACGAGCGCGCGGTGGAAATCGCTCTCGCCCAGTATCGCGTCGGGTCTGTGGACATGCATTCGGTCGAGCAGCGGCGACTGGCGCTGTACGCTGCGCGCACCTCGCGCCTGCATGTGCGGAGCGAGCAGCTTGCGCAGCGCGTCAACCTGTACCTCGCGCTGGGCGGCGGATTCGACGAACCGGCCGCGCTGCCGGTTGCGGGCACCAGATGAATCGTTCAAAGGAACAATCGCCATGAGACCGACAAACCAGACGCGGCTTCTCGCATCGACGATGCTGTGCGCAGCTGCCCTGCTCCTCGCAGCTGCCATTCCGGTGCATGCGCAACAGCCGCAACCCTCCGCAGCGGCAAAAAAACCGCCGGCCGCCACGCCGGGTCAGAACCAGGCACGAGAAATCCTGATGCGCATGGCGGCTTACCTCGGCGGTGCCGCGAAATACAGCGTCAGCCTGCGCACCGGCTATGACGCGGTGCAGAAGTCGGGCCAGAAGATCGAATTCAACGAGATGCGCAAGCTCACGCTGAGCCGTCCGGACAAGCTGCGCATCGAGGGCGAGCGCAGCGACGGCGCGAAGACGCTGACCGTGTTCAACGGCAAGGAGATCACGCTGGTCGATATGGCGAGCAACGTGTACGCGACGGCGCCGCAGCCCGGCGGCATCGACGACAGCGTCGTGCATTTCGTCAGCGGCCTCGGCATGCGCCTGCCGCTCGCGGTGATGCTGATGAGCCGCATGCCCGCGGAGTTCGAAGCGCGCGTCAAGACCATCGACTACGTCGAGAAGACGAGCCTCTTCGGCACGCCGGCCCACCACCTGGCGGCGCGCGCCGACACGGTTGATTTCCAGGTCTGGGTCGCCGATGGCGACAAGCCGGTTCCGCTGCGCGTGGTGATCACCTATGTCAAATCCCCCGGCCAGCCGCAGTTCCGCGCGCAATTTGCCGACTGGAACATGGCGCCCGCGGTGCCCGATTCGGCATTCAACGCGCAAATCCCCGCGGGCGCGCAAAAGGTCGCCTTTGCGGCCCAGCTGCAGCGCGCGCCGGCGGCGGCGCGCAAGTCTCCCGCGGACAAGGGAGCCAAACAATGAAGCCCCGGACCTGGCGCGGCATCTGGACGATCCTCGCGGCGGGCGTATTCGTACTGGCCCTCGTGCCTGATGCGGATGCGCAGCGCGGCCGCGGCGGGGCCCGTGCTGGCGGCGGCGGAGGCGGCTTCTCCCGCGGCGGCCCGGCGTCGGGCGGCGGGTTCGCGGCCGGTGGCGGACAGCGCGGCGGCGGCGCGCAAGCGGGCCAGCGCGCGGATCGGGGCACCTCCACCGCGAATCAGGGACAGCGCCAGGACGCCCGGGGCGAGCGCCAGAGCAGCCGGCAGGATGCCGCGGGTCAGCGCCAGAGCAACCGGCAGGACAGCTATTCCAGCAACAACGACGATTGCGACAATTGCTGGGACGGAGCGGCGGTGGCCGCGGGCGTGGTCGCCGGAGCGGTTGCCGTCGGCGCGGCGACGGCGAGTCAACCGGCGCCGACGACATACACGAACCAGGCCCAGCAACAGGTGCCGCCACCGTGCAACGTGGCGCCGGTTGCGGTCGACGGCGTGCCCTACTACAAATGCGGCGCAACCTGGTATACGGCCGGGTACGGAAACGCCGGCGTGGTTTACATGCCGGTGCCTCCGCCGCGCGGGAACTAGAAGGCAGGCTGCAAATGCGTTACAGCTCCGCCATGGCACTGCTCGCCGCTGCTGCCGCGTTCGGCGTGGCGGGTGAGTCCCTCTCCCAGCCGTCCGGCGGCTTCGGCGGCGTGGGCGGAGGCGGCGCGAGGCCCACCGGCGGGAGCAACTGGGGCATTAACCGCGCCGGCACCGCATCCAGCGGCGGATTCGCCTACGGCGACGCCCCGCGCATGCCCGCGCAGACCGTGGTCGAGGGGGGCCCTGCCGAGGCGGGCGTGCCGTGCAATGCCGCCCCGGTCACCGTCAACGGCACGCCTTACTACAAATGCCGCGGGACCTGGTACACGCCGGCGCTCACGAGCACCGGCATCGGCTACGCCAAGGTTGCGCCGCCACCGGGCTACTAGCCGCGCGGCAGCGCGACCGTTTCCGCCTCGCGGCTAGCGCACCCGGTAGATCTCGTCCGGAAAGTTGCCGCGCGAAATTTCAAGCGTCGCGCGTTTCTTGTCCAGCTGCGCGGTCAGCACCGCGCGCTCGGCGCCTTTCTCCCAGCGCATCTTGTACACGCTGCGGTCCTTGCGGTCCCCGGCCGAGAACGTGTCGGTCGCCTCGGCCTGCGGCGCGCCCCAGCGCGCGCGCAGCGCCTCCTTGACGCGCTCGAGGTCCTTCGCGTTGAAGCGCAGGTCCATCGCCTGGACGGCGCCGCCTTTCAGGAACACCGTGATGCGCGCCTCGGCGCCGCCCAGCGAGATGCGCGCGTCGTCGCAGCGGCGGTCGGCGGCGTTGGACTTCCACTCCAGCGGCTTGCAGCGCGCGCTCGGAAACGCCTTCTGGACCTGCGCTTCCGTGCCGCCAAGGTCCACGCCATTGATGTCGTAGCCGAGTACGGGAAACGGCAGCGCCATGAAAACCAGGACCGGAGCCAATCGCCTCACCGGCGCGCTTTCCGCGAGCAAAAGCAATTCCAGGCATGGTCGTTCACCAGGCCGGTCGCCTGCATGAAGGCGTACACGATGGTCGAGCCGACGAAGCGGAAGCCGCGCCGCTGCAGGTCGTTCGACAGCGCATCCGAGAGGCCCGTCCGCGCCGGCACGCGGGCGCCGCGCCGCAGCCGGCTGGGCCGATCGCCCACGAACGCCCACACGTAGGCCGAGAAACTGCCGAATTCCTTCCGCACTTCGAGGAAGGCTTTCGCGTTGGTCACGGCGGATTCGATCTTCAGGCGGTTGCGCACGATGCCCGCGTCCTTCATCAAGGCGTTTCTTTTCGCCTTGCCGAACCGGGCAACCTTCGCGGGATCGAATTGCGCGAAAGCCTTGCGGTAATTCGCCCGCTTGGCGAGGATGGTGTCCCAGGACAGGCCCGCCTGCGCGCCCTCGAGGACCAGGAATTCAAAGAACTTGCGGTCGCGCCTGACCGGCACGCCCCATTCGCGGTCGTGGTAGCGGATCGCGGCCGGGTTCCTCGCCCAGGCGCAGCGCCGTGGCCCGGTCCGCACCGCTAGACCAGCCCGATCTTCTGCTCCTGCATCAGCGACACCAGGCGCCCGCCGAGCATCGACAGGCGGTCGGCCATCACCGACAGGAAAGCCTCGGAGAAGCGCGCGCGGCAGGAATCGGAAAACCCATCGATGTCCTGCACGCGCAGGCCGAGCACCCAGCTCGTCTCCACCGCGGTGACCGTGGCGCTGCGCGGCGCCACGCTGCGGCGCGCGTAGACCATTTCGCCGACGCAGTCGCCGGGGGAGACCGCGTTCAGCAGCTTGCCGCGCTGCGTGACCTTGAGCAGACCGGACGCGAGCACGAAGATGTGGTCGTCCTCCACGCCTTCGCGGATCAGCTCGGTGCCCTCGGCGACCTTCCGGCAGCGGCAGGAGCGCACCACTTCCCAGAGTTCCAGGTCGGAGAAGCGGCGGAAAAACGCGAGGCGCCGCATCGCGTTGAACTCCTCGACGTCGGACAGGCTGGACATCGTCGCGTCCTCTTCGGCGAGCTGCGGCTCGAGCAGGGCGGCGAATTCCTCCCAGCTCTCGAAGCGCTGGTCGCGCGACTTGCCCAGCGCGCGCTGCACGATGCGGTCGAGTTCGGCAGGGATTCCCGGGCGCACCGCGGAGGGCGCCGGCGGATTCTTGAAGAGGATCTCCTCCATCAGCTCCCAGGCAGTGCCGCCGCCGAAGGGCTTCCTGCCAGTCAGCATGTGGTAGATCACGCCGCCCAGCGAGAACATGTCGGAGCGGTAGTCGATTTCCTCGCCGCCGCGGATCTGCTCGGGCGACATGTAGGCGGGCGAGCCCACGCCCGATACCTGCGTGGTGTCGGAGCGCGCGAGCTGCGCGGCGCCGAAGTCCGACACTTTGATGTCGAAGTCGGGCCGCAGCATGATGTTGGCCGGCTTGATGTCCCGGTGCACGACGCCGGCCGTGTTCGCGTACTCGAGCGCGCGGCAGCACTTGTAGGCGATCTGCGCCGCGCGCGATACCGGCAGCAGCCCCTCGGGCTCGCAGTGCGGCTGCAGCGACGTGCCCTCCACCAGCTCCATCACCAGGTAACGCAGGTCCTTGCCTTCCTTCTTTTCCACGCCGGCGTCGAAGATGCTGACGATGTGGGGATGGCGCAGCTTGCCGGCAAGCGAGGCTTCGTTCTGGAAGAACTTGAGCGCCCGGCGCGCCTCCTCCGAGTTCTCCGGCATCTCGTCGAGCACCTTGATGGCGACGTCGCGGTCGGCAAACGGGTCCTTGGCGAGCCAGACCGAGCCGGTCGCGCCCTTGCCGAGGAGCTTCTGCAATTCGTACTTGCCGATGTGCGCGTGCATGACGCACTAAATGCTACTCCAAGCCGAGGGGCTAGAATCCGGGCGACGCCATGCGCCCCACCTCCACCCTGCTCGCCGCATTCGCGCTGCCCGTGCTGGCTTCCTGCGCCGGGGTGCACTGGCAGAAGAAGGATGGGGACAACGCCGCGCTTGGCCAGGATCTCGCCGCCTGCCGCAAGCTGGGCCTGGAGCGCTCGGCGGCCATGGGCGCGGCCGTGCCGAGGGCGGAGATCAGCCCGGTCTTCGGTCCCACCGGCCCCTCGCCCGCCGACGTGCGCATGCAGGAAACACAGGTGGTGACCGGCTGTATGCGCGACAAGGGCTACGTCCTGGTGCCCGACAAGAAGTAGCCCGCTGCCGGCGCTTATTTGACTTCGTGGCTCGCCGGGCGCGCGCGCAGGCGCAGTTCGGTCATGTCGGCGCGCTCGCGCAGCGCGTTGCGCAGCGCCTGCTCCTTGCCGGGCAGGTATTGCGGCGGCCAGAACTGCGCTTCATGCTGGTACCAGGCCGCGGCCTGCAGCGTGAAGGAGGGATTGGCCAGGTGTGGCCGGCCGAGCGCAACCAGGTCCGCCTTGCCCGCGGCCAGCAGCGTGTTGACCTGGTCGGCGCTGGTGATCGCCCCGACGGTCATCGTCGCGATGCCGGTTTCGTTGCGCACCCAGTCGGCGAAGGGCGCCTGGTACATGCGGCCGTAGACCGGACGCTGCTGGGACACCGTTTGCCCGGTGGAACAGTCGATCAGGTCGCAGCCGGCGTCCTTGAGCATTTTCGTGAGCGCGAGCAGGTCCTCGCCCGACAGGCCGCCCGGCGCCCAGTCGGCGGCCGAGATGCGCACCGACATGGGTTTTTCCTTCGGGAAGATTTTCCGGCATGCCGAAAAGACCGCCAGCGGAAACCGCATCCGGTTCTCGATCGGGCCGCCGTAGGCGTCCGTGCGGCGGTTGGTGAGCGGCGAGATGAAGCTCGCGAGCAGGTAGCCGTGGGCCATGTGCACTTCGAGCATGTCGAAACCGGCTTCGTGCGCCAACTGCGTGGATGTTTCGAATTGGCGGACTATTTTCCCCATGTCCTCCTTCGACAATTCAACAGGGACCTGCGACAAGCCTTCCAGGTAGGCGATCGGAGAGGCCGAAACGACCGGCCAGTTGCCGGTCGGCAGCGGATGGTCCATTTTTTCCCAGCCGAGCTGCGTCGAGCCCTTGCGGCCCGAGTGGCCGATCTGCAGGCAGAGCTTCGCCTTCGAGTTGGCGTGGCAGAAATCGGTGATGCGCCGGAACGCGTCGCGCTGCGTTTCGTTCCACAGGCCCGTGCAGCCCGGCGTGATGCGCCCCTCGGCCGACACGCAGGTCATCTCGACGAACACCAGGCCGGCGCCGCCGGTCGCGCGCGCGCCCAGGTGCACCAGGTGCCAGTCGCCCGGCACGCCCTCCACAGCCGAGTACTGGTCCATCGCCGACACCGCCACGCGGTTCTCCACCGTCATGCCGCGCAGCCGCAGCGGCGTGAACATCGGCACCGGCGGATCCTCCAGGGAGAGGTCGAAGCCCTGCGCCCTGGCCTTGGCCGCGAACCAGTGCCTGACTTCGCGCACGAACGCCGGGTCGCGCAACTCCAGGTTCTCCCAGGTGATCTGCTTGGAGCGCGACATCACGCCGAAGGCGAACTGCAGCGGGTCCATGTCCCAGTAGCGGCGCATGTGCTCGAACCAGGCGAGCGAGACATTGGCGGCGTGTTGTGTTTTTTCGACTTCTTCACGCCTTGCGGTGTCGTAATTGTTTAACGCCTCTCCCAGAGAAGAGCTTTTCTTGATAGATTCAAAAAGAGCAATCGCGTCTTCCATCGCCAGTTTCGTGCCCGAACCGATCGAGAAATGCGCCGTCGCTTTGGCGTCGCCCACCAGCACCGCGTTGCCTTTCACCCAGGTCTTGTTGGTGATGGTCGGGAAATTGCGCCAGACCGAGCGGTTCGGGATCAGCGGGTGGCCGTCCAGCTCCGCGGCGAACACGCGCTCCAGCACCGCCAGCGTCGCGGCCTCGTCCTTCGCGTCGAAGCCGAGATTCTTCCAGGTGGCCTCGTCGGTCTCCATGATCCAGGTGCTGCGCCCCGCCTCGTACTGGTAGCAGTGCGCGAGGATGATGCCCTCGGGCGTCTCGCGGAAGAAATACTTGAACGCGTCCAGCGGCCGGGTGGAGCCCAGCCAGGTGAACTTGTTCGGCCGCAGGTCGACGCTGGGCTGAAAATGCTCTTTGTTTTCTTCCCGGAGGATGGAATTGATGCCATCCGCCACCACGATCAGTTCGGCGTCCGCCACTTCCTCCAAAGTTTTAATTTCTTTCTGAAAGACCAACTTCACACCCAGTTCCCTGCAGCGGTCGTGCAGGATGTGCAGCAGCGCGACGCGCGAGCAGCCGCAGAAGCCGTTGCCGCCGGAGCGCAGGGTGCGGCCCTTGACCACCACGTCGACGTCGCCCCAGTAGGCGAAGCGGCGGCGGATCATCTCGTAGGAGGGGACGTCGAAGGCCTTGAAGCTGTCCAGCGTCTGATCGGAGAACACCACGCCGAAGCCGAACGTGTCGTCCGGGCGGTTGCGCTCGTAGACCGTGATGTCCCAGCGCGGCCAGGCCTTCTGCGCGAGCAGCGCGAAGTAGAGGCCCCCGGGACCGCCGCCGACGATGGAAACTTTCATGCCGACGTACCTTCCGGCACGACCGCCGTGGTCTCGATCTCCAGGCGCGCGTCGTCTTCGATCAGCGCGCTCACCTGGACCACCGCCATCGCCGGATAGTGCCGCCCGACCAGCTCGCGGTAGGCCGCGCCGATTTCCTTGACGGCGCCGAGGTACTCCTTCTTGTCGAGGATGTACCAGGTCATGCGCACGATGTGCTCGGGTTTGCCGCCGGCCTCGGCGAGGACGGCGAGCGTGTTCTTCAGGGTCTGGCGGAACTGGCCGGCGAAATCTTTCGCATCCCACCGGCCTTCGCCGGTCCAGCCGATCTGGCCCGCGATGAAAACGAAGTTCCCGGACGCGGCGACGCCGTTGGAGAATCCTTTCGGTTTCGCCCAGCCGGGTGGTTGCAGGATTTTCATGGCGCGCATTTTCCTTCCGTTCTCAATTTGAAGCGCTGGAGCTTTCCGGTTTCGGTGCGCGGCAGCGCGGCCACGAACTCGATCGCGCGCGGGTACTTGTAGGGCGCGATGCTGCGCTTGACGTGCTCTTGCAGCTGTTTTTTCATCTCGTCGCCTGCAGAAAAATCTTTCTTCAAAACCACAAAAGCCTTGACCACCATGCCGCGCTCCTCGTCCGGCTGGCCCACCACGCCGCATTCGGCGACCGCCCGATGCGCGAGCAGCGCGCCTTCCACCTCCGGGCCGGCGATGTTGTAGCCGGCCGAGATGATCATGTCGTCGGTGCGCGCCTGGTAGTGGAAATAGCCGTCCATGTCCATCAAATAGGCGTCGCCGGTGATGTTCCAGCCATTCTGCACGTAGGCCCTCTGCCGGTCGTCGGCGAGATACCGGCATCCGGTCGGGCCCTTCACCGCCAGGCGCCCGATCTGCCCCGGCGCGCAGCGCGCGCCGTTCTCGTCCAGCACCGTCGCGGTATAGCCGGGGATCGCGTGGCCGGTGGCGCCGTACTTGACGTGCTCCGGCGCGTGGGAAATGAAGATGTGGATCATCTCGGTGGCGCCGATGCCGTCGATGATGTCGATGGCGGTGGCGCGCTTGAACAGCTGGCGCGTGGCATCCGGCAGCGCCTCGCCTGCCGAGACACATTTCTCCAGCGACGACAGGTCGTAGTTCTTCCACAGGCCGGCGAGCGCGCGGTACATGGTCGGCGCCGTGAACAGGATCGTCGCCCTGAACTTCTGGATCGATTCGAGCAGGGTCTCGGGGGTGAACTTCTCCACCAGCGCGGTGCTGGCGCCGAAGCGCAGCGGAAAGCACAGCAGCCCGCCCAGGCCGAAGGTGAAAGCGAGCGGCGGCGAGCCGATGAAAATGTCGTCCTTCGTCGGCTTCAGGCAGGAGCGCGGGAAGCAGTCGCACATCGCGACCACGTCGCGATGGAAATGCACCGTGCCCTTGGGCTTGCCTGTCGTTCCGGAGGTAAAAGCGATGAGTGCGACGTCTTCGGCCAACGTGTCTATGTTTTCGAAACTTTCCGAGCAATTCTTGATCAATTCATCCGTGTCATCGTCATACCAATACCGGATGGATTTAAGCGAAGGGCATGAAGGCAAAGCCAGTTTCAGTTCGGTATCCAGCCGCTTGTCGCACAGGGCATGCGTGATCTCGGCCTTGTTGACGATCTCCGTGATTTCCTTGGCGCGCAGCAGCGGCATGGTGCCGACGCAGATGCCGCCCGCCTTGAACACCGCCAGCCAGGCCGCGGCCATCATCGGGTTGTTCGGGCCGCGCAGCAGCACGCGGTTGCCGGGCCTGAGGCCCATCTCGCGCACCAGCAGGTTGGCCATCCGGTTCGCCTGCGCCTGCAATTGGCGGTAGGTGCACTCGCCATCCGGCGCGCGCAGGGCGATGCGATCGCCGTCGCCAGCGCGCACCCGGTCGTCGAGGAGCACGCCGGCGCAGTTCATGCGAGGCGGATACTGCAGCTCGGGCAGGTCGAACTTGAATTCCGGCCACAGGTCCCGCGGCGGCAGGTTGTCGCGGGCAAACGTATCGACGTGGGCCGACTTCATCTACTTTTGGGCAGCTTCCCCATGGAGGCTAGTGTAGATTAATTGTCGGACGTTCCACTCCTGGGACTCGGCGCGCTAGTCCGTCTTCGGGGACCCTTCAGGATACTGGGGGAGACCGTCCGTGATCTCCACCCACGGCGCTTTCGACGCCACGAAGATGTGGTACGGCACGCGGATGCCCGGGTCGTCGTCGAGCACGCCGAGCGCCACATCGACGATGTCGGGGCGCTTCAGGCTGATGAACTGCAGCGTCGAGCCGCAGCGCGCGCAGAAGGTGCGTTCGGCGCCTGGCGAGGAACGGTAGCGCAGGATCGACTCCTCGCCGGCCAGCATCCTGAAGTCCCCGACCTTCACTGTGACGTAGCTGCCGAAGGCCGCGCCGTGCGCCTTGCGGCACATCGAGCAGTGGCAGTGGCTGGAACGGCCGGGCTTGCCGTGGATCTCGAACCGTACGCGCTTGCAAAGGCAGCTTCCGCGGATCATCCGGGCCTCCCGTTCATGCAGCGCGCATCATGATGGCTTTCGCCGATCCCTGCACCACCACCGCGGCGATGACGGCGGCGACAAAGGTCACGGCAAGGCCCCAACGCTCGAGCAGCAGCGCGACGCAGACGCAGTAGCTGATGTAGGCATAGAAGCCGCCGATCATCGCGCGCAGCATCGCCACCACGAAGCCCGGGCCGTTGGCGCGCTGCGAGAACACCGCGAGCACGGTGCTCATGACCGGAAACGCGGCGAACAGGCCGGTCCATGCGGGGCCAAGGGCCTCGGCAGCACCGGTCACCGCGAGCACCATCGCCGCGCCGGCCGCCATGCGCAGCAGCAGTTCCTGCGCCGGC
>Ga0315910_10000546_pt1 | contig 37341 bp, 23 predicted proteins | sample EdamamesoilMG_FD_204470 | JGI IMG/M metagenome (GOLD analysis project Ga0315910, IMG submission 204470) | Garden soil microbial communities collected in Santa Monica, California, United States - Edamame soil | ecosystem: Environmental > Terrestrial > Soil > Garden | place: USA: California...
GTCTCCGAAGAACAAACCGTCGAACAAATCAAAGCCGGTCGCACGCGCATCCAGAGCGAGCTATCCAAGGTCATCGTCGGCCAGAAAGACGTGATTGAGCAATTGCTCATCGCTCTCTTTGCAGGCGGGCATTGTCTCATCACCGGCGCGCCCGGCCTTGCCAAGACGCTGCTCGTGAAATCCATTGCGCAGATTTTTCATCTCAAATTCCAGCGCGTCCAGTTCACGCCCGATCTGATGCCCGCTGACATCACGGGCACGGAGATATTGCAGGATACCGGCACGGAACGGAAACTGGCATTTGTGCCCGGCCCGGTCTTCGCCAACATGATTCTCGCCGACGAAATCAATCGCACGCCACCCAAGACGCAGGCCGCGTTGCTCGAAGCGATGCAGGAACATCAAGTCACCGCCGCCGGCGTGCGCCACGCATTGCCCGAACCGTTCTTTGTCCTTGCCACGCAAAATCCCATCGAAATGGAAGGCACGTATCCGCTGCCCGAGGCGCAACTCGACCGCTTCATGTTCAACGTGGTCATTGATTATCTGCCCGAGGACGAGGAAGTCGAAGTCGTCAAGCAAACCACCGGTGGCAAATCACAGCCCATTGAACCAATCTTCACTGGCGAAGATGTGCTGCGCTTCCACGACATCGTCCGCAAAGTGCCCATCGCCACCGACCTCATCCGCTACGCCGTGCGCCTCGCCGCTGCTTCACGGCCCAAGCAACCGAACGCTCCGGATTTCGTGAACGAGTGGATCAGTTGGGGCGCCGGCCTGCGCGCCGGACAATTCCTCGTACTCGGTGCCAAAGTCCGCGCGCTCCTTCAAGGCCGCGCTCACGTCACCATCGAAGACATTCAAACCCTGGCTTACCCGGTGTTGCGCCATCGCATTCTTCTCAACTATCGCGCTGAAGCCGAGGGAGTCACAGTGGACAATGTAATCGGCAAATTAGTCGAAGCAGTCAAAGGTGTGACTGCGAAGTAAGGAAAGATGAGCGCGCTGGCCACACAAAGTTTCGCGAAACAAAGCGCCGCTGCGCCAACCAACGGTCACTCATCGAAGTTGATTTCTCCCTCGGCCCTCATGGCCATCAAGAATCTCGAACTCCGCGCCCGCATCGTGGTCGAGGGATTCTGGCACGGCATTCATCGCAGTCCTTATCACGGCTTCTCTGTCGAGTTCACCGAGTATCGCCAGTATTCGCCTGGCGACGATCCGCGCTATCTCGACTGGCGGCTTTTCGCGCGCAGCGACCGGTATTACATCAAGAAATTCGAGGACGAGACGAACCTCCGCTGCTACCTGCTCGTGGACCACAGCCGCTCGATGGATTACGGCTCACTCGGCTGGACCAAATCGCAATACGCCAACACCCTCGCCGCCACGCTCGCCTACTTTCTCCATCAACAAGGCGACGCTGTCGGCCTGCTCACCTTCGACGAGCAAATCCGCGATTATCTTCCCGCGCGCAATCGCATCGGCCACCTGCGCCGGCTCATGCTGCAACTCGAACAAGCCACCGCCGGCAGCACCACCGACCTCGTCGCGCCGCTGAAGCGCATCGTCGAAATCGTCCGCAAACGCTCGTTGATGGTGTTGATCTCCGACTTCCTTGCGCCAATTGAAACATTGGAGAGAAATCTAACCACGCTCACCGCCTCCGGGCATGAAGTCATGCTGTTCCAAGTCCTCGACCCTGCTGAACTTACGTTCAATTTTGACCGCGCCGTGATGTTCCGCGATGTCGAGTCCGGTCGCGACCTGTTCATTGATCCAGCCACGGCGCGCAAAGAATACCTCCATCGCCTCAACGCACACAACGAAGCCGTCCGCGCCACCTGCCAGCGACTCGGCGCCGGCTGCCGCTCGTTCAGCACGGATCGCGCATTGGAACTAGCGATGTTTGATTTCATGCGCGAGCGCCATCAACGCGGGAAGTCGGGCAATCGTTTCGTCCGATCCAGAAAATGAGTTTCCTCGCACCACTGTTTCTGCTCGGTGGGCTCGCCATTGCGTTGCCGGTGGTGTTTCACCTCGTCCGGCGCTCCTCACGCGAAAAGCAAATCTTCAGCTCGTTGATGTTCCTCAAGCCCACACCGCCGCGCATGACGCGCCGCAACCGGCTCGAACACATTTTCCTCCTGCTGCTCCGCTGCCTGGCGATCTGCATTCTGGCTTTTGCCTTCGCCCGCCCGTTTCTCCAGAAGCCGATGGCTGCCACGCCGACCAATGCTGCGGGCGCACAGATCGTGATTCTCGTAGACACCAGTGCCAGCATGAAACGTGAAGGTGTCTGGTCCGATGCGTTGGCAAGAGCCGAAACCGCGTTGAAGAAAACCACCGCCGCCGATCAGGTGGCGATTCTGACTTTCGACGATCAAGTCCGCTCCCTCGTAAGCTTTGAGCAATGGGCGGCGATGAATGTTTCCGAGCGCAGTGCCATCGCCGGCCAGCGTCTTTCCGACAGCAAACCCACCTGGCACTCGACGCATCTAGGTAACGCACTCATTGCCGCTGCCGAAACCATTGAGGACGCCGAGAAGCGAGAGCAACACGCCGGTCCGCGCCGTGTTGTTCTCATCACCGACATGCAGGAAGGCAGCCGGCTGGATGGTTTGCAGGGCCATGAATGGCCGCGCGGACTTGAGGTCGTTGTCGAGCCAATCAAGGCCAAGCGCCCGACCAACGCCGGGTTGCAATGGGTCATGGACGCCGAGGATTCTGCCCAAACCACCAGCGACACGCCGGTGCGCATCCGCGTCAACAATTCAGCCGACGCCAAGCGCGAGCAGTTTCAAGTTCGTTGGGCTGGAGTCGCAGGTGATTCACTCGACGCTTACGTTCCGCCCGGCCAAAGCCGCATCGTCCCCGCGCCGAAACTTCCGACCAACGCGGCGGCCGAACGAATCACGTTGAGCGGTGATGAAGAGGACTTCGATAATGCGGCCTACGTGGTTCAGCCGAAAGCCGAGGAAGTGAATGTGCTGTACCTCGGTAATGACGTGGAAACCGATTCATCACAATTGCTCTATTATCTTAAGCGCGCCTTCCAAGACACGCGCCGCCAAGCCGTCCGACTGAGCGCGAGTGGCGCTCTTTCCACCAACCGCCTCGCAATCATCTCCAGCACTTTGTCCGAAGAACGCAGCAGCGAGGTTCGTCAATACCTCACCAATGGCGGCACCGCGTTGCTAGTAATGAACGACACTCAAATCGCCAGCACTCTTGGCCAACTCATCGGCGCGCCGGATGTCACGGCTACTGAGGCGGCCGTCGCCAATTATGCCATGTTTGGCTCGCTGGATTTTACTCATCCGCTGTTCGCGCCGTTTTCCGACCCGCGCTTCGGCGACTTCACCAAGATTCGTTTCTGGAAACATCGCAAGCTAACAATCGATAAACTGCCCGGTGCGCGCGTCATCGCGAGTTACGATGACAATGACCCTGCCATCTTGGAAGTTCCCGTTGGACGCGGGCGCGTCTTTGTTTCCACTTTCTCGTGGCGACCCACGGACAGCCAATTCGCCCTCTCGTCCAAATTCGTGCCGTTGCTCTACTCTTTGCTCGATCAAGCGAGCGGTGTCAGCGCTCAACTCGCGCAGTTCCGCGTCGGCGACACGGTTGATCTTTCAGCTCTCGCGACAAAGTCTGGTGTTTCAGCCCTGTCAGTTCGCAAGCCGGACGGTTCGCCAGTTCAACTTGCGTCGGGGGAAACGCGTTTCAATCAAACCGACCAGCCCGGCATCTACGAAGTTTCTGCTGCACCAACTTCCGTGAAGTTCGCCGTGAATCTCGACGCTGCCGAAAGCAAGACCGCTCCGTTGCCGACCGACGAACTCGAACGCCTTGGCGTGCCGATGAAATCCGCTGAAGCAATTCCCTCACTGGTAGCCGCCAAGCAGGAGACGCTACACAACGCCGAGTTGGAGGCGCGACAAAAGCTGTGGCGGTGGTTGATTGTGGCGGCGCTGGCGGTATTGTTGGTCGAAACCTGGCTGGCCGGCTGGATTACCCGGCGGTCGGCCGCCCAAGCTGAAGCAACCGCATGATTGACCGTCTGCTCCAGATTCACCTCGAGCCAGTCGCGCGCGATGAGCGGCGGCGGCACACGTTGCGCAAGCTGGCAGTGGGCTGGCTCGTGGCAGCAGGCATCGGGTTATTCGTCATCCTCGTTCATCGCTCGACAGGCTGGGTTTCCCCATGGCTGTTCCTGCTACTCGCGGTCGCAACGTTAGTTTGGTCAGTGGTAGTTTGGCGGCGGAGCAAACGCACACCATTGGAGTTTGACGCAATCGCCCGCAACATCGAAGCCGAGAACCCGAAACTCCACGCGTTGTTGCTGACTGCTGTCGAACAGAAACCAGATTCCGAGACGCATGAACTGAACTATCTCCAGGACCGCGTTATCCGTGAAGCACTCGCCGAAGATCGTCGCAGTCTCTGGCGCAAACGTGCCGCCAAGCAACTCCAAGTCGCTCAACTCGGTGGCCTCGGCGCACTGGCCCTCCTTGCGATCGTGTTCGGCACGTTGTATCGAGCCGCACCGCCGCGAGTCGCCATTCTCAAGCTGACTGGGCGGGCTGTCTCAGTAACGCCGGGCGACGCGAGCATCGAGAAAGGCAGCAGCCTCGTCGTGCTCGCACGGTTTGAAGGCGATGTGCCAGCGGAAGCTTCACTCATCGTCAGACCCGCCAACGAACCCAAGCGGCGCATCCCGCTCACTAAGAATCTTGACGACCCGGTGTTTGGCACGAGCCTGCCTGAGGTTCAAGCCGAACTCACCTACCGCGTCGAGTATGGCAGTAAACAGACACGTGAGTTCCGTGTGACCACCTTCGAGTTCCCGCGCCTCGAACGCGCTGATGCTAAGGTCACGTATCCTGATTACACCGGCCTGCCGGAGAAGACGATCGAAGACACTCGCCGCGTCAGCGCCGTCGAAGGCAGCGGGCTGGATTACACGTTTCATCTGAACAAGCCAGTGAAGTCCGCGACGCTGGTGCCGAAGGGCGGCCCGCAAATTCCGGTGCTTGCGGACACCAATCGCTCCAACGTTTATGTTTCCAACTTCAAATTGGAAAAGAGCGGACGCTACGAGTTGATTCTCGTGGACGATGCGGGTCGCACCAACAAAGTGCCGCCGCTCTTCGTACTCGATGCACTGACCAATCGCGCGCCGGATTTGAAATTTGCATTCCCGAAGGGCGACCAACGCGTATCCGCGCTGGAGGAGATCGCCTTTAAGGCTGAGACGTCCGACGACTTTGGTCTCAAAGGTTATGGCTTTGCCTACAATCTTGCCGGTGAAGAAACGAAGTTCGTCGAATTGGGCAAGGATGCGAAACCGTATGAGAAACGCACGTTAGACCATCTTGTGCCACTCGAAGATCTCGGCGCGCAACCCGACCAACTCCTGAGTTATTACCTTTGGGCCGAGGATATCGGACCGGATGGCCAACCTCGTCGCACGACGAGCGACATGTTCTTCGCGGAGGTTCGTCCTTTCGAGGAAATCTTCCGCGAAGGTCAGGCGCAAGATCCGAATCAGCGCCCACAGCAACAGGGGCAGCAAGGCCAGAATGCCGCCGAGCGATTAGCCGAGTTGCAGAAGCAAATCATCACTGCAACGTGGAATATTCAGCGTCGTGAAACCGGTAAAGCGCCAACGGCGAATTTCAAAAAGGACGCCGAAACGGTGAAGGAGTCCCAGGAGAAGGCGCGGGAACAATTGCAGAGCCAGATGGAAGCGGGCGATGATCCTCGCGCGAAAGTGCTGCTTGAAACGGTAGAGAAGGAAATGTCCAAAGCCGTTAAGCACCTCACCGAAGCCACGGATGACAATTCGCCGAAAGCTCTGCCGCCTGCTTTATCGTCCGAGCAGTCCGCGTATCAGGCTCTGCTGCGATTGGCGGCGAGAGAAATTCAAGTCTCTCAAGGACAGCCTGGCCAGCAAGGTCAGAGCGGTCGCGGCCAGCGAGCGCAACGCCAGTTGAATCAACTGGATTTGCGCCAGACACAGAATCGTTATGAAACGGAGCGTCAGGCTGCGCCGCCGCAGAATCAGCAGCAGCGCGAGCAGATGCAAGCGTTCAATCGGTTGAAGGAACTCGCCCAGCGCCAGCAGGACGTGAACGAGCGGCTCAAGGAATTGCAGGCAGCCCTGCAGGCGGCGCAGACCGAAGCCGAGCGCGAAGATTTGCGCCAGCGCCTGAAACGATTGCAGGAGGAGCAACAGCAGATGCTCGCGGATGTGGATGAGTTGCAGCAGCGGATGGAGCGCCCCGAAAATCAATCACAAATGGCCGAAGCCCGGCAGCAGCTCGAACAGACGCGCAATGAAGTGCAACAAGCATCTGAGGCGATGCAGCGCGGCGATGTTTCGCAAGCATTGTCGTCGGGCACGCGGGCACAGCGGGATTTGCAGGAGATGCGCGATGATTTTCGGAAACAGAATTCCAGCCAGTTCGCCGAGGACATGCGCGAGTTGCGCAGTCAGGCTCGCGAACTGGCGGAGAAACAGGAAGATATCGGGAAGAAACTGGACGCAATGGATGCGACGGGCCAACGCAAATCGCTCACCGATTCGGACGAGCGCAAGGATCTCGCGTCCCAACTTGGCGAACAGAAGCAGCGCATGGATGAGCTGGTGAAGCACGCTACCGATGTGACGCAAAAGGCCGAGCCGGTCGAGCCGTTACTCGCGCGCCAGCTTTACGACACGTTGCGCAAGGCGGCGCAGGACGACGCGAAGCATTTGCAGGAAACGAGCGATGATCTACTCACGCAAGGGCGCTTGCGGCAGAGTGTGTATGACAGATTGCGCGAAAGCCGACGTTCCGGGCGACAGGCGATTGATGTCACCTCTGACCTGTTGCGTGAAGGATTCTCAGCCGAGGCGAGCAATCTGGAACAACGTGCCCGCCGTAGCATCAATGACCTCAAAACCGGCGTTGAACGCGCGGCGGAAAGCGTGTTGGGCGATGACACGGAAGCACTGCGGCTTGCGCGAAAAGAACTCGAAGAATTGAGCCGTCAACTTGAGCGGGAACTGGCGCAAGCTCAGCGTGTGTCAAACACGAATCGCGCAGGCGGCGGTCGTGGCGAACTGGCGCAAAACGGCCGGCAGCCACACAGCGACAACCAAGGCGAGCCTTCCGAGCAGCAACTGGCCAACGCTCAAAGTGGACGCGAAGGACAACCCGGAGAAGGCCAGCAACAGGCGCAAAATCAAGCCCAACAAGGTCGCGGTCAGCAAGGCGAACTGCAAGAGGGACAGGGACAACGGGGTAATCAGCCCGGGCGACAGGCACAATCGCAACAACAGGAATGGAACGGTCAGCAAGGTGAAGGCGGCCAGGAAGGCCAACCGTCAGGCCAACGCGGGCAAGGTCAAGGGGAGCGACAGCAAGTTGCTTCCGCAAATCAACAGCGCGGCGGAAACAACCCCGGCCAGCCACAAGTCGGCCAGCAAGGCGAGCGTGATGGCAATCGGCAAAATGGCGGCCAGCGTGGCGGTGGAAGTTTTCTTGATCAATTAGGTGGCAATGACAACGGCGGTGGCTTTGCAGGCGGTCCGATCACTGGGGCAGAATACACGCAATGGTCGGATCGGTTGCGCGATGTAGAGGAGATGTTGGACGTTCCCGAGTTGCGCGCCGAAGCGGCACGGATTCGTGATCGCATGCGCAATGTGCGACAGGATTTGAAACGTCATTCCAAAGAGCCACAATGGGACTTGGTGAAGCTGGAAATCTCAGCGCCGCTCGTCGAGTTGCAGGTTCGGGTGGCGGAGGAACTGGCGCGGCGCGAATCGAAGGAAGCGCTCGTGCCAATTGACCGTGACCCCGTGCCGACGCGCTATTCGGAACTTGTCCGGCGATATTACGAGGAGTTGGGGAAGAGTGAGCCGCGCAAGGCAGCGGACGCGGGAGGCGTGAGGTGATGTGTGGTTTGAGTTTTGCCGCCATTGTAATCTCCGGCCGGGAATGGTTGTTGCCTGCGGGTGGATTTCTTTTCGCCGCAGTGCTGCTGCTCGTCTGGACGTATCTACGTGCGCACACCAACAGAATGCTCCGCACGGCTTGTGCTTTCCTGAAATTGCTCGGCCTGGCGGCGCTGCTGGCATGTCTGCTCGATCCACTCTGGAGTTCGCAACGCGCCAAGCCCGGCGCAAACTTCCTTGCCATCGTTGCCGACAACAGCCAAGGCATGAGCATCAAGGATCGCGGCGAAACGAAATTCCGGGGACAATCGCTTACCAACTTGCTTACTCACGAACCTGGCAACTGGCAGGACAAACTGGAGAATCAGTTTCAGGTCCGTCGCTATTTTTTCGATTCGCGCCTGCAAAGCACGAAGGATTTCTCCGAACTGACGTTCGACGGACGCGCTTCGTCCATCGGCGCAGCGTTGAAGACAGTTGGCGAGCGCTTTCGCGGTCAGCCACTCGCGGGAGTTTTGCTGCTGACAGACGGAAACGCCACGGATTTGCCGGACGGCAAACTCGACCCGGCCGGTTTGCCGCCAATTTATCCCGTTGTCATCGGGCAAGACGATACGATTAACGACATCGCGATTCAGAAAGTCGCCGTGAGCCAGACTGCATTCGAAGATCAACCAGTCACGGTTCAGACCGGCGTGCTGGCAGGTGGTTACGCTGGCAGAATGCTCACTGCGCAATTGCTCGATCAGGATGGCGAAGTAGTCCAGGAGTCAAACCAACGCGCGATCCGAGAGACGGATACGTTCCGCTTTCAGTTGAAGCCGGACAAAAGTGGCGTGTCGTTCTATCGGGTTCGGGTTTCGGCTAAGGATGAGCTTGGCCAGTTCGCACACCCGGAAACTTCCACAGAAGCCACGCTGGCGAACAACACGCGCGTGGTCACCGTGGATCGCGGTAAGGGGCCGTATCGGATTCTCTATGCCAGTGGACGGCCGAATTGGGAATTCAAGTTTCTCAATCGCGCACTGGCGGAAGATAATCAGTTGGAACTGGTCGGCTTGATCCGCATCGCGAAAAAGGAAAAAGGCTTCGGCCAGTTTGAATTTCGCAGCCGGCCCGGCGAATCGGCGAATCCACTTTTTCGCGGGTTTGACCGCACCACGGAAGACACGGAAGGCTATAACGAGCCGGTGTTGAAGTGGCTGCTGCCCAGCAGCGGTGATACAAACTGGGTGAGTGACGGCTTTCCGAAAACGGCGGAGAAGCTGTTTCGATTCAACGCGGTGATTCTTGATGATCTTGAGGCGGAATTTTTCACGCGGGATCAAATGTCGCTGCTGCAAAAGTTCGTCTCCGAACGCGGCGGCGGCTTGCTGATGCTCGGTGGTGCGGAATCGTTTCATCAGGGTAAATACGAGCACACGGCGATTGGGGAAATGCTTCCGGTCTATCTGGATTTCGCGCCGGACCAAAAGCCTCTCGCGAATCTGCGGTTGAGCCTGACGAAGGAAGGTTGGTTGCAACCCTGGGCGCGCTTGCGCGACAACGAAACTGCCGAACAGACGCGGCTGACCGAGTTGCCAGCGCTGCAGGTATTGAACCGCATCCGCGACAAAAAACCGGGCGCGAGTGTGATTGCTGAGGTGCAGACCGAAAGCGGCGCGAAGTATCCGGCGTTGGTGGAACAGCGGTTTGGCAATGGTCGCGTTGGCGCATTGCTGGTTGGTGATCTCTGGCGGTCGGGTTTGCGCGATGAGGCAACGCAAGCCGATTTGGGCAAGGCGTGGCGACAGATGATCCGTTGGTTGATTGCCGATGTGCCGGAGCGAATTCAATTCGTTGTCGAGCCGAAGCGGAACGATGTGAACCAAGCAATGGCCTTGCGAGTAAGGGCAAAGGATAAGGAATTCAAGCCGCTGGATAATGCGACGGTAAAGGTGACCGTGTCAGCGGTGACGAGTGAGGCTCATAGGACGGATGGCACGAATGTGACGATTGCAGCAACGACGAATGTTGTGCGGCTTAATGCCGAACCGGCGCTGGCCGAACCGGGTGCTTACGAGGCTCAATATGTGCCACGCACTTCCGGTGGCTATCTGGCAGAAGCGGTTGTGACGGATGCCGACGGAGTCGAAGTTGGCCGGGCGCAGGCGGGCTGGTCAGCGGATCCGGCAGCGGAGGAGTTCAAGTCCATCAAACCGAATCGTGCGTTGCTCGATACTATCGCGCGGCAAACGGGTGGCGAGGTGATTTCGCTGAACAGCCTCGCATCGTTCGCGGAGAAATTGCCAGGCAAAGGCGCACCGGTGACCGAAACAGTGACAACTCCGCTGTGGCACAAACCGATGGTGTTTTTGTTGGCGTTGGCGTGTTTCGCGTCCGAGTGGGGACTGCGTCGCTGGAAAGGAATGGCGTGAAGACGTGTCTGTTCATGCTGGTTGTGTGGACTTGGGCCTGCCGTGCGTTGGGAAATGGAACTGATGCGACGAATACGACCAATCGAGCGACGGTAATTGTGACCGTGGGCGCGGCCGGTGAGGAAGAGTTTGGAAAGGATTTCGCCCAGTGGGCTGAGTCTTGGGCAAAGGCCATTGAGAAGGCAGGCGCGAAGAATGTCAGCGTTGGCCTTGCACCGACGAATGCAACTTCCGATCTGGCCTTGTTGAAGGAAACGCTAGCTCACGAATCCACCAGCTCTTCGAGTGAATTATGGCTGGTGCTCATCGGCCACGGCACCTTTGACGGCAAAGAGGCCAAGTTCAACTTGCGCGGGCCTGACTTATCGGCGACGGAATTGGCAGATTGGCTGAAACCGTTTCGGCGGCCGATCATCGTCATCAATTGTGCGTCGGCGAGCAGTCCCTTTCTAAGCAAACTGTCGGGGGTCAATCGGGTCATAGTGACAGCCACCCGAAGCGGGAGCGAAGAGAACTTTGCCCGTTTTGGAAAATACGTAGCTGAGTCCATTGCCGATCCGGCGGCGGATCTGGATAAGGATGGGCAAACATCGGTGCTGGAGGCGTTCATCATGGCCTCTCGCCGCGTGCGCGAATTCTATGAGGCCGAAGGACGTTTGGCCACCGAGCATGCACTGCTCGATGACAATGGTGATGGCCTGGGCACGCCGGCGGATTTCTTTCGTGGCGTTCGGGCGGCAAAGAAGCCCGCGGGCGGAGGCAGTGTGGACGGCCGGCTGGCGCATCAATTGCACCTTGTCCGGAGTGAAGCCGAGCAAAAGATGCCTCCCGATCTACGGAAGCGACGAGACGAATTGGAGATGGAAGTGGCCGCGCTACGAGACGCCAAGCAGCAACTTGGTGAGGAAGAATACTACCACCGGCTGGAAAGATTGCTTCGCGAGCTGGCTCAACTATACACGCGGTAACTCAAGTGCAGTCCGGACTGTGGGGAGGCTGCCTATTTAGACCTCATTCTTAATGCGCTCGCAACAGGAACATCATCAAATCCTTTTGCTCCTGGTCGGTCAGCAACTTCAACAATCCTTCCGGCATCACCGAGAGTGTTGACGCCTTCATGCCGGCGATCTTGGCTTTGGGAATGGTCAGTTCCCGGCCGGTGGCCTGGCCAAGCACTACATGCTGATCGTTGCTTTGCAACAGAACACCACTCTCGACCTCGCCGTCGGTAAGCGTCACGTCGTAGGAAATGTGATCGGGATTGATGGCCTCGCTGGGTGCATCAATGTCCTTCTTCACCGAGGCGTAATCGCGAAAGATCAGGTTCGAGAGATCTGGCCCCATTGACCCTCCCTCGCCGCCCAGTTTGTGACATTTGTAACAGACGGCCTTTTCACCATAGAAAATCTTTTTGCCGTTTGCCCAGTTGCCGTCGTCAATCTCAGCCGTCGCCGCCGTTTGCATCCGCGCGACGTAAGGCCGCGCCCAAGGCAGCAGCACGCGGTGAAGTGGCAACGGTCGAGGACGCGGATCCTCGGCGGTAAACCAGCTCACTTCCAGTTTTGTTTCCGTGCCACCCGTGGGCAAAATGATTTCCAGCGGCAACCAACGATGTTCCGCCGGCTGTATCGCGATGCGCGTTTCGCGTTCGCCTGAGTTGACGAAGTTCGCACCAACCTTTAGTTGCAGCGGCAGACTCGCCTTCAATACGAGAGTGACCTGTTCGCTTGGATATTCGAAATCCAGTCGAGAATCAGGTTGAGTGGTGGCGCGCAACATTTGCCAAAGGTCCAGGTTCGCCTTCAATGTGAGCGTGCCCCGCTTTTGCATGGCAGCGAACAGCCGCTCATGTTCGGCGCTCTTACGCGTCGACCCGCGGGCGGCATCCAAATCCAGGTGTGGCAGCCAGCCGGTCCATGCATTCGTACCGTTCCAAGGTCGCCAACTCGCTTCAACACCCGTGAGGTCGCATTGCAAGTCAATCGGCGACTCGAGACCGGCTACGAACCCAGGCAGAGTAATGGCCTGACTCACGGCCTCGTTGCGCACAGGAGTTTTCAAGGTCACTGAACGCCGGTCCGCACCCAGTTCGGCTGCGGTCACGGGAAGTTCGAAGCGCGGCATCGTGCGTTGGTTCTTCACTGCTTGGTATCCTGGACTGAATGCCTCGAACCGGTCGCCAGCGGCTACAAATCTCCCAAGCGATATCTTGCAGTATTTTGCCAGTTCTGCGCGTGATCGATTCATACTGATTGGTCGGTCAAATACGACGCGCGTTTCCGTCGAATTCACCGCGTATGCAAGCACAGGTTGTGGCGTCATCGTGTCGGTGAACGAAACCTTGAACAACTTTCCCTTCCCTTGCGGACCCGTCCCCCAATCCGGTTTGCCCGTGTGACAGGCGACCAACAAATCGCCCTGGGGCGTCGGCACGGCATCGACCGTCAAGTAACTCACGCAGGCGATCAACTGATTTTGCGCCACGTAACCAGCCGCCGTCTTGACAAGCTTCGTCCGCCAGATCTTGCCGCGGGATTGTCCCGAGATGATGGCATCACCACGCCACCACTCCGGGCCGAAGACTTTCTGCCCATCATTGAAATGAATCCCACAGGTAGATTGGTGCTGCGGGCCGTAGTCGAACGTGCTCGGCTCATCAATGACACCGGGCAGATACTGTGGATGCCGGGGCGGAAAGCCATAATGCCGGCCAGGCTGGATGTGCAGCAGTTCATCAAAAGGATTGCCGTTAGGCAGCCAGGTCGCGCCCTCCTGATCCGTGACGAACAGGTCTCCCACGGCATTGAAAGCCATCCCGACCGTAAATCGCACCCCGGTGCAGACGGTCTCGCGCCGTTTCCAGTCTGCCGAGAGCTTTAACACCGTGCCGCGCTCGCTGCGGATGTCGTAATCAGACCGGCCGGTTTCCTTGTTCACGCGATACGCTTGATTCCAGGCATCGCAACCAAGGCCAAAGAAAATCTCGCCGGCCTTGTTCACCGCGATGCCAACGGCATCAAGATTCGATCCAGCAGCGGACGTCGGCGCGGGCCAATCCTTCGTTACCGTCTCTAGCTTCCCGGTACCGTCGCCATTGTCGCGCAACCGGATCACACGTCCCTGGCTGGCGATGTAAAGTCCACCCGGCCCCCAGCACATGCCGATGCTTGGCAGGATTTCATTCCGATCGTTACGGTAGAAATGCGACGCGGCATCTTCCAATCCGTCGCCATCCGTATCCTTCAATTGGAGGACATTCCCATCGTAACAAAGCGCAAACAGCCGTCCGTCTGGCGCGAACACAAGGTTGTTGATGTTGTTCACCGTCAACGGCAGCTCACGCACGTCGAAACCCGGGACGAGCATCTGAATCGACGGTGGATTGGTAACTATCTGAAGCGATTTCTCGAAACGCCCGGGCAGATCGCTGGCCGAAACAACCATCGTGCCTGCCAACAAGCCACCAACCAGACGCGCGGGAAAGTTCATGTCTGATGGTGTCAGGTCAGCTTCAGCGCATCAACTCCAACTCCCAAGTCTCGCTCACGACGGCAGCGTCAGGATTGTGGAAGCACAACGTGCCGGGCCTGGCGTTTGGGAATTGCCAGACTGGAAGCCATGGCGCGCGTCGGCTGATCGGGCAAATGTTCCCGCAAGAACCCCGGCATATCGCGCCGGCCACCGCGTTGATAGTCGCGCCATAAACTCTCCGCGACGGCTTTTGGCGTGTGATGGTGTTGCATCGTGAGATAGACAAGAAGCAATTCCATCAGGCGGGCTAGTGCGATGCTGTCCGTGCGGTGAGTCTGGGAGTACAACCAATCACTCCACTCCAGGAACGCAGCGTATGCCGACGATTTGCCCTGCCAGAGCAACGGCGAGGTCTCGATGAAATTTCCACTGTTGCCCACCAGGTCCCAGTACCGCGCAAACCGGCGCAGCCGTTGCATCGTCGAAAAGTCAATCAGCCGATTCTGGAGAATCTCGTATGGTGGATGCGAACTGTAAACCATCTGCCACTCCGCGTCGTGGCGCACGATGGGAGTTCCGCGCAGCCGCTTCAGAATGCCCACCTGGATTTCCTGTGGTTGCAGGGCAACCAACCGATCAAAGCCTGCGCCAAAACTTTCCACGCTCTCGCCGGGCAGTCCGACGATCAAATCCGCATGCACATGGACGCCCGTGTATTCGCGAAGAAACTGGAAATTGTCGGCCAGTCGCGAGTGATCCTGCTTCCGGCTGATCAGCCGCCCTACCTCCGGGTTGAACGTCTGGATGCCGACTTCAAATTGCAGCGTGCCGGCTGGAAATTTGGCGATCACCTCGCGCAACGCATCTGGCAAACGATCCGGAATCATTTCGAAATGATAAAAATTGCCCTCCCGATGACGTTCGAGGAAAAATTCGAGCAGCGCCCGGCTTATGTTGATGTTCAGGTTGAAAGTCCGGTCCACAAACTTGAACTGCTGCAAACCGCGATCCAGCAGCCGTTGCATCGCTGCGAGAAACTCGGGCATTGGAAACTGGCGCACCGGAACGTCGAGCGACGACAGGCAGAACTCACAAGTGAACGGGCAACCGCGCGAGGCCTCGACGTAAACCACGCGATGCGCCAAGTCTTGTGCATCGTAGAACTCGTATGGCAGCGCAAGCCTCGCGAGGTCCGGCAATTCGGCCGGAATGATCTTGGCCAGCGGTGGAGTCCCCTGCCCTTTTGCCAGGTCTAGCAAGCGCGCACAGACTTCTGCGAACTTCAAATCTGCCTCGCCTGTGATGACGTGATCCGCCAGTTCCACGATAGGTTGACCCTCCGTCTCGTAACTCACCTCTGGTCCGCCGAGGATGATAGTGATATCCGGCCGCAACCGCTTGAGCGCGGCGACGAGGTCCGTGGTCTGCGAGACGTTCCAGATGTAAACCCCCAGCCCGATGATTTTCGGGTTCTCCGCCAACAAAGTCTCTACGACGTCGAGCGGACGCAGGTTGATATCGAACTCCAGAATGCGCGCCCGAGGTTGCAGCAGGCCGAGATTCGCGTAGAGATAGCGCAACCCAAACGCAGCATGGATATACTTCGCGTTTAGCGTGCTAAGAACAATGTCCGCCATCGGACTTGAAATTATCAGGTCGCGCGCCGGTTTCCAAGCGGCGACCATTCACAACGCGTGTGGCTGAATTCGCCTCCAATTTATCTCGCGTATCTCGTCAGCACGCGCGCACGAACGCGGGGGCGTTCCGCACGACGCGCGGTTGAAGTAATGGTTGAGGATGCAGCGAACAGCTTGTCAGAAAAGGAAAGTGGCAATGGTGGAGTGGAATTGCCTTGGCGTCAGCCTTGGCAAAGACTTCAATCCATCTCTGACACGATGCAATATTTCTTTGAACATTTTGCCTGCGCCGTCTGCGCGGTAACCGGCGTGCTGGCCGGCAGAGGCAAACAATTGGACCTATTCGGCGTCATTGTCCTGGCGTTGGCCACAGCACTGGGCGGTGGGACGATCCGTGACCTGGTGCTGGGAATCCAACCGGTTTTCTGGATCGCCGACCCGCGTTACGTGCAGACAGCCGTCGGGGTGGCGCTGGCCACGTTTCTGATCGCCCGGTTCCGCGAGTTGCCCAAGACCGTGCTTTTGGTTGCTGACGCGTTTGGATTGGCTCTCTTCACCATCATCGGCACGGAGAAAGCAATGGAGCAAGGTAGTTCGCACACCATCGCTGTTCTCATGGGAATCGTGACCGGCGTAGGCGGAGGCGTGATGCGCGATGTGTTGACCGGCGAAATCCCGCTGGTGTTTCGCAAAGAGATATATCTCTACGCGACTGCCGCTTTTTGCGGTGCGACCCTGCTGGTGCTGTTGGACAAGTTTTTGCCAGATCGATCCAGCAACCGCCTCGTGGCGGCGGGCACGACGTTGTTACTGCGTCTTGCCGCAATCCGATGGAAATTGCGGTTGCCGGCGTTCATACAGTACGAAAAACCACCGCGGGACAACACTGGCTCTGGAGCATGAATCTGCCATTATTCGCTCTTGGGTCACTCCAAGACTTCAGTTTCGGATTGTTGATTTTTGCCCTGCTTGCCACCGATAGTTTTGCTCAATCGCCTGACGGAATCAGCAAGACGCACCGCCAGCCGTAAGGCAGAATGCCGCCATGCAACGCATCACCATCGTTGACTCGCATACTGGCGGTGAGCCCACGCGCATCATCGTCGCCGGCGGACCGGATCTCGGTGGCGGGCCACTGTCCGAGCGTCGCGCGCGCTTCCAACGCGACTTTGATCGGTATCGCTCCGCGATCGTCAATGAACCGCGCGGATCGGACGTGGTCGTCGGCGCTCTGCTCGTTGAGCCCGAGGATAAATCGTGCGCCTGCGGCGTGATCTTTTTCAACAACGTCGGCTATCTCGGTATGTGCGGACACGGAACGATTGGGCTGGCGGTGACCCTCGCACACATCGGGAAAATCAAAGCTGGCGAGCACAAGATCGAGACCCCCGTCGGGGTCATCACCGTAACACTGCACCCGAACGGCGAAATCTCTTTCGTCAATGTTCCCAGTTGGCGCGCCAAGAAAGACGTCACAGTCAACGTTCCGGGCATTGGCAAGGTCACCGGCGATGTCGCATGGGGTGGTAATTGGTTCTACCTGATTGCGAATCACGGCCGGGAGCTCACACTTGGGAACACGGACGCTCTGACTGATTATTGCTGGGGCGTGCGTCAGGCGGTAAACGCTCAAGGCTACCCGGAGATTGACCACGTTGAATTATTCGGCCCGCCAAGAGTTGGAGGAGCGCATTCGCGTAACTTCGTCCAATGCCCCGGCAAAGCTTACGACCGCTCGCCGTGCGGCACGGGCACCAGTGCGAAACTCGCCTGCCTTGCCGCCGACGGCAAACTCACCGAAGGTGAAACGTGGGTTCAGGAAAGCATCATCGGCAGCACGTTCAGTGGGGAGTTCCGCTGGCTCGACCGCGCGACCGGAAAGGTTTCACCCATCATCACCGGCACAGCCTTCGTCAACGCTGAGTCAACTCAGTTGCTTGACGATAACGATCCCTTCTGTTGGGGCATTCGCTGACATGAGCAAACGCGTCGTCATCATAGGCGCAGGTGTCATCGGCTTATCCACGGCGTATTATTGCGTGCGCCGCGGTTTCCAAGTGACCGTTATCGAACACCAGGCGGCACAACGTGATGGCACTTCCTACGGCAACGCGGGCATGGTCGTTCCGAGTCATTTCATCCCGCTCGCCGCGCCCGGCATGGTCGCGCTTGGCTTGAGATGGATGTGGAATCCGGCATCGCCGTTCTACCTCAAACCGCGCTTTGATGCGGCGTTGTTCGACTGGGGACATAAGTTTTGGCGCGCGGCCACTCCCGAACACGTCCAGCGCTCTGCGCCATTGATTCGCGACCTGTCACTGGCGAGCCGTACTTGCTTTGAAGAGCTCGCGGCGTTGCCAGACTTTGATTTTGGTCTGGCGAAAAAGGGATTGCTCATGCTCTGTCAGACCGAACACAGCCTGCACGAAGAAAGTAAAACCGCCGCACAAGCCCGCGCCTTGGGCATCCCAGCGGACGTGCTCGATGCAAGGCAAACCGCGGCGCTTGACCCGGCGGTGACCTTGAAGATCGCCGGCTCAATCTATTTTCCGCTGGATTGCCATCTGACCCCGGCACGTTTCATGGCCGTGTTGCAATCACAACTCGAAAAACTTGGCACAAATTTCATTTGGGAAAGTGAAGTGCTGGCATTCAGGACTGGAGGCGAGCAGCGGGTTCGAACGATTGAGGTTTCCGGCGGCAAGGAAATCGAAGGTGATGAGTTCGTCCTCTGCGGCGGTTCGTGGTCGGCGCAGCTGGCCGAAAAACTCCAGCTTAACATCCCCATGCAGGCGGGCAAAGGCTACAGCCTCACGCTTCCGAAGCCGCGTGAACTGCCGCAAATCTGCTCCATCCTCACCGAAGCGCGTGTGGCGGTGACGCCAATGGGTCAGACATTGCGCGTCGGCGGCACGATGGAGATTGCCGGCCTGAACGAAGTCATCAATCCGGTGCGCGTGCGTGGCATCATTGATTCGTTCTGCCGTTATTTCCCCAAGTTCCAGCCCTCCGATTTTGACGGCGTACAACCCTGGCACGGATTGCGCCCTTGTTCGCCGGACGGTATGCCGTATGTGGGTCGTACCGCTAAGTTCACCAACCTCTCACTCGCCACCGGCCACGCGATGATGGGTTTGAGCCTCGGGCCGATCACCGGCAAACTGATGGCGGAGATACTTTCTGGCGAAAAGCCTGAACTCGACCTCGCAATGCTCTCTCCTGACCGCTACAACTGATTTCCAAACCAACATGAAAAAGCCAGACATGAAATGGCAAGGCGTCATCCCTGCGATGACCACCGCGTTCAGACCGGATCATAGTGTGGACCATGCGTTCGTCGGACAACACGCGCGCTGGCTCGTGGCCAACGGCTGCACCGGCATCGTTGCCCTCGGTTCACTGGGCGAGAGTGCCACGCTGCGCTTCGACGAGAAGATCGCCATTCTCAAAACACTGGTGAACGCGCTCGGCGGTAAAGCGCCCGTCGTGGCCGGCATCGCGTCGTTGAGCACCATGGAAGCCGGGGACCTCGCTCGCGCCGCCGAAGATGTCGGGTGCTCCGGCCTGATGGTGTTACCGCCTTACGTGTATTCCAGCGACTGGCGGGAAATGAAATCACATGTCCAACCAGTCATTCGCGCGACAAAGTTGTCATGCATGCTTTATAACAATCCGGTTTCTTACAAAACGGATTTTCTGCCTGCGCAGATCAAAGAACTCGCAGCGGCCCATCCGAATCTGCACGCGGTCAAGGAATCCAGTGCCGATGTGCGACGTGTCACAGCATTGAAGGCGATTTGCGGCGACCGATTGAAGGTGTTTGTGGGCGTGGATGATCTGATCGTCGAAGGCGTGCGGGCCGGTGCCACCGGGTGGATAGCGGGCCTGGTCAATGCTTTCCCTCGTGAGTCCGTGGCACTTTACAACCATGCGATGCGCGGCGAGCAGAAGAAGGCCGACGAACTTTACAAGTGGTTCTTGCCGCTGTTGCGCATGGACACCGTGCCGAAGTTCGTGCAACTCATCAAACTTGTGCAGCAGGAGATCGGCATGGGTCACGAGCGCGTCCGCGCCCCGCGCTGCATGATGGCTGGCGAGCAGCGCAAGGCGGCGCTAGAGACGTTGAAACAGGCGTTGAAGACTCGACCTAAGGTCTAACCGTGCAGGCCGAACAAAGTGTAGAGGAGTCCATGAATTTTGTTTTGCACTGGGCCGGCACTGAAACTTTATTGGAAGAATGAAACTGGAAGGACTTTCGATCATCGGACAACACCGTGCGAAGGCGACAGGCAAGCCCACGCCCGCCGTCAATCCCGCCACCGGCGCAGCGCTGGGACCGGATTATTTCTGGGCGACCACCACCGACGTTGACGCCGCTGCGCAACTGGCGGCGAAGGCCTTCAATGAATTCAGCCGATGGCCGGGCAAACGGCGCGCGGAACTACTGCGACGTATCGCTGAACTGATCGAAGCCAACGCAATCGCAATCCAAGAACGTGCGAATCAGGAAACCGCCCTGCCCTTGGCGCGTTTGCAAGGCGAGACGGCGCGCACCTGCGGACAACTCCGCCTGTTGGCGTCTTTAATTGAGGAGGGCTGGTGGCAAGACGCGCGCATTGATCACGCTGATCCGAATCGAAAGCCACTGCCCAAACCCGATGTTCGTTCTTTGCTGGTCGGGCTTGGTCCGGTGGTGGTGTTCAGTTCCAGTAACTTTCCGCTTGCGTTTTCAGTTGCTGGTGGCGATGTAGCTTCCGCATTGGCGGCGGGCTGTCCGGTGATTGTAAAACCACACCAAGGTCACCTCGGCACTTCCGAACTCGTCGGACTGCTGGTGCAGCAAGCGGTGAGGGATTGCGGCGCGCCAGAAGGAACGTTTTCGCTGATTTATGGAGCTGGTCGTGAAGTCGGTATCACGTTGGTAAAGCATCCGCTGATCAAAGCCGTCGGTTTCACCGGTTCACGCGCCGGCGGGCGCGCGTTGATGGATGCGGCGGCAGCGCGACCTGAGCCAATTCCCGTTTATGCTGAAATGGGTAGCATCAATCCGGTCTTCCTGCTGCCAGGCGCATTGAAACAGAACGCGGAATCCATCGCGACGGGTTTGCATGGCTCGGTCACTTTGGGTGTTGGACAGTTTTGTACGAACCCAGGTTTGGTCTTTGTCGAACATGGCGAAGCGGCAGACACCTTTCGCCAAAAACTGGTGTCGCTGATGTCAGCCACCGTACCGGGCACCATGCTCACGGCGGATTTGTGCGCCGCTTATCGCAAAGGAGTGGAGAGCTTCTCGAAAATGCCCGGGGTGACCCGCGCTGCGAGTGCAAGCGCTGAAGCTGGTGCAGGCAATGCCCAAGCAGGCGCGGTGCTGTTCGCCACGAAGGCGGAAACATTTCTGGCAAACCATGACCTTACAGAGGAGGTGTTCGGTCCATCAACGCTCGTCGTCGAATGCGCGTCACACGACCAGATGTTGGCCGCGGCAGCGAAGCTGGAAGGTCAACTTACCGCAACCATTCACGCCACGTCCGAAGAGCTGGCCGCCAATCAGGATTTGATCGCGATACTTCAAGCCAAAGCCGGCCGGCTCGTGTTCAACGCGTTTCCGACTGGCGTTGAAGTCTGTCATGCAATGACTCACGGCGGACCGTATCCAGCCACTTCGGATGGGCGCTCGACTTCGGTAGGCACACGCGCGATCGCGCGCTTCGCTCGCCCCGTTTGCTATCAAGGCTTCCCCGAAACTGCGCTGCCAGATGCGTTGAAGGACACCAATCCGCTTGGTCTCTGGCGTTTGGTGGATGGTCAGTTCGTAAGATAGAACCACGCACTGACTAGTTCGCCCGGGCACGGTAATACCTCTGTGGCGCTCCTGGACCGGGTGTAAAGGGCGATACGGCCCCCACCACGGTCGTCCAAGGCCCGGTGGGCGAATCGGATTGTTCCAGCACGCCATAGGGCCAGGTGATATTGGGCGTCCCACCACTGAGGTTGATGCTCAGCGTCACGATCGGCGAGTAACTGGTCACAGTATCCGGCCCGGCCGCGAAGTTGTTGGCGACGAGGGTGGCATTCAGCGGCGTACGCCAGATGCGGATCTCATTGATCGCGCCCGACAGATTGGGATCGCCATAATTCACGGCCGCGCCGAACCAAGCTTCATTGGCGTTGAGCTGGGTGATGTTGCCGCCACCCATCGATCCCGTATCAGCCAGCGCACCGTTGATGTAGAGCCGCATCTGATTCGCCTCGGAGTCGTACACGCTCACGACGTGATATTCTCCTCCCGTTCCCATCAGTGCAGGGTTCGCGCCAGCACGGGTATTCTGCTCGCCGTTCATCAGGCTGCTGTTGAAACTCATGCTCGGGACATTACCCGCCGCCCCGGCGCGCGGCGTGAAATCCACATACGCCAGGCCGTTTTCGGCACCACCATTGGCCCGACCGAACATCCAGACCTTTGACCAATCCTGCAACACCGACATCGTGAACCATCCTTCTATGCTGATGCTCGTGTTGGTCGAAAGGGTCGAAGTCAGATTGACAGTGGCGCAATTGGCTCGAGCAGCCCCGCCGGGCACTTGCAGCTTGCCGCTGGAATAACCGGCCGTTCCGACCAGCGTCGCGTTGGCACCCCCGACCGAGTCCACCCCGTTGTTGAAGCTCCAACGGTGCAGCAGATGCGGGGACATCACGGTCAGATGTGCTTGCGTGCTGGTAAGCTGGGCGATGCTGTTGGTCACGGTGACGCTGTAATCAGCGCCGGCGGCGAAACTGATGTTGCTGAGCACCAGCGTGGCATTCGTCGCTCCCGGGATGGCCACAAGATTCTTGTTCCAGCGGTAAGTCACGCCACCGCCGACGGCATTCGCAGTGAATGTGACGGTATCACCAATCCAACGGGACTGTGACTGCGGTTGCTGCGTGAACTGTGGCGGCGTGATCGCCACGGCGAACGGCAATGTGCCCGTCGCCCCGGCCACGGTTGCGCTGATGATCGCGGTGCCGGAGGCAACGGCCGTGACGAGCCCAGTGCTGTTGACAGTCGCGACCGACGGATTACTGCTCAGCCAGTTCGTCGCGAAGGCGGTGACAGCGACGTTGGCGACAACACTGAAATCTGAATGCACCTGCACCGGCATCGTTTCACCTCCGGTCAGATTCGTCGAGGTTGCGCTGAGCCGGGTGGCGGACGCGGACGTCGCTGAAACCGCCAGGTCCGGACCTGCCGCCGTGTTCACAGCGACCTGCAGACCGGCCAATGGAATGTTCCAGATCCGGAATTCATTGATGTTTCCGACCAAGTTCGCGTCAGGATAATTGACCGCCGCCCCCAGGTAGCCCTCGCTGGCGGGAATCTGCATGATGTTGCCGCCGCCCAGCGAACCCGTGTCCGCCAGCACCCCATTCAAGTAGAACCGCATCTGGTTGTTCGGCGCATCGTAAACGCAGATGACGTGATACTCCGTATTGAGAGACATCGCCGCTGGATTCGGCACCGCGCGGGTGTTCTGTTCGGTGCTGACGCTGGGATTGAAGCTCATGCTGGGCACACCGATGCCGCCGGTCTGCGGGGTGAACTCCAGGTACGCCAGGCCATTCTCCGCGCCGCCGTTCGGCTGGCCGAACATCCAGACCTTCGCCCAGTCTTGATGCGTGGTGACAGTGCACCACGCTTCCAACGACAGGCTTGCATTGGTGGCGAACGTGCTCGACAGATTGAGCGTGGCGCAATTCGCCCGCGCGGCGCCCCCGGGCACTTGCAGTTTCCCGCCCACCAGCGAAGCCGACCCCTGCAACGCAGCGTTTATGTTGCCGATGGAATCCGAGGTGTCGGACGTAAAGCTGTAGCGATGCTTCAACCCTTGTACCACCGACCCAGGCGGCAGCACTCCGATGTTCGCCACCGCATAATTCGTCTTAAGCGGATACAAGCCGCCGTAACCAGAATCCTGCACAAGAATCACCAGGCCGAAGGACGTCAGCGCGCCGTTGGTGATCTGGGAATTGTCGTTGACCGAGATGACGCCGCTGCCCGGATGGATGGCGAAGGTGTTCGCCGTGTTGCCGGACACAATCTGAAAGCCAAGGTTGTCGAGTGGCGCATCGCTCGCGACGATGCTGCCCACCGGCGTGCCGTTGGCCGTATTCTGGGAAATGATCGTGGCAAAGCCGCTGACGGCAGGCGCGTAGTTGATGTCCACGGGTTGAAGATACGCCGCGCCGATGATGTTCGTGCCGGCGGGCAATCCTGGGCCTGACCACGCGACCTGAACAGCGTCACCGCCGACGTTCTCCTTCTGGAGGGTCTCGAGGTAATACTTCTGGCCGGCAACCAGATTGATCAACCCGGACATCTGCGACGGGAACTTGGTCCACTGTCCCGGATCACTCCACGTGCCATCGGCCAACGAGGCGATGGTCGAAATGTTCCCGGGCGCAGAATCCGTGCTCAAGTTCAGCACGCCCGCGTCATCGGACGAAAGCCAGAGGCGATACTGTCCGGTCGCCGGCGGCACGAGCAACGCCCGTACGCGACTGCCATAACTGTCCGCGATGTTGATGGCCGAACTGAACGTGCTCATGGTTTCCAGACTGTCCGGTTTGGTCGGATACTTTGCACTGCCGGTCAGGTTGCCGAGGTTTGGTCCGCTGATGCTGGAAAAGATCTCGCGCCGGAATTGCGCCGGCAGATTCGTCACCCCGATGACAGTGAGCGAAACCGTACCGGTCGCCGCGAGCGACGGCACGCCGTTGTCGGTGACGCGAATGGGCAGTGTGAAGCTGGTGGTTGCGGTCGCCGTCAGCGCACCAGCATTTGCCACGGAAATCCAGCCGGAGTTGTCCACGGCAAAAATGCCTTCCCCATTGCCGCTGATGATGGTGCAAGCAGCCGTTTCATTGGTGTTCGCGTCAGTGATCGTCACCCGGCCAAGGCGCAACCCCTGGATCGCATCCCGCCGGACATTCGCCGCGAAGCCGGTGGCGCGCGGGATGTAGTTGAGATAAGCCGGCGCCAGGAACGTGCCGGCGATGAGATTCGTCTGCCCACCCGTGTGCGGCCCGACCCAGGCCACCGACAGGTGGTCACCGCCGACACCGTCCTTCTGTCTAGCCTCAATGTAATAAGCCTGGCCCGCGACGAGAGGTTGCACCGCTGATCGCTGGCTCGCGTATTTGTTCCATTGATAAGGATCAGTCCAGGTCTGGCCGCCGTCGCCCACAACTGAAGCGATCTGGACCGCGCCGGCGGAATTCGTGGTCGGGCTCAACAGCAACGCGCCGTTGTCGTCAGAGGCGAGGTAGAAAGTGTAGTTACCCGAGATGGGCGGGATGAGATAGCCGCGCATCGCCGAACCATAGGAACTCGCCCGGTCGTGGTCGGAGTCAAAGTCGGACTGGATCTTCTCCGAATCCGGGTCGCGCGGGAAACGGGCATTGCCGGTCAGGTCCGAAACCGCACTGCCGCCGATCCCGTCGTAAACGGCATAGGCAATGCCTCCCGGCGCAAAGGGCGAATAATTGGTGACGACATTGACCTGTACCGTGACGGTTGTGTTGGTCGGGGCTGCTGTCGTGTCGGCCGCCCGGATGGTGAGATTGTAAGCCCCAGCTTGAGCCGGCATCGGCGTGACAGCCAGTTTCAACTCACCATCAGTCGTGCCGATCGTGAAAAGTCCGCTGGCATTCCCCGCCGTGATCGAATAGTTCAGCACCGTAAAGAAATCTGGATCCGTCGCGACCAGCGCCACGATGGGCGTGCCCGCGGGTGTTCCCGTCAGAACATGATTCGTGGCCCCCAGCATGGCCGGCGGCTCGTTCACGTCGCGGATCTGCACCACCACGCGCCGGTTCAATTCAGTGAGTCCGGGACTGGTCTCGTTGGTGATGTTGACGAACAACTCGTACTGCACGGTGAACGCGGTGTTCAGCGCGAGTGTTTCGTAATCCAACGCGGCTGAGTTCGCCACCGACAGCACGCCGCTATTGTTGATCGCAAACGCACCGTTGTAGTTGCCACTGGTGAGTGCATACGAAAGCGTGCCCGCGCCGTTGTTCGTCACTGTTCCGACCACCGTGCCGTTCGGACTGCTTTCGTTGAGCGTGAAGCGGGAAGGCAACCGGATGCCTGCCACGCTACCGGTGATCGAGTAATAGCCCAGACTGCCGTAATTGCTGAAACCATCGCTCGCGGCATTGTTCCGCCCTGCGCCCGCCACTTGAAATGTATAGGTGCCGGCCCCGATACTCGTGGTGATGGCGGCGTTCAACTGCGTCTGCGGGTTGTTACTGGCGATGACCGTGCCGCTGGAATTCACAAGCGTCGCCGAGATCGCGAGATTCGCCCAGTCGCCATTGACCGGATTGGCCTGCAATGACACCGCGCCGCCCGTCGTCGTGAACTGGAACGCGTCCGTGTCCGCTGCCCGCTCGATCAGCCCCTCCTGGGAGATGGTGTTGCCGCCATAGGCTTCGAGATACCGCGCCGTCGCCAGCACGTCACCCGTGTCATCCACCCGATAGCCCGCCCCCGGCTTGCTCGTGATCATCACCAGATCATTCTCGGTGTTGTTCGCGCTGGTGTATTCACCTTTGCTCCATTGAACCACGGGCTGGTAATAGCCCACGCCCATGATCGGCGCCCAACCCGTCGCACCGCTACCGTGTCCGCCAAAATATCCCTCCGTTGGCGTCGTGCGGCCATCGTGCCCCATGCCCAAGGTGTGACCAATCTCATGAGACACCACTTCCGCCGCCGCCTTACCGCTGGTGTAAAAACTCCAGCAGACTCCCCCGCCCCACGAATTGAGGTACGCCACACCGCCCGCGCCCGGCGCTGCGGTCGAGGTCGGCGTCATGATGCAACGCGCCCGGCTGTTCGGTGCAGCGGCTTCATACACTTTGATGTCCGTCGTGACGTTGATCGTGAACGGGAGGAAATCCTCCGCCACCCGTTTCCAGACGTCCCGGATCTGCGCACTGCTCACGTTCGGCTTCTCGTAGTCGAACGTGCCCCAGCCTTCGCCCTCGGTCCGGCCACCGCGAAAATCCAAGTAAGCCACGCCCGGTGCGCCCGGCGCACTTTGCAGCGAAATGATGCCATCTTGATACGGCGGCACGGGATAACTCGGCGAATCGGATGGGTTCAGTGGCGGAATCTCCTGCGGGAGATTGGCTGGTGGCTGCGCGTAGTTCACACAGACCACTTTGTCCTTGGGCAGCTCCAGCATCGTCAACGTTCCGTCATCGGTCCGCTCAATCCGGTAGCTTGGCCGGTCGTCGGAAAAGGTGATCACGCCAGCCAAGCCACTCGTCAGCCCCTTCGCCGTGAGGTCCTGCACAAAGAAGCGTCCGGATGCCGGTGAAGTCATGACGCCATCCACATAGACAACCTGATCGTTGCGGATCTGGATCGTCTCCAGGATTCCAGCAGCCGGCTTGCCGCCCGTGAGTTCAAACTGGATCACGTCTCCCCGTTTCGCGTTGACCTGACGGTTCAGGAATCCGGCATCCCATTCCCGCTGTGGAGAGCCCGTATTAGTCGCTGTCGTGGGTTTTGCAACGACTGCTGGCGGCTCATTCGTGAGTTGGCTGCCAGCCGTCGCGGCTGGGTTAGAACCAGACGGCGAAGCGCTGGCGTCTGTGGCAGATGTTTCGCTGACGGCGACATCCGTTGGCGCGGGTGCTCCCGCGGCATCGTCCGGGAGGTTGCGCCAGTGGAGGAATACCCAGGTACTTCCGGCGAGAATGAACAGGACTCCGAGAGCGCCGAGTTGCCGGCCACGGTTTTTCAGGAACATCAACCTAGCATAAACACGAAGCCCTGACCGTCATGTGGCATGAACTGGCCACAACTCATCGCCACCTGCTGCCATGGCTGAAATCCTGTCCGACGGGTCACCTTGCCGGTTCAAACTCGCTTATTTGACAGGATTTAATGGTGGCCAATCCGGCTCAGGCCACGAACCTTGAGCGGGAGACGCGCGACTCTGTGAATCGCGGCCGGTGAGCGAGATGCCTTAGGGCTCCTCGGGCGGGGCGGCTTCCGTGTTGGCGCCAGGTTTGTCCGGCTCGGTCTGTATTTCGGCGTTGCCTTCGGTTTTGGGTTCGGCCTTGGCTCCGGTTTCCTTCACGCGTATGGCCACGAGGTCATACTGATTGCTCTCCGAGACCTTGCGATGCAATGCAAGTTCATCGCCCTTGAGCTTGCCCTTGTATTCGACGCGCAATTCGGAGTCGTAGCCGCGCAGTTTGACCAACTCGACAAAGGAGATGTCATCCTTGTCCGTCTTCAGCTCGACGAGTTGCGTCTCGTTCGTACCCAATTTGCGTTCGCCGATCACCTTCCCGGCGAGCTTTCCGGCCTCGAGCTTGAACTCGAAGGTATACTTCTGCTTCCCGACGGCGGATTCGAACTCCGCTTTCCATTTTCCGACAAACGATTCCTCCGCGCTCCACGCGGGGACGACCAACGCCAGCGTCAACGCCATCAGCGCGACCGTTTTGATTGAACTATTCATAAAGCTTTTCCTGGTTCGGTTGTTGAAATGAAGCACAGATAGAAAATCAGAAACGTCCGGCGGACTAAAGATAATCTTGTGACGGATGGGCGTGCTGCGGCTGGACCTCCGACCACTGCCGCGCTTCCCTGGCTTCCGGATTTGCTTCCGATGCACCCTGACTTGGAAACTCCGAGTCCGGACACGGAAAACCATGCTCCAGAGTTACAATTCCATGTTCCGGAGTTAAGGAATTGTGGTCCGGAGTTGCGAAACTGTGGTCCGGAGTTACAAAATTACTGTCCAGAATCAGGAAATCGTGCTTTCGCGTTAAGGAATAATGGTCCGAAGTTACGAAACGATGCTCCGGAGTTGGCGAAAGACGCTTCGGAGTTAAGGAATGATGCTTCATAGTTACGCAATAACGTTCCGGAGTTGCGAAATTGTGTTCCAAAGTTGGAAAACCATGCCCTTAAGTCGGGAAATCGCCCTCCAAACACGGAAAAGAACGTGTCCGATGGCTCTTCATGTTCCGAAGACCGGATTCCATCAACACGGACGCGGGAACGAGTGACACGCTACCCGAATCAACAGTCGGCCTAACGGGAATAAGGTTGATAATCAGATTCCGCCTCCTAAATTGGGGCAACCCTCAATAACAAGGTCGTAACGACAAACCAGCGGCTCGAACATTTTGCCATGAACAAAATGGAAGTTCCATACCCGCGTGCAGTTGAAAGCAGCGTTGTCATGGTCCGCGGCGAAGGTGCGCTCCGATCTTTTACAGCACATCCTTCCGCCACCCCAATAACCCCGGTTGCCAAACGAGTGGTGTGTCCTGCTGGTCCGGTTTCCCGGCGCACGATGCTCAAACAACTGGCCCTGGCAAGCGCAGCGCTAGGCTTGGGGATCAACCGCACTCCGGCCCAAGCAATACCCCTGCTCAACGACAATCTGCGCATCTGCATGGATTGGCTGCCCGTCAATACTTACGATCGCGGTATTTGGTTTAGCGAATGCGCTGATAACAATGGTACCACTTGCACCCTCCCGATTTGGAAAGAGTTTTTAAGCGCCCACCCAATCTTGAATTTCGCGAACGACAACTACTGCGGAAATACCAACGGCTTTAGCGCTTCTGGCGGTCGTTCGGACTTGGTTGCCTACGGTCTGTTCGGCACTCCGACGTATCCGATTGGTCGCCTTTACAAACTCAGCTACACCGGACAGATCGTTTCCTCGATCAGTGATAACGATCAGATTCACTTCCTTCACAACAAGGGGCCGCGCGGCCTGAATCGTCTGCTTGATGTGATGAACCGAACCAGTGGTGCAAATGGTCGGAGCGACCGCTCAGTGTTGATCATCGCTGAATCGGATTCAACGATATGCGTGCGGGCAGTCAAAGCGAACGGAGCTAATCCCAACATGAGATTCCGCGCCGACAACCTGCAAATCACCGAGCTCCCGCCGCCCGCGTTGCATATCGAGAATCACAGTGCCACTCATCTTCTCGCCTGGTGGGACAAGGTCTATGGGCAGGAGCAGAACGGCACGTGGCTGCTTGAATCTCCGCTTCCCCCTAACATCAACTGGGATATCAACACCGACGGGGTGAACGTTGATGTCGATGACGGTCTGGGCAATTACATCGGGTACGGCAAAACGATTCCCAAACAAAACGGACCGCGCCTGTTCAAATTGCGCGCCCAAGGCACCCCAGAGATTCTGCTGTGAGATCAGTCTGGTGCCGGCATCGGTCAACTGACTCGGACCATCGGCCACAGACTCAATCTCCGCTCCACTGATAATCGTATCCAGCGGGAGGGTCGTATTGGATCGACATCGAATAAGGCTGCCCGTGGTAGATCTTGAGGTAGCTCACGTGCCCATCCACAAAGCCGACCATGTTCATGGCGTTGTTGAACGCACAATTCGCGACGTCAGCGATCGGTTTCTTCGGCTGATGCCACGAATAGGGAACAATCGCCGGCCATTCGGTGACGAGAATCGTCCGGCTTGGATTCTTTATCGAGGAGAGCTTGCGGCCGGCGATGCCCAAGATCGGATTTGTGGCCGACTTGTTCGCGGCCTCGTTGGCGCCGTTGAAGAGGTAGCTGGAAAAGTTTGAAGTCGGCAGCTCGTGATTGCCCTGACGGACAAACTGCACCTGATCATCCGCGCCGAAGTTGTAGTAGAACGTATCCACCGGACAGATGAACAATTTGTTTTGATTCGTCGGCGCATCGCCCAGGCCGACGTAACTTTGCATGAGTTCTTTGTAGTGCGCCCAAACGCGGTTGGTGGCGGAGGACGGCGAGGTATCGCTCGCATCATCGGCATACAGACGGATGCCGACATTGATCTGGCGCAGGTTATTCGAGCAGATGGCGCGCTTCGCTTTGTCTCTTACCGTGCTTACTGCCGGCAGCACCATGGCAGCCAGAATTGCGATGATGGCGATGACCACCAGCAGTTCGATCAACGTGAAGGCGCGCTTTGAATCCACGCTCCTTGGACAATGCCATTGCGGAATCGTGCCGGCTTCAATCTCCGCTCCATGGGCGGGCCAAGTTATCAGTACGGGACTCTCCCCGGGGATTTCGTGCGCCGTCTCCCTTTGATTCTATCCAAGCCTTGACCTGATTGTCGTTTCCCCGCAGCCGTCTATGTTGGTAGCGGTGAGTCAAGGAGAACGCTGAGAAAGGTGAAGCATGAAGAATACTTTCAAAACGATCACGGCCGGACTGGCTTTAGCCATGGCCACCGGCACCATCGCTCACGCAAAGTCTGAACTTGCCTCCATCGCCATCACGCCACTGTGGCCGACCAACTCCGATCCCGGCAACGTCGTGTTGTATCAGGTAACCGTTGAACGTCTCGGCCAAGGCGTTCTGGAAGTCGAATTGAGCAGTTCCTGTCTTCCAGCCGGCTGCACGGCATCGTTCGCTTGTGACCCCGTTCGTTTCACCGGCCGCGACCCCCGATTCATTCAGTTCACGCTGGCCATCACTGGCGAACAGCCGCTGCCAACTGATACCTTTGCGTTCACCGTTAACGGCGCCGCCCGGCGCGAGACCATTTCCATGACCAACTCGCCGTCCACGTCGCTCAGACTCGGTCTCACGGCTCCCATGCTTGCGGGGTTGGACGTGCACCCGGATGGCGACGTGGTACTTCGCGGTCTCGGAGACACCGGCCAGGCTTATCAGATCGAAGCCACGGAGGATCTGGGCAATCCCACCTGGACTGCCGTCGGTTCCAGCACCGCGGATGGAAATGGGCGGTTCACTTTCATTCACACCGGCAAGCAGGCCAAGACATCGGTGATGAAATTCTATCGCGCGGTGAAACTCGCGCCCGTCGATCCATGATTCAGAAGTGAAGGCGGATGCACCTTCCGCCTACCCAAGGCAGTGGAAGGCGGCCAGCCCGGCTCGGATCACCTCCCTTGGCTGACGATCAATCAAGTGCATCAAGTTTCGCCTCGAACTGCTTTATCAATTCCGTCGTGGCGTGGATCTGGAGATCAGGCGAATCAACATCGTCCATGAAGATCACCAGCCAGAGTTCACTCGTGTGTCCGCTTGCGGTGATTGAAAACCGAAATGCCTTGGTTTGTTCCACCCTCATCTCTTCAGCTACACCGAGAACCTCCGCTATTTCTTTCGCACCGAAGCCTTCCTCGATAAAACTAGCGAGCGTTCTCATAACCCGCTCCAAATCTGCAAAATCCAGGTTCGCCGACCATTCGATCAATCCCTTCGGCAACTTCCGGACTTTGGTCAGGTGAACGGGCGCTGGCGGCTTCTCGATTTCGCAGCCCATCTTCTTCAACGCCCGCTTGGCTTCGAGCCGGATTTCTGGATCAGGGTCGCGCAGATACTTTCGAGCATTAGCTTCGTATTGCCTGGCCTTGAGATCGCCGAGACTCCGCAATGCCGACCAAGCCAATCGGCCCTCGCCCATCACTGAGGCGATCAACTCCGCCCCTCGGGGATGCTTCAGCTTGGCGAGATAGTAAATCATTCCGCTCCGGCAATCTCCGTAGCGTGGCTCCTTGAGTAATCCGATCACCTCATCGGCAAACTCGCGGAGAATGAGTCCGCGTTGGTTCAGAAAGATTGTCTCGATGTTGCTGCGCAGGGCGGAATTCACCTCGATAGCAAACCGCTTTAACAGCCAACGCGTCACAAAGGTCCGGTCCGGTTTGGGGATCTGGTAGATGGCAAACTGCCAATAGACTGAGTTGCGGCACGTGTGATGCGCCTCCTCACACAACTTCATCAATTCTTCCTGCGTCTGCCGATTCAGGTTTGCGTCGCGCCGGACCATCACCTCGGGCGCGATGCCGCCGGACTTCAGGATCTCGCTGATGCGCGCGCGAAACGTCTCGTGGTCCGGATTCCCGATGTTGACCTCGGAGTTCATGGCAACGCGCAGATGTTCTCTAAAGCGCATTCCATGGCGAGCCGAAAAGACCATGCGCCAGCACCTACGCTGGGTGCTGAACCGCGAAAGACGCCAAATACACGAACGGGATTTCGGTTTTGATTTTCGCGTGGTTCGCGTGGTTCGCGGTTGAATGAGGTGGCGAACGGCGATGCAACCCCGTTGGGGTTGAAATTGTTCTTCGGGACGATGCCCCCAGGGTAGCGCGTGCCGCGCAACCCTGGGCTGATGGATGGAATCCCATTGGGATTCTCACCGAAGGCGAATCACCCGAGTAGCTCGGACCGCGCACACCTTGGGTTGAAGGATCAAACTCACGCGTTTTGCGGCACCCACACGCATACCGACCGAGCGTTGGGAGTGAAGCCAGCACAAAACGAGCTGGCACGGCTTCTGCCAAGACGAACTACTCATGAAAAAGCATGTCATCCTGGTCGCCCTTTGCCTCATGGCGGCGGGCCCTACATCTGGGGAAATCGTCTCCTACACTTTCACCGGCACGGTCAGCTCCAAGTGGGGCAGCTCCCTTTTTGGGACTTCGGTGCAGGTGGGAGACCCGCTTACGGGTTTCATCTCTTACGATACCGGCGCGAGCAATCTTCTGCTTTCGGCCACCGAGAGAAATTTTTACCAATCACCGCCGCTCGCCTTTGGCATCACGCTCGGCGGACTGACGCTCCGCAGCGACTCCATCTATATCATCGACGTCAGCCGGCAAGATATCGGAACTCTCGTCCAACACATCCAGATGTGGGATAGCGATCATCAGATCAAGGTCAACGACACGTTGACCAATGTCCTGGGTTTTGATCTCGCCTTCACGATTCCGACTTCAAATCCGACATTGACGCTGCCTTTTGACTTGCTCGCCGTGGGCGAGATCACATTTCAACACGGTACCGTTGACGTGTTCAACGAACTCGGGCGTTCCGGGATCGGCTATGATCTGACCAGTCTGACGATCGTCCCTGAACCCGGAACGATGGGATTGCTATTGATGGGCATACTTGTGGTGGCGCTCTATCAGCGCCGATGAGGCAGGGCCAACCTGCTGCGAACGGCGATGCAACCCCGTTGCGGTTGGAATTGTTATTGGGACGATGACCCAGGGTGGCTCTGATGGGAGGTCCAACTTGTACTGGCCAGTCCAGCTCGGACCGCACAACGTTGGGCTGATGGATGGAATCCCAGTCGGATTCGGGAGTGTGACCGCTGAATTGCTTTCCGGTGAACCGGTTGTTATCCTCATCCTGTTATGAAAGCAAATGGCCCTCCAACGAATCCAAGCCAACCTGAAACCGCAATGGCTGTTTGCGGTGTCGTCATGCCAATTTCTGCATTGGATGGTTGTCCTGATGCACACTGGCAAGATGTAAAGGCGATTTTGTTCGAGGCCATTGAAGCCGCGGGCTTCGAGGCCAACTTGGTCAGTGATGCGGACGAAGTAGGAATAATCCAGAAGCGCATCATCCAGAATCTATACGAGAATCCAGTCGTCGTATGCGATGTGAGCGGCAAGAACCCGAATGTGATGTTTGAATTAGGCATCCGGTTAGCATTTGACAAACCAACCATCATCGTGAAGGACGACAAGACCAGCTATTCATTTGACACTGCGCCGATTGAGCATTTGGAGTATCCGCGCGATCTGAGATTCGCAAAAATTGTAGAGTTCAAGGAAGAACTGGCTGAGAAGATTATAGCCACACACGAACGGTCAACGAAGGACAAGGATTATACAACATTCCTCAAACATTTCGGGACATTCTCTATCCCCAAAATCGACACAAAGGAAGTTTCTAAAGATGCGTTCATAGTTGAGCAACTTCAACTTCTCCAGAAATCCATGACTGACCTGACAGCGCGCGTCAATGAGGTGAAGCCGTCGCCTGTGCGAAAAGGGCGAGTCCTCTGCCTAAGTGTATGTGATCCTCTAGCCGCAGAGAACGTTGCTACGGCGCTGGCTACCGTCGAGGGCATTGGCGAAATCGTTAGGCCAAAAACGACCAACAGGCATTTCCATTTCGTTTTCCCAAGTGCTTCTGGTGAAGCAAGAGATAAAGCGCTTCAGGTAGCGCGGCAAATAGTTCCCAAAGCACACTACCTCGGTAATTGATTTACAGCTTCAAATCCTTATCCGTCACCGCACCTTCGCCGGCGCTGGTCACGCGGGCGGCGGATCTGGTGGGCACTTTCATTTTTGCAGGCTGCCGGACAGCATGTTCATGATCTCCACACGCTCGCTCTTGTTTTGGTTGAATTCCGATTTGAAGTAATCGTAGCTGAAGCCGGTCTTCCCGGGCAGCGGATAGGTCTGGCTCACGCCGCGAAGGGTGCCGAGCAGGTCGTTCACCGCGCCATTGAGCTCCCGGCGATCAGTGGCGCGGTGCAGCGCCGAGTAGAAGCCATCGAGCGCGGTGCGGATGACCGGGGATTCGTAGGCGTAGACCCGGAATTTGTTGGTCCGGTCCGTGATCTGGTAGATCTCGATGAACGCCTTCCTCAATTCGCTCGTCGTGTCATTGATCTGCTCCAGCCGGTCGGCCTCCGCATAGAAACGGGTCCAATCCACTGCTTCCCATTTCTTCACGGTATCCATGCGGTAACCAAAGCGTCGGTCCTTCTTCTCGCCCGCGATCGTTTCGCGCGAGGTCACGTACGTGGCCGTGCCGATCACCCGGCCCGTGGGCAGGTGGATGATGGGGCTGCCGCTGTTGCCGTGCTCGATCTCCGCGCTGATCTCGACGCGGTCCGGACCGATGCCCAGAACCTTGCCCTCGATGGCGGTGATCACTCCACCACTGCCCGAGTTCCCGAACACGACGATGGGGTCATTGACCGTGACGGTGCTGTCGAAGGATTCGACAAACGGGATGCCATTGGTTCTCCCCTGCACTTCCATCATGAAGAGGTCGTGCCCGACGGCCGCAACAGCCGAGCCGGGGCGGAATTGGAGCGGAGAACGATCGAGCGCCAGGTAGGTCGGCGATCTGATGCCGGCCATCACATGGATGTTGCTGACGAAAAGCTGGCGGCCCGCGCGCGTGACGATGAAGCCGCTACCGGTAGCATTCTTGCCCTTCACGATGACGATGCTGCCCCGGTAATCGCGCAGCATATTACCGACCGTGGCACCAGTCGCCGAAGTCGTGGTTACGTCCGAACTCAAAACCGACGGAGCACCGATAACCAGCGCCAGGAGCATGAATGCGGCAGAAGCGAACCGCATGGCAGAACGGGAATAAGCGTCGCGACCACAGCTGGACTGGACTTCCATCAGCCAAGCCTGATTCGAGCGTTTGCCCGTGTCAAGCGGGGCGTGGGCCGCGCAACTCTTTACAACTTCAAATCCTTATCCGTCACTGCGCCTTCGCTGGCGCTGGTCACGGTGTGGGCATACTTGGCCAGTGTTCCGCGCGGATAACGCGGCGCAGGTTTCTTCCAGGCTTTCTTGCGTTTGGCCAGTTCCTTCGCGGGCACGTCGAGGGTGATGGCGCGTTTCACGGCATCAATGGTGATGTGATCGCCGTTCTTCACGAGGGCGATGGTGCCGCCGACGTAGGCTTCGGGCGTCACGTGGCCGACGACGAATCCATGGCTGCCGCCGCTGAATCTTCCATCTGTTATAAGCGCGACTGTTTTGCCGAGGCCTTTGCCCATGATAGCACTTGTCGGAGACAGCATTTCGCGCATGCCCGGTCCGCCTTTCGGTCCTTCGCTGCGGATGACGACGACGTGTCCGGCTTTCACTGTGCCGTTGAGAATTGCTTTCAACGCTTTCTCTTCGCCTTCGAACACGATGGCTTTACCTTCAAAGCGTAGGCCTTCCTTGCCGGAAATCTTTCCGACCGCGCCTTCGCTGGCGAGGTTGCCGTAGAAGATGACGAGGTGGCTGTCCTTCTTGATCGGGTTATCGAGCGGGCGGATGATCTGCTGGCCGTTGGGATACGGAGCGACGCCTTCGAGGGTTTGAGCCATGGTCTGGCCGGTGACGGTGAGGCAATCGCCGTGGAGCAATCCGGCGTCGAGCAGCGTCTTCATGAGCGGGCGGATGCCGCCGATGGCGACGAGCGCACTCATGCTGAACTTGCCGCTGGGCTTGAGGTCGGCGAGCACGGGCACGCGTTTGCCGATGCGCGTGAAGTCGTCAATGGTGAGCTTCACTTCGGCGGCGCTCGCGATGGCGAGCAGGTGCAACACGGCATTGGTCGAACCGCCGAGTGCGATGACGACGGTGATGGCGTTCTCAAACGCTTTCTTCGTGAGGATGTCGCGGGGCTTGATTCCTTGGCGCAGCATTTCGACAACGGCTGCACCGGCGCGGCGGCAATCGTCGAGCTTCGCGGGTGAAACAGCGTTTTGCGCGGAGCTGTTGGGCAGGCTCATGCCGAGCGCTTCAATCGCGCTAGCCATGGTGTTGGCGGTATACATGCCACCGCATGAACCTGGTCCGGGAATGGCGCAGGTTTCAACGTCGTGCAGGCCGGTGTCATCGAGTTTGCCGGCGGCGTGCTGGCCCACGGCTTCAAACACGGAAACGATATCGAGTTCTCTGGTGGTAGGGACATCGCGCTGCGATGTCCGGTCGTCGCCGCGCGACGACCCTACCTGAGTCAGGCAACCGGGCAGAATCGTTCCGCCGTAAACGAACACCGCCGCGCGATTCATTCGCGCCATGGCGATGAGACAGCCGGGCATGTTTTTGTCGCAACCGCCGATGGCCACGTAACCGTCCATGCCGGCGCAACCCACGACCGTTTCGATGGAGTCGGCGATGACTTCGCGCGAGACGAGCGAATACTTCATGCCTTCGCTGCCCATCGAGATGCCGTCGGAGATGGTGATGGTGTTGAAGACAATCGCCTTGCCGCCGTTCGCGTTCGTGCCCTTCTCGGCTTCGAGCGCGAGCTTATCAA
>Ga0315910_10000547_pt1 | contig 37261 bp, 35 predicted proteins | sample EdamamesoilMG_FD_204470 | JGI IMG/M metagenome (GOLD analysis project Ga0315910, IMG submission 204470) | Garden soil microbial communities collected in Santa Monica, California, United States - Edamame soil | ecosystem: Environmental > Terrestrial > Soil > Garden | place: USA: California...
AGGCGCTCTACCAATGTTGTCTCCCCAAGTGCTATCGCTGCCTTGAGGAGTCTCGGCTCAAAGCCAGCGCCCTTTTCCAATAGCAACGCCGTAATACGTCGATCACCCTTATCTACTGCAAGCGTCAGAGCCCGGCACGCACTTCCCTGATTTACATCGGCGCCCTGATCAATCAGAAACTTTACCATTGCCAGATGTCCTTGTTCTGCGGCTACCTCAATCGCCCGATCTGTACCGCCGAAGCCACACCTTGCGTTGATGTCTGCTCCAGCCTGGATGAGCAGACGTGCAACCGGAACGTGATTGTCATAGACAGCCCAATGTAGAGGCCTCATTCCATTCTCACCGCAGACATCGGGGTCATGCCCCGCACTCAACATGTTCTTAACAGCTCCAACGTCCCCTTTCTGACAAGCTCGTAGGAATCGCTCAACTTCGCGCTGGCTGAATTCTTTAGCCGGTGTTCGCAACATTTCTGTTGATGAATTTTGGCTTTTGCCGCTCTGCGTTGTGTTAAACCCCGACCGCTTCCGCCGTCACGGGCACGTCGCGGAGGATTTGGGCGATGATGTGGTCGGTGGTGATGCCTTCGGCTTCGGCTTCGAAGTTCGGGATGAGACGGTGACGCAACGCAGGCGGCGTGGCGGATTGAATGTCCTCGAAGCTGACGTTGAAGCGACCCTGTGCCAGCGCACGGACTTTGCCGGCGAGGATGAGCGTTTGTGCGCCGCGCGGGCTGCTACCGAAGCGAAGATACTGGTTCGCAATCGGCGCAGCGGTGTCGGTCTTGGGATGCGTGGCGAGCACGAGGCGGACGGCATAATCTTTCACGTGCGACGCGACGGGGACTTCGCGCACGAGCTTCATGAGTTCCATGAGCGTTTCGCGATCGAGGACTTTGTTGACCTCGGCTTTCGCGCCGGTGGTGGTGCGATTGATGACCTCGTTCAGGTCCGCCGCGCTCGGATAGCCGACGAGGATTTTGAAAAAGAACCGGTCGAGCTGCGCTTCGGGCAGCGGATACGTGCCTTCCTGGTCAATCGGGTTTTGCGTGGCCATGACGAAGAAAGGTTCGGTGAGCTTGCGCAGTTCGCCGCCGGCGGTGACCTGTTTTTCCTGCATAGCTTCGAGCATGGCGGATTGGGTCTTGGGCGTGGCGCGATTGATTTCGTCGGCAAGGACGAGGTGGGCAAAGATCGGGCCGCGCTGGAACTGGAATTCGCGCCGGCCGGTGTCGCTTTCCATGACGAGATTCGTGCCGAGGATGTCGGCGGGCATGAGGTCAGGCGTGAATTGGATGCGGCTGAACGGCATGTCGAGCACTTCGCCCAGCGTGCGGATCAGGAGCGTCTTGCCGAGGCCGGGCACGCCTTCGAGCAACACGTGGCCGCCACCGAACAGCGCAATGAGAGTGCTCTCGACGATCTCGGTGTGGCCGACGATGACTTTGGAAATCTCGGTTTGGAGCGCAACGTAGTTGTCGCGGAAGGATTGGATTTGGGATTCGGTGCTCATAAATGGATCAAGCCTAAACTCAAAAATTCAGGAAGGGTTTGGTTGCGAACGAAAGCGGGAGATTTCCTCGGGGCCGACCCGTTTGATGGTCAGGGGCATCGCGGCAAAGTTAAAGAGCAAGGCTTCGCGTTTACCCGCAGCCTTCAGATACGAGCGAACAATCACAAAGAAAACTGGTTCGATTTCACTCACAGCCTTGTTCTCAACCACCAGACAATCCTCAACCAGGAAATCCAAACGATGCTCGCCAACTTTCCGGCCCAAGTAATGGATTGGAACGATCTTCTGTCGTTCGAAGCGAATCTTTTGGCGCGCAAATTCGATCGTGAGCGCTTCTTCGTAAACTGACTCCAGGAAACCTGGCCCTAACTCACGATGAACATTGATAGCTGCCCCAATTACGTTCCGAATCAACTCCTCAGTATCCACACTCACCATTTTGAGTTTCTGAGTTTCGGCTCACTTCTTCTGGTCGTCGAAATAGTCCTTCACTGCGCCTTGATACGCGCGAGGGACTTTTTCCTGATTCAACGCGCTTTGGGCATCCGATTGCGCGGAGGCCATGGCCTCTTCGTATTGGACCTTGCTCTGGCCTTTGATGCTGACTCCTTTGAGGGTGATGCTCGGCATCTGGCCGCCGGCTGACATCTGACCTTTGACCTTGGTGGGTGTGAGCGAATCGCTTTGAGTGACATCGCGATCGGTGTGACCGCGTGCATCCATGTCAGGACGCGTGACCCCCGAGTTGTCCCATTTGTCGGTCCATTGACCATCGTAACCCCAGCCGCTGTCGTCATCCGCCCAAGTGCCGACGCCACTGCCGGGTTTACCGCCTTTGCCCTGCCCGGGCTTGTTGCAAGCGCTCCAGCCTTGGCATGTGCCGACACACATCTGGGCGACCTTGAGATTATCCAATGTGGCTTGGAGCGATTGCGCATCGGCCATCTGCTGCATCATGTCTTCAAGTTCCTTGGCGGCATCCGCGAGTGACTTTGACGCTTGCTGATTCTCGCCCGCCTTCATCTCCTTGGCGGCGTCTTTAAGAAACTCCTGGACCTTTCCGTACTCCGCTGATTGTGGGATGGCTTCAGAAACTTCCTTCATGACCTGGTCAAGCTGCTCCTTGGAGATCTTTCCTTCCTTCAACTGTTGCGAAAGTTTTTCCAGCGTTTGCTGCGCGGCTGAAGCCTGGCCGAACTTCAATTGTTCGGCGAGGTCCTTGCCGAGTTTCTCCGCCTGCGCCTGGGCTTGCAATTGCTCGAGGCGTTTGGCCATGTCGTTGAGCTTGTCCAGGTCCTTCAACGCGGCATCGAGATCCTTCATGAGCTTGTCGGTCTCGCTGGCGGCCAGGGCTTCCAACGCTTGGTCCAGTTGTGGGAGGTTCAATCCCATCTGTTCCGCCTGCTTTGACAGCGCAGCGAGCGAGGACTGGAGTTTTTGCTTTTCTGCGTCACTGCCGGGGTTGTTCTTATCGGCCATGGCTTTGGCGGCTTCCTGCAACTTCTCCAGATCCTTCTCTAGTTTCTCCAACTTGTCCTGGTTGCCCGCTTGATCGCCCAACTGTTTTTGCAACGCCTCCATCTGTTTCTGGAGCGCGGCCGATTTCTGTGAATCGGAGCCGCCACCACTACGCGCAGCCTGTTCGAGCTTCTTGATGCCGGGATCTTTGGCCATGTCCTTGAGCTGATCCTTGAGCTTGTCAGTGGCGCTAGCGAGGTCCTTGAGGGCCTCACTGCGGGAGAGAGATGCCTTCTGCATCTGCTCGCCCAATGTGTTGACCGCTTCCATGGACTTCTGCGTGGTTTCGAGTGCCGGCTTGCGCTGTTCGAGGTCGCGCTTGGTCAATTCAGCGAGTTGCTTGCCGACTTCCTTGATGATTTTCTCATCGGCCTTTTGCTGGACAAACGCTTTGCTGCGATACTCCGGAACAAAGCCAAGTCCAACGGCCAACGCCAGGATCAGCAACGACCACCGCGCCGCGCGGGTGAGGGAGAATCGGACGAGCTTGCGCGGGTCGATTTCCTTCACGTGACTGACGGCGTCAGCAAGGACGAGCTGTTCCCAAGTGGAAGTCTCGCGGTCGCCGGCAAATTCCAACGCGGTGCTGAGACGCTCTTTGAGATTCTGTTTCACGTCCACGAACCGGGCAGTCTCGGCGAGCGTGGGCTTGCGCCAGCCACCGGCCAAGAATCCAATCATGGGGCACAACAAGGCCGCACCACCGAGCGAGTAGAGAACAGAAGCAGGAACGGGTAGAACCTTGTAGAGACCGAAGGCGAACAACCACAGTGAGCCGCCGATGAGGAGTCCCACCCACAGCCCGCGCAGAGCGCAGGCCAGCCGGCGGCGGCGCGACGCTTTGACGAGCGTCGTCTCAATGATCTGAAGTTCGCTCATGGCTCGGTGCAACATTGGCCCAACCCCAAGGGTTTGGCGAGTGAATTAGCATCCGTCAGACAGGCCGTAGCCCGTCCTCGTTCAGATAGACACCGCAGGCGGGAAAATGTTTCGTCTATTGGCGTTCGAATTCGCCTTTGCCCAGGCGTTTGTAAACCTGAAAGCCGGCCTTTTTGGCGTCGGTGACAGAGAGGGGCTTGAGTTTGTGCGGGGTGCTGAAGCTGGAGATGATTTTGCGGACCGGTTTCCGGCAGGACGGGCATTGCGTGAGCGGCTTGGCCGAGAGCGGGCGGTTCAAGGTGAATTTTCCGCCGCACGCAGCGCAGTCACCTTCACAGAGTTCGTATTCGTAAATCGGCATCGTTTCTCACATAATCTTCCCGATATTCCCTGTGCCTGTCCAGTCAGTGTTGCGGTCACGACGAGAAGCTGAATGACATCGGCCAGCAGGATGCAATGGCGGTATCTCATCGATCACTCCAGTCTATACACACTTGTGCTGGCATGATTGAATGCCGGCATGAAATCACTTTCTGGTCGGTTGCTGGCTGGTTTCGTCCTTGTATGGGTGGTTTGTTGTTCGCATGGCGGTCAGACCGCTCCCGTTCCGCCATCGGACCGGGTTTTGATTTTGGTTTCGCTCGACGGGTTGCGATGGGATTACATGAAGAAGTTTCCGGCCCCGAACCTCAACCGGATTGCCGCCGAAGGTGTTCACGCCAGGAAGCTCATCCCTTCCTTCCCGACGATGACGTTTCCCAATCATCAGACCATCGTCACGGGATGGCGTCCGGCGCATCACGGCATCATCCACAACAATTTCTACGACCCAGCAACCAAGAAGGCGTTCGCCTTCAACAAGCCAGACCAACAAGGTTCGGAATGGTGGGGTGGCGAGCCTATCTGGGCGACGGCCATCAAGCAGGGACGACGGGCCAATATCCTTTTCTGGCCGGGGGCTGGCATTCGCATGGCGGACACGGTGCCGACCGAAGCGAAGTATTACGACGGGAAACCTACACCAAATGAGATTGTGGACATGGGCCTCGCCTGGCTGGAGCAACCTGCCGAAAAACGACCGAACATGGTGATGCTTTATTTTCATCACACCGACAGTGTCGGTCACAAATCGGGGCCGGATTCACCCGAAGTGATGGCATCGGTCGCACAGGTGGACGAGGCGATGGGTCGGTTGGTCGCGGGGATCCAGCGTCTCAAGCTCGAAGCGGTTGCGAATCTCGTGATTGTTTCCGACCACGGCATGGCCAACATCAGCCCCCAACGCACCGTGGCGCTTGGCGACATTGTGGACTTGAAGACCGTGCAGGTGGATTTCTCCGGCGCCCTGGCGGGTTTGCGGCCACTCGATGGTAACACGGATGCGCTCTACCGCGCGTTCAAGGCAAAGGAGAATCACTTCAAGGCTTATCATGCCAGAAACATTCCCAAGCGTTACCACTTTCGCGACAACGCGCGTATCCCACCGGTGGTGCTTGTGGCGGACGATGGCTGGTATCTGAGCCGGCGCGCGTCCAGCGAACCGTCCACCCGTGAGATGAACAAGGCCACACACGGCTATGATCCCGGACTCGATTCGATGGGCGCGACCTTCATCGCCTGGGGCCCGGCCTTTCGGGCCGGCGTCAAAATCGCCCCGGTGGAAAATGTCCATCTCTACAACCTGTTTTGTGCCACGCTCGGCCTCAAGCCCGCCCCAAACGATGGCGACAACCGGTTGGTAAACCGGGTCCTGCGGCGGTGATACCCGGGTCAGATTACGTGGAAGCGAGGCTTGACGACCGCTTGGATTCTGGGAGAGTTAAGAGGAATCGAAAGGCAGATGTTATGAAACTTCGATACGTCGCGACCGCGCTCGTTGCCGGCGTCACTCTGGCCGGATATGCCGCGCCCAATGTTATTGGCCAAGGCAACAACCCTTCACCCAAGACCGCAGCCGCAGAACCAGCGCAATTGTCCGGCGGCGCGAATGACATCCTCAAACTTGCCCGGGCCAAAGTGAGCGATGATGTGATCCTCGCTTTCGTCAAGAACAGCGACCGCCGCTATGACCTGTCCGCGGGAGAGATCATCCACTTGCGCGAAGCGGGAGTTACCGACCGGGTGCTGGCAGCGATGATCACGCACCAACCCGAGAGCCCAGTTGCAAATCCACCCGTCGCTGCCAGTCCTACGCCCGCTCCGATTGCTGCCGCCCCCCAATACACCGAGCCATTCGCCTCGACCGCTGCTGCCGAAATCGCGCCCTCTTCCGTTTACGTCCTGCCGGGCAACACGACCTACTATTACTCCGACTCGTGGCCTTATTACTCATATTGGTGGTGGTATAATCCATGGCCATATTATTGGTCCTCGTGGTGGTATTATCCGTATTACTCGTGTGGGTGGTGGTATTCGGGCGATTGCCATGACAATGACTGGAATGATTGCAACAATGGAAATGATAATTGGGCGTCGAACGATGGAAAGCAGTCCGGCCGCAATCCAGCCGGTGGCAGTGACACCTCGGGACGGATGCCACCGACCCGCTCAGCGAGTTTAAGAGAAGGCAACCAGTCCGGGACGCTTACCGCGGCCAACTCACGGCCATCAGCTGGAATGACCCGAACTGCCGCCGGTCCTGGTCGCATGGATGCGGCGCGGTTGAGCTCAGCCTCGAACGCCCGCACCGTGAGCGACAGAGCAACCCTTTCGGCCCGCAGCCAGAGCGCCGGAGCTATTCAGCCCAATCGCGCGGTTGCATCGCGGAACAATCCAAACCAAACCGCCATTTCACCGACAGCCGGAAGCCAGAGCGCCGGAACCACGAGGACTTGGATCAATGGCGCCAACACCCGGACAGTTGCGGCTCGGCCAGTTCAGAATCAGGCCGGCACCCAGCTTGCCAGCGTACCCGGCGCAAGGACCACCAGCACTTGGAGTGGTAATGCCGGGCAAACCCCGGCCAGCCGGCCCGTTGGGAATCAAGGCGCCGTAGCCGTAGCGCCAGCCAGCCGGGTAACCGCGGGCACGACCACGTGGACCCGGGTCGGCAGTCAACCCGCGAATCGATCGGTTGCCAACCGGCCGGTGAATTACCAGCGCAGCGGCAGTTCCTACTCCAGCCCGCGCGCCAGTACCGGCACCCGCAGCTATAGCCGTCCCAGCTATTCGGCGCCTTCACGGAGCATGGGCAGCAGCAGCGCCTTCCGCAGTAGTGGCGGTATGTCCGGCGGTGGTACAGCACGTCCATCGATGAGCGGTGGTTTCCGCGGCGGTGGCGGTGGCGGCCGACGTTGATTAATGTCTTGGTTGCCGGTTTTTGAGCGGCTTGAGGTTTCAACGGTTCACCCCTTGGGAAGTTTGATTCGTCAGCGAAACCTGTAGCGTCGGGGCGATGCCTTGGAAAATAGTTTCGGCCAGTTGTTGGCGGCCAGCTTGGGCGAAATGGACGAGGTCGATAAAGAATTCGTGCCGGCCGTCGAGCGCGGGATGTGTATCCACAAAGACCACCCCAGGGTTATCGCGACAGATCTCAGAAACGATGGTCGTGTGCAATTCGTTCGCTTTTAGCTCCAGGTAGATCAGGGGATTTACCCAACGATAGAATTCGATGACCTCCGGCTTGCTGGAACTGTTCACGGCCATCGAATAGTTCGCGAGCACCAGCTGGATGCCATTCGCGTGTGCGGTTTCCATGAGGCTTCGATACTGGTTGGCATAGGCTGAGGAAGTTTTGGCGCGATCATCCTTTTCCGCCGCCATTGCGCGGGTTCGTCGGTAGAGAATCACCCGTAGACGAAATTCGGCATCGGCCAGAAGTTTTATCGGCCGGGGTTGAAATGCCGGCGGGCTCCGAGTCAGAGAGCTGTAGAGCAGATTGAACCCGTTGTAACCGTGGTAGGAAATGATCATGTCCGGTTTCAGCGGAAGGATTTCCTCGGTCAAACGCGCGAGATTGTTCGAGAGATTGTAGGCTGGGACGCCTGCATTGATGACTTCAACTGGGAGGTGCGGACTGAATCTTTCGTTGATGAGGTCTTGGAGGATTTCAGGCCATGGTCGATCTTTTGCGCCCAATGTGATTCCGAATGTGGTGGATTCTCCGAGGGCGACGATGCGGAATGCCTTGGTTGACTCAGAAAATTCAGCCCCGCGCAGGCCCCGGCTGTTCAGTGAAACCGGGCATTGATCCAGCGTGAACTTGCAATTGGCGCGGAGCCGGAACGGCAGGCGTTCCGTGGGATCCGGCTCAAACGCATTGGTGGCCATGGCGATCAGCTGCCGGGTGTAGTAACGCCACCAGTCGAAGTATGCGTCCTTGTTCCGGATCGCGAACTCGTAGGAATAAGGCCGTTTCGCCAGATCGGGCGGAGGCGCTGGGTTCCGTTGCAAGAACAGATCGACCAATGGCAGCCCCAGCAGCAGCAGTATCAACGTGTTTAAAAAATTATTGAGCAGCCATTTGTTTGGAAATGTGATTTTGAACATCCCGATGACAACCAAGCTGGCAGCCAGTCCCAGCAGAAAGGCGCCGCGCTGGTTTTCCAGATAAGGACCAATCAACCCGAGACACGACGCAACCGTTCCCCATAAGAGGCCACAGGTTCGAAGACCGGGTGCTGCCGGAGATTCTCGCGGTAACGAACGCCCGGCTAGGATGAACGCCAGAGCTTCCAGCCAGGCAGCGATGGTCGATTCGCCCGCCACCTTGCCTTTCAGGAATATCGCTGTTGCGATCATCGCGGCAATGGCGATCAAGCTGTAAAACCACAATCGCACTACTTGCCCGCGGGAGGCCCGACCGGAACTGGCCACCGGTGCCAGCTCAATGACGATCAGGAAAAACGGCAGCATTCCCAGTAGCGGGATGCCTGCCACATACGCCATCGAAACCGCACTTCCAGCAACGAGGGATTGGAAGAGAAGTCGCCGCCAACCGTTTCGATTAACGTTGTGCATGCTGGCAGCAGCGTTCGAGTGGCTTGATATTAAACCCGATTCTGAACTATTCCGCAAACAATGCCTGCGCGAACTGTCTGGCGTCGAAGGGCTGCAAATCATCCGGCTGTTCGCCAAGGCCGACAAATTTGATGGGCAGACCGAGTTCCTTCTGGATCGCCACCACCATGCCACCTTTGCTCGTGCCGTCCAGCTTGGTCACGATGAGCCCGGTGAGTGGAACGGCCTTGTTGAATTCGCGGGCCTGGTTCAACGCGTTCATGCCGGTGCTGCCGTCGAGCACAAGTAGGACTTCATGCGGCGCGCCGGGCAGCTGCTTACCTATGACCCGATGCAATTTGTGCAGCTCCTGCATCAAGTTGTGCTTGGTGTGCAGGCGGCCCGCGGTGTCGATGAACAGGTAATCAGCCTTGCGCGCTAGTGCAGCAGTGACGGCATCGTGCGCCACGGCCGCAGCATCGGCACCGTATGCACCGGCGACGACTTCAATCTTCAGCCGCGTGCCCCAGAGTTTGAGTTGCTCAATGGCGGCGGCGCGGAAGGTGTCGCACGCGGCGAGCAAAGCGGTCTTGTGTTGCGACTGGATGTGGTGGGCGAGCTTGGCGCTGGTGGTGGTCTTGCCGGTGCCGTTCACCCCGACGATGGAGACGACGGTAGGCCCGTTGAGAACTTTGATCAGGTCCGCCTTGTTGGACGACAGGCTCTTTTCAATCTCCGCCCGGGCGATGGCCAGATAATCGAGTCCGGCGGTGCCCTGCGATTCGTAGGCTTTCTTGACCGCATCCACGATCTGCGCGGTCATCGCCATGCCCAAATCAGCCGCGATGAGCGCATGCTCGATCTCTTCCAGTGATTCGGCCGTAAGCTTGGGTGAACGCGTGATGATGCGCTTGAGCTCGTGGGTGAGCTTGGCTTGGGTCTTGGCGAGGCCCGCTTTGAATTTGGCGAAGAGTCCCATGGATCAGCCGGGGCTAGGAGCGCGGTGCGGGAGTCGCGCGCGGCGTCGCTGCTTTCGCCCGGCGGCTCTCGACTTTCGACTTCAGTTCCCGCACGTGCGAATACGGCAGCTTGACGGTGCCGATGAGCGGCTGGCCTTTGCTCATGCCGTGGCAATCCGATCCGCCCGTCACCAACAAGCGATGCCGGTCGGCGATCTCGAGATACCGTTCCACCAGCCGCGTGGTGTGCTTGGTGTGAAAACATTCGATGCCATCGAGTCCAGCTTTGACGAGAGCCGGAATGATCTCGTCCGTGCGATTAAGTCCGGGATGCGCCATCACAGCGAGCCCGCCGGCCTGGTGAACCAGTTCGATCGCTTCGGTGGCGGACATCTTAGCTTTCGGCACCCAAGCCGGGCGGCCTTTCTTGAGAAAACGCTCGAATGCTTCATCCAGCGATGAACACATTCCCGCCTGCACCAACGCGCGGGCGACGTGCGGGCGCCCGGGTGATTTGCAATTGGCCAGCGCGAACACCGCCTCAGCTTTCAGCGGCAGGCCTTTCTCGTTCAGTCTCGCTACCATTTCGTTGATGCGATTCTGGCGGACGATTTGAAACCGGGAGATCTCGCTCAACAAGGTCTGGTTCTGCGTGTCGAGGAAGTAGCCAAGCAGATGCAGTTCGTTGCCGCCATGTTCAGCCGTCAGTTCCGTCCCGGGGATGAACTCGATGCCATGCGTGGCGCAAGCCGCGCCCATGCGCGCGCAGCCTTCGATGGTGTCGTGGTCGGTGAGTGATAGGGCGGCGAGATTGAAACGTTTGCCGTTCTCCGCCACCTCCTCCGGCGAGTACGTCCCATCGGAAAAGAATGAATGAAGGTGGAGGTCGGCGAACATGGCTTCAGAGGTGGAGCAGAAAGCGCGGCGGGTGGAACTTCATTTCACGATCCTTGCCGGGCGGGGCAGTTCGGCCTTTACCTTGTCGAGGATGCCGTTGACGAATTTGCCGCTATCATGGGTGGAGAATTTCTTCGCGATGTCCACCGCTTCGTTGATGCTGACCACGGGCGGGATGTCCTCGCGATGAAGCATTTCGAAGATGGCCAGGCGCATGATGTTCCGGTCCACGGCGGCGATGCGGTTGAAGTCCCAGTTCTTGACGTGTCGCTTGATGTGTTCGTCAATCGCGTCGCGATGCTGAAGGGTGCCGCGGATGAGCGGTTCGGCGAAGAGACGGGTCTCGGCTTCGTCCGTGGTGGGCGGTGGTAGTTCCGGCTGTTCACCCCAGTTGGCCTTGCCCTTGTCCTCGGCGATGGCGGCGGCGCGTTGAGATTCCCAGAATTCATTCAGCGCCCGCTCGATGTCCTCCGGCGGGTTCAGGTCATGCTGAAACAGGAATTGTACGGCGCGTTCGCGCGCCTCGCGGCGTTTGCCCATAGTTCACGCTCAACTTGCCGCAGAACCACGAAGGGCGAAATGAAAAACTTCGCCGGCGTAAAATCAGTTGCCACCGGCCCGGCCAGCCCGGCAGATTGCCGCGAACCAGTTCAACCCGTGATCGCAACGTTGGAATCTATGAACCGCTCAATCCGCGCTCCTCTTTTTCTGGCCGCCATGCTAATGCTGGCCCTCGTGCAGAACGCCGCCGCGCAGTCCAGCCAGCCCGTTCAATTCAAAGCCTCGTCGCAATTGCAGACGGTCGTGGACCGCGCGGTCAGCGAAGCGGTCGGGAAGTTCGCCGCCACCAAACTGCAAACAAATCAACTGGCCATCACGCTCGCGGACTTGCGTGATGCCAATCAGCCGCAATGGGCCAGTCATCGCGGTGACCAGCAGATCTATCCCGCGAGTGTTATCAAAGCATTCTATCTGGCCGCCGTCCATCGCTGGATGGAGGACGGCAAGATCAAAGACACCGAAGAGTTGCGCCGGGCGATGCGCGACATGATCGTGGATTCCTACAATGAAGCCACCGGGTTGATCGTGGATTCACTTACGGAGACCACGAGCGGGCCGGAGCTGCCGTTGGATGAACTGGCCAAATGGTATGACAAGCGCAACGCGGTGAACCGCTACTTTGTCTCGCTTGGCTACACCAACATCAATGTGAACCGCAAGCCGTGGTGCGAAGGGCCATATGGCCGCGAGATGCAGTCGGTCAAACTTTCCAAGCCGAATCATCGGAACTGGCTCACGACCGAAGCCACGGCGCGATTGTTCACTGAGATTGCCACGGGTCGAAGTGTCACGCCGGCGAGAAGTTCGCAGATGATGGAGCTGCTCAAGCGCGACCCATTCAACCCCAAGTCGGAGGGCCAATCCCGCGAATACACCGGCGCGGTCGTACCGCCAGGGACAAAATTATGGTCCAAAGCCGGGTGGACCAGTGAAACCCGGCATGATGCGGCTTACGTGGAGCTGGCGAATGGCACCAAGCTGGTGCTGGTCATCTTTACGACCGAGCACGCCAACGAAAAAGAGATCATTCCATTTGTGGCCAAGTCGCTCCTGTCAGCGTTCCAGGAATGACCAGGCATCAGCGTAGATTTAACGGCCAAAGCCTTGAGGTGTGCCCTCAAACGCACAGTTTGCTTGCTGCCGGAGGCCCGCTAATCTTTGCGCCCTTCCACAGGCAGCAGTTGTGGAGGTGGTGATGGCCTGGTCCCGGCCACGATGGACATTTACATCCGGGACTGCGGTTTTTACCCTGTAGAACGGTAGCGGCAGCAAACCCGGACATGCGACAATTCATCAACATCGCAAGCAACGCGTTCATGGAACTCGTGCGTCAGCCCGTGTTTCTGCTGCTGGTCACAGCTTCATCGGTGTTTGAGATTTTCCTGGCCACCCCTTTCTACTTCGCTCTCGGTGATGAACCCAAGCTGGTAAAGAACTCGGTGCTGGCAGTGATGTTCCTCACCGGATTGTTCGGGGCGGTCCTCACCGCGTCGGCATCGTTGGGCCGGGAAATCCGCTCCGGCACGGCGCTGGCCGTCCTTTCCAAACCTGTCAGCCGCGCCCAGTTCCTGCTCGCGAAATATGCCGGCCTGGTCGGTGCCTTGACCTTGCTGACGTACGTGAATCTGGTGGCTGCCTTGATCGCGAGCCGGATGGTATTCGACGCCTATGGCAGCACGGATTTGCCGGCGTTGGGAATCTTCATTTGCGGCGTGGTGGTGGCTTATGCATTGGGTGGCTTCAGCAATTTTTTCCTGCGCCGCCCGTTTGTGAGCGATGCTGTGTTTGCGCTCATCCTCACCGTTACCCTGGCGGCTTTCATCATCTTCCAGTTCACCGAACAGAAGCAGAGCATGAACGAAGCGGCGCACGTGGACTGGGACCTGGTGCCGGCAGGGATTCTGATTCTCTTCGCACTTTGGATGCTGGCGGCGCTGGCGCTCGCGTGTTCCACGCGCTTCGATCTGATCCCCACGCTGGTCATTTGTTCGGCCTTTTTCCTAGTGGGGTTGATGTCGGACTACCTGTTCGGCCGGGCGGCGGACCGCGGGGCTTTGTGGGGCAAGGCGCTTTACAGCATCATGCCCAACTGGCAACAATTCTGGCTTGCCGACGCGCTGGACTCGGGCAAGTCCACGTTCCACTGGAATTACGTCGGCAAGGCGCTGGGTTACGCGGCCTGTTACATCGGCGCGGTGCTGGCGCTCGCGGTGACTTTTTTTGAGGACCGGGAACTGAGCTGAACCACAAATGGAACGCAACATACAACGATACGGACTGATCAACCTGCTGGTGCTGCTGCTGGCGGCGGCCTGCGGTTACGCGGTGGCGCGTTACGCCGGTTCACTGGCGGGACAGGTCGCCAGCCTCTTCGCTGGGCTCGGCGCACTCGTGGGGCTGATCAGCTGGTTCCAGATGCGTCTCGAGGAATCCGAGCGCCTCGAAAAACTGGAACTCGATGAACTCGCCCGGACCAAAGGCAGTGCCACGTTGTTTGAAGCGGGCAAGGACGAAACCTTCCCGGCGCAACGTTCCCGCCAGCAGTTTGAGAAATATTTCGTTCCGGCGTTCACCTTCCTCGTCTTTCTGGTTCAGGCTGGTGGTGCATTCCTGCTCTGGCGGTGGTTGGCCAAGGCCGACGCAGCGGTCAATCCGACACGGTGGATGATCACCGCCGCGTTCTTCGCGGTCAGCTTTCTCGTGCTGTTCATCCTTGGGCGGTTTTCCGCCACGATCGCGCGGTTGGAAGACCATCGCCTGCTCCGTCCGGGCGCGAGTTACACGTTGCTGTCGGCCTTCCTCTGCGCGATCACGGCCGTGGGTGTCGCCGGGGTATCCTTGGAATTTCCCCGCGCCGATCTGCAGATCGCGCGCGGACTGTGTGTGCTGCTGGGGCTGGTTTCCCTTGAGACGCTCTTCACGTTGATCTTCGAGATCTATCGCCCGCGCGTCAAAGGCAAGATCGGGCGTCCGCTCTACGACAGTCGCCTCGTGGGCCTGCTCGGCCAACCGGAGGGCCTGATCACCACTGCCGCGGAAGTGCTCGATTACCAGTTCGGGTTCAAGGTTTCTGATACCTGGTTCTACCGGTTCTTCGAGCGCAACCTCGCTTGGTTGCTGCTCATCCAGCTCGGGGTGTTCCTCATTTCGAGCTGTTTCGTGCTGGTGGATTCAGGCGAGCAGGCGTTGCTGGAACGTTTTGGCCGGCCCGTGCCAGGCCACGAGATCCTCGGCCCCGGTTTGCATCTCAAGAGCCCTTGGCCGATTTCGAAAGTCTATCGGTATCGTACCGAGCAGATTCAGACCGTCACCGTCGGTTTTGCCGAGGACGACAAGGATGAACACGCCTCGCCGGTCATCCTTTGGGCGGTGGGCCACGGCAAGGAGGACAATTTCCTGGTGGCTAATCGCGAGCAAGCGCCAGCGGCTGAAACCAAAGCCGGCGACCGCAAAGCGCCGCCCGTCAGCCTGCTCACCGTCAACATCCCGATCCAATTCCAGGTCACAAATCTCGTTGCCTGGGCGTATCACCATCAGGATTCCTCAAACCTGCTGCAGCAGATCGCCAGTCGTGAAGTCGTCCGCCAACTCGTCAGCGCCGACCTGAACGAAATCATGTCCCACGGCCGCCTGGAAGCCGGCGAGCGTCTGCGTGAACAGATTCAAGCTGCTACCGACGCGCACAAACTCGGCGCGCGCATTTTGTTCGTCGGGTTGCAAGGCATCCATCCACCGGTGAAGGTCGCGCCCGAATACACCAAGGTCGTGGCCGAGACCCAGCGGAAGAAGGCGAAGATCCTTGCCGCGCAGGCCGAGGCCATCAGCACCAACGCTTTTGCCGGGGCCCGCGCTTTCACGGCGGTCAGCACCGCAGAGGCGGAACGCCAGCGTCTCGAAGTCACCGCGGTTGCGCGCGCTGCGGCATTTACCAATCAGATACCCGCATTCAACGCCGCTCCGTCCGTTTACATGCAGCGTGCTTACTTCCAGACCTTCGCCCGCGCCACGGCAGACGCGCGCAAATACGTCCTGCTCACCACCAACACGCAGGATGTGATCGAATTTGATTTGAAAGATTCTGTGCTGCGGGATTACGGCAGCCTGACCGTTCCTGCCCCCAAGAGATAATCACCCATGAAACGCAATCTGTTAACCTTCGTCATCGGCGGTGTGCTGGCCGTCGTCTTCATCCTGCTGTTATTCACTTTCCAGGTTCGGCAGACGGAAGTCGCCGTCGTCACCCGTTTCGGCAAGCCGGTGCGCAACCTCACCGAGCCGGGCTTCAAGGGCAAGTGGCCCTGGCCCATCGAGAAGCACGTCAAGTTCGACCAGCGCATCCAGACGTTTGAAGACAAGTTCACGGAGGACCAGACGGCGGACAGCGTGCAACTGCTCACCATGGTGTACGTCGGCTGGCGCATCAGCGATGCCCAGGCGTTCTTCCCGAAATTCGCCGGTGGCTCGGTGAGCGCAGCGGAACGGATGTTGGAAAGCATCCTGCGTAGCGCCAAGACTGCGACCGTCGGCAAGCACAGCCTCGGCGATTTTGTGAACGCCGACCCGAAGCAATTAAAGTTCGATGCCATCGAAAGCGAAATCAAAGCCCAGGTCCAGGCCCAACTCGCCGCCAACAATTGCGGCATCGTCGTGGAATTCCTTGGCATCAAGAAGCTAGGCCTGCCCGAGAGCGTCACCCAAGCCGTCTTCGAGCGCATGACCTCCGAGCGCGCGGTGCTGGTGAGCAAATCACAATTCGAGGGCGAAGCTGAAGCCCAGAAGATCCGTTCGGCCGCGGAGCGCGATGCCGCCCGCATCACCAGCGAAGCCGAGAGCCAAGCCATCCGCATCCGGGGCGAAGGCGAGGCGAAGGCGGCGGAACTGCTTCCGGTCTTCGAACTCAATCCCGCCCTCGCTAATTTTGATCTCCGGCTGAAGGCGCTTGAGCAATCGCTCAAGGAAAAGTCCACGCTCATTTTCGATCAACGCACGCCGCCGTTCGACTTGTTCCAAGGCTTCCCCACCAACCGTCCTAGCAAGTGACCGGTATGAGCCACGACCACTCTCACGATCACCACGACCACGGCCATCGCCCCGAGCGGCCGGTTGCTGCCAATCCGGGCATGGACTCCGGCTCGCAGGCGCTCACCGAGGCGTTGCGCGGCAGCTTTGTCATCGTCAAGTTCGTCATGCTGGTGTTGCTGGCGGTGTTCATCTTCTCCGGCTTCTTTAGCGTCGGTCCGCAGGAGAAGGCCATCGTTCTGCGCTTCGGCAAACCCGTGGGTGACGGCGATAAGATGCTTTTAAGCGCCGGCTTGCACTGGGCCTGGCCGTATCCGATCGATGAGGTCGAGCGGGTGCCGATCACGGAAATTCAAAGAGTACGCAGCACGGTGGGTTGGTATGCGACGACGGATGCGATGGAAGCTGCCGGCAACGAGCCGCCCGCTGGTCCATCGCTCAATCCGGCCATTGATGGGTATGTCCTGACCGCCGATGGCAATATCGTGCACAGCCGCGCCACGTTGCGTTATCGCATCGCAGATCCGATCCAGTACGTGTTCGGGTTCATGGGTGGCTCGAACGCCGTGCAGAACGCGCTCAACAATGCGTTGCTGCATGCAGCGGCGCGGTTCACAGCCGACGAAATTCTCACGCGCGATATTGCGGGCTATAACGACGCGATCACGCGGCGTTTTGAACAACTGGCGGTGGCGCAGAAGCTGGGTGTGGTGGTCGAACAATGCGCCGTGGAGAGCAAGGCGCCGCGGCAATTGAAGATGATTTTCGACGCTGTCATCACCGCTGGCCAGAACCGGAGCAAAGTGTTGAATGAGGCGCGCAGTTACGAGAACCAGACCCTCACCCGGGCCGAGTCTGGCGCGACCAACATCGTCAATCTCGCCGAGACCGAACGCAAAGCCCGCCTCGACGCGCTCGGCGCTGACGTGGAGCGTTTCCGCGCCCTCCGGCCAAATTTCGAGCGCAACCCGGAACTTTATCGGCAGCAGGAACTGGTCAAGGTCATGGGGCGCACGTTGACGAACGTCAACGACCGGATTTACCTGCCCGATCGCGCCGATGGCAAGTCGCGCGAATTGCGGCTACAGTTGAACCGCGAGCCGCTCAAACCGAAGTCGGAAGCGGCCCAGTAAACCATTTGTCGCCATGCAAGTTCATAGCCACGCTGAACATCACCATCACGAACACGGCCCGGAGTGCGGTTGCGGTCACGAGCACGCGCCCGTCCGCCTCTGGCAGACACTCATCGGTGTCGTATTTGTCGTGAACGCCTACTTCGTGGACTGGTTCATCCAGTCCGCCCATACCATCGCCGACACCAGCGCGATGATCGGTGCGATCATTCTTGGCGCGCCGATCGTGTTGATCGCGATCAAGGATTTGAAGTTCGGCCGGTTGACCATCAACGAGCTGGTCGCCATCGCCGTGCTCGCGGCGTTCGCCAGCGGCGATTACAAGACCGCTGGCGTGGTCGCGTTCTTCATGCTGATGGGTGAGATCATCGAAACCCGTACGGCCGAAGGCGCGCGCGCTTCGATTGAATCGCTCATCAAACTCACGCCCACGAAAGCGAGGCGGATCAAGGCCGACAAATCCGAGGAAGAAGTTCCGGCCAGCCAGTTGGCGATTGGCGATGTGATCCGCATCCGTCCCGGCGATAACGTCGCGGCGGACGGTGTCATTGTGAACGGCCAGGGTTCGTTCAACCAGGCCACCATCACCGGCGAATCGTTGCCCGTGGACAAGAAGCCCGGCGACGAAGTTTTCGCCGGCACGCAGAATCTGACTGGCGTGCTGGAGATCAAAGTCAGCCGCGCCGGCACGGACACGACGCTCGGTCGCGTGCGCGAACTCATCCTTGCCGCCGAAAAAACCAAGCTCCCGATCATGAAGATCGTGGATCAGTACATGGGCTTCTACACGCCGCTCGTGTTGGTCATCGGCGCGCTCGTCTGGGCGTTTACCCACGATTTGAACCGCGTCATCTCTGTGCTCGTGGTTTCCTGCCCGTGCGCATTCATTCTGGCCACACCCACCGCGATGGTCGCTGCGCTTTCCGCCGCGGCCCGCCTCGGGATTCTCATCAAGAACGTCGCGGATATCGAACTCGCAGCGAAGATCAACGCGTTCGTCTTTGACAAGACCGGCACGTTGACCACCGGCGAACTCGCTGTGAGCCGGCTTGCACCGATTGGTGAGACGAAACCTGCCGAACTGCTGCGAATCGCGGCTTCCGCGGAAAAGTATTCCAATCATCCGACGGCCAAAGCACTCGCCACCATCGCAGGCGAGGCAGGCGTGCCATTGGTTGAACCCAGGGACTTCGCTGAAACGGCGGGTCGCGGTGTAAAGGCCGACGTCGGTGACGCGACGGTGCTCGTGGGTCGCGCCCAGTGGCTCAAGGACAACGGCGTGGACAGCGGTTTTGAGAAGTCCGTGGATCTGAACGAAACCGAGGGTTGGAGTCTGATCTTTGTCGCTCGCAACGGAAAATGCATCGGCTGGGTGGGCTTGCAGGACAAGACCCGCGCCGAGGCGAAGGAATCGCTGGCTGAACTCAAGGAAGCCGGCGTGCGCCGGGTGGCGATGATCTCCGGCGATCGTCAGCCTGTGGCTACGCGCGTGGCGGCGGAGATCGGTTGCGAGGAGGCGAAGGGTGATTGCCTGCCGCAGACCAAAGTGGAGTTTGTCCGCGCGGTCAAAGCCAAGGGCTACAAGGTCGCAGTGGTGGGTGATGGTGTGAACGACGCGCCGGCGCTCGCCGCGGGTGACATCGGCATCGCGATGGGCGCGGCAGGCAGCGAAGTCGCGATTCACAGCGCCACGATTGCGCTCATGAACAACGACCTCCGCCGGCTGCCGTTCCTCGTAAAACTTTCGCGCAGCACCCGCGCGGTCATCAACCAGAACTTCCTGTTCGGCGTGCTGTTCATCGTGCTCGGTCTGAGCGCGGCAGCGACTGGCTATTTGAAGAACCCAATCATCGCAGCCATTTTGCATAACGTGGGTTCGCTGATTGTCATCTTCAACAGTGCCCGCCTTGTCCGCAAAGGTGAGGAGCTGGAGCATTATCATCCGACGCCCGCGGCAGATACTGGTAATGGCGGAGCTGCTTCGACGCCTGCCGTTGCGCCGCTTGCGCCCAGCGCGGCCTGACATGCAACGGCTCGGATTATTCGGCGGCTCGTTTGATCCGATCCATTCCGGCCATCTGCTGATGGCGCAGGCAGCTATTGAGGAACTCCAACTCGACCGGCTGTTTTTCATTCCCGCCGCCCGTTCGCCCTTCAAGCCGGATCGACAACCGGCGCCGGATGCCCAACGCGCCGCTCTGATTCGCCTCGCGCTTGCCGGACAGGTCTGTTGCGAAGTGGATGAACAGGAGCTCCATCGTCAAGGCACGTCCTACACGATTGAGACGATTCGCGATTACGCGCGGCGCTTTCCGAAGACGGAATTGTTCTACCTCGTCGGCGCGGATAACGTGGCCAAACTCAACGAATGGCGGGAAGCGGCCGAACTGGCCCGGCTGGCGACCTTCGTGGCGATTCCGCGTCCGGGCGAAGCGCCCCCGATGTTCCCGGCTCCATTTCGCGGGCGCATGCTGAATGGGTTTCCATTTGGCGTATCCTCCTCGCAGATTCGCGCGCGGGTAAGAGCGGGCCAGTCCATTCAAAACCTTGTTCCCGCCGCGGTGGCCGAAGCCATCGGCAAACTGGGGCTTTACCGATGATCCGCCTTCGGCCCGCAATTTCTTCGTGTCATTTAGCGGGGCTTCATGGTTAATTTCCCGCCGCGATATGGATTCAAAGAAACTGGCCCTGCTTTGCCGCGAGTTTGCGGACAACAAGAAGGCGGAAAATCTCCTGGTGCTCGACGTGCGCAAGCTGTCGTCCGTGACCGACTTTTTTGTGCTCGCATCAGGGTCGAGCCAGCCACACGTGCGGGCCATCGTTGATTCCATCACGGATGGCCTGCGCGATGAACACGAACTGCGCCCGCGCGTGGTGGACGGTTCGCCCGCGGGCGGCTGGGTGGTGCTGGATTACTTCGATGTGTTGGTACACGTGATGCACACGGAAGTGCGCGAGCGTTACGATCTGGAAAGTCTTTGGGGCGACGCGCCGACCGTGAAGCCAAGGAAGCCGAAGGAAAAGAAAGCGGCGGAGTAGGAGTCGGGAAGAATTATTTGAAAACCACTTCCATCTGGCGCGCCAGCCAGAGCCAGCCGACTACACAACACAGCCAGGCCCCAAAGCTCCAGTAGTAAGGGTTCGCCAGGTCGCCCAATTCTGCCTGATAGAAGCGGATTCCACGTAATACCACCAGACTCGAATGAAGACAATCCGCCAGTGCGGGCGCCAGCAGTGAAGCGAGTATTGCGGTCATCAACCAGCGCATCCATCGAGTAGGCGCTGGCACCGCAGGGTCGGTCCCCGTTGAACTACCAGCGCACTTCCGACAGGAATCAAACTGGCCTTCGATGTTTTCCCCGCATTGCTTGCAGGTCCACATTGTCCCTCTGCCACCAAACCAGGTTGCCCTACCCCTGCTTCTGCGGTATCTCCGCCGACGCCTTCACCATTTCGTCCACGAGCTTCTTGAAGTCTTCAAGTCCGGTGGAAGGGACGATGATGGTGTCACGCCGTCCGCCGACGTCTTCGGTGATGCGCAGGAAGCGTCCGCGGGGATTCTCTTTCAGGGTGAAGACGAACGTCTTGCGCTCGATCTGGACCTTGTCCGACTTGAGCGTGTCTTCATTGACCGGCGGCTTGGGCGCGCCGAAATGCCGATGCTGACCGTAAGGCGAGGGACGTTCGTTTGAGATCATAGGCTGGCCTTAGTTGCAAACCCGCGCTGATTCGAGCGCTACCCTATAAGTTTTCCTGAGTCCGGACTTTGTCAACCTCTGAATTTACCGGAACTTACGTAACGGGGAGTATCTGAAGGATTCGCATTTCGCCACAATAGGGCGGTCACCCCGGCTAGCATCAGGACATTTGCCGCTTGAAACACTCCATGCCAGATGCCGAATGACTTGGCTGCCGCGGCCCGGGCGGCCGGCGTGGCGTCAAACTTGTGCTTGGATTGATTCAGCCTGATCAGTTCGGGATTCAACCAGGAGTTGCCCAGGAGATTGATCACAAACAATGTGAGCAGCAGCGCCAGCCACCGCCGGCTTACCCCGCGTCCGAGGTAAAGGTTTTCCAGGAACAGATGCGCCAGCGCGAAGAACGCGCAGACTGAGCCGAGATAGAAATACCAGGTCGTGAGGATCTGGGCGATGGCTTCTGCTCCGTAGCCGGCGTTCGCACCGAACACCCGCTGGGCGGCGACAGCGGAATTCAACGCCGGCCCCATCACGAACGTATGAAACGCCAGCGCTCCCAGCCAGAGGCCGGCCACCAGCACGCCTGCGAATCGCAAAGCCCGGATCACCTGTCCACCGTAAAAATAAAGCCGCTCACTGCCAAGCCTTGATTCCGTTCCCCCTGGTGTGGCTGCGTTCGTCAGAACGCGGCACTTCATACACTCCAAGAGTCAGCCGCGCTCTGACGAACGCAGCCACAAGCTAGCTCGCCTTCTTCCCGAACTCCCGGTCCAACGGAATCATCAGCACGACAAGGAAACTTGGAATCGTCGCCAGAATCACCCAGAGGAAGAAATGCTGGTAGCCGATGATTTCCTGCAACCAACCGCTCCACATGCCGGGCACCATCATGCCCAGCGCCATGAAACCGGTGCAGATGGCATAATGCGCGGTCTGATGTTTGCCGCGGGCGATGTAAATCATGTAAAGCATGTAGGCTGTGAACCCGAAGCCGTAGCCGAACTGCTCGAGCGCCACGCACGTGGTGATGATCACGAGACTGTCGGGCTGCGCGTAGGCGAGATAGATGAAGATGGCGTCTGGGATATGGATGATGCATACCATCGCCCACAGCCACGCTTTGAGTCCGTGCCTGGAAGCCACCATGCCACCGAGCAGTCCACCGCAGGTCAGGCCGATGATGCCCATCGTGCCGTAAACCCAGCCGACCTGGCCGGTGGTAAGCCCCAGCCCGCCGACTTCGCGCGCATCCAGCAGGAACGGCACGACCATCTTCATCAATTGCGATTCACCGAAGCGATAGAGCAACAGGAATGCGAGCAGCACGCCGATGCGTTCCTTGGCGAAGAACGAGCCGAACGTCTTGAAGAACTCCTTGATGAATGTGCCGATGTTGTGCGCGTCGCCGGGAACATCCTTGACCGGGCGCGGCAGGATGAACCGGTGCCACAGCCCGAACACCGCCATCAAACCGGTAACGACGAGGAAAGTAATCGTCCACGAAAACGCAATGTTGCCGGAACGGATCTCGAACGTAGCTTTGCCTTGAGTGGGTTCAGAGCTGATGCCGAGGAACGACAGCAATCGCTGGAACCAATTTTTTTGAAAAATGGTTGGTTTGAACTTTGGGTCAAGCTGCACCACGACAAGCGCAGGCTTGTTCCAGTTGGAATCGTCGAAGACCAGCCGCGCCCCTTCCGCCAGCGAAATGCTTTTGTCCCCGGACTTGAACGCGGGCGTGACGACGATTTCTTTGCCGGGCGGTTGCGAGAGTTGAATCGCCACAACGCTGATGTTTCCGGCGACATCAGATTTCGCCTTTTCTTCTGGGCCGAAATGGCGGCGCAAAAAGTTCTCCAGCGGCTTGGAAACGGATCGTGTCCACCAACTCGGGCCATCGTCCTTTTTGGCAGCGGAAGTTTGTTGGCGCAGACGGGTGAATTGATTCGTGAGATTGGATTGCTTGGCTGCTGCAATCAGTGTGGCGACCTCTGTCTTGGCGCGCGGCTCAGGACTGATTTCGAGTTGTGTCGAATTAACGACAACTCGCAACGCGTTGGTGGAAGAATCTGTGGGGGCCTTCGGGAAGGCGGATTGAACCAGCGCCGTGCCGGGCTTGGCGTCCACATTGACCATCACTTTCGGCAGCCCTGTCGTGCTTTGCAGATAGCCCGCGAGGATCACCAGCAACCCTTGCCCAAAGATGTTCGCGACGCGGAAGAACGTGCTGCGGATGCCGACGTAGAACGCCTGTTCCTTTTCCGTCGTCGCCAGCAGGTAATAACCGTCCGCCGCGATGTCATGCGTGGCCGAGGCGAAGGCGACGAGGTAAAACAGCACCAGCGAGGCCTGAAAGAAAATGTCGAGCGGCAGCGTGAGGCCCACGCCGGCGAAGCCCGCGCCCATCAGGAGTTGCATCGTCCAGATCCACCAGCGGCGCGTGCGCAGGATGTCCACCACCGGACTCCACAGCGGCTTGATGACCCACGGCAGATACAGCCACGCCGTGTAGAACGCGATGTCGGCATTCGACACGCCGAGGCTTTTGTAAACGATGACCGAGACGGAATTGACCACCGCGAACGGCAATCCCTGGATGAGATACAGCGACGGCACCCACGACCACGGGCTGCGGGAGGTTGGCTTTGGGTCAGTCATTTCCTGTTCAAGTCAAAGTCCGCTGCTGGTTCAATTCGGAAATGGCCGCTGTTGGTATAAAATCGGCCACGGAGGCTGGTTGAGTTTGGTCAAGCCGGGTGACTCCTGCGTAAAGTTCAATTTCCCCTGAATGTACGTCAGGTGAATGATCCCGTTCTGTAGCACAACCTGCGGATCGCCGGAGGTGATGCCATCCTTGACGCCATCAGTCACCTTCAACAGCTGACCCCAGGTTTTGCCGCCGTCTTTGCTCGTTCGGCAATAAATGTCATTCGGATTGCTGGGAGCATGCCAGTCTCCAGCCTTTTGAATGCCGGACCAAGCCACCACAACCTTTTCGCCTTCAACCGACATCGCTGGCGAGAAGGAATAAAGCAACCCTTCCGACAGGATGACATCTTTGCTCCAGTTAGTGTCAGAGTCCTTTCGCTGGCAGTAGGCCACCTCGTAATTTCCTCGCCTTGGATAGACCAGATTGCTTCTCCGTTTTTCATGCCGGCGATCCAGCCAGCATAAATGAATCGTGTCGTTCTGCGGGACGGTGATGTAACGATAGCCGAATGTTTTTGTGACGACACTTAGATCAGCCCATGAACCGCCTGCGACAGCTTTGGAAGTGAACCACAGTTTCGCCCCTTCATCCTTTTCCTCCCGCACTGCGAAACAGTAACAACGATCCTTGCTTCTACAAACCGACGGATCTCCGCCTGAGAAATTAGGCATCTTCTCCAACTGCCAAGTCTTTCCGGAATCAGCCGAATATAAGATACCGTTTCTGAAAGGCCCTTTTGAACCGTCGGCGAGATGCGAGTTTCCTCGAGGCGTTATTTCAATCCCTCCTACGCTGTAAGGAATATACAGTTCTGAGCCATTAAGAATAAAATTGATTCCTAACGCTGGCCAGATGCGACTTCCCGGTTCGGTTAACTTAATATTTGGGCTAGTTTCGCCAAGGAGTGATTTCTTATCAAACAGCCATTTCCCTTCTGTGGCATCTCGCATGGTCAAGCTACCATTTGCGGTCAGTCGACCAACCAGCACGCTCATCACCAACCGCTCGTCTTCCATGTAATCCTGCTTAAAGCATACTCTATCGTTGGCTGGGTCTATAGCCGGCCAATCCCAAAAATACCCGCGGGGAACACCGGTGAGTGGCACTTCGCTCCAGGAGTTGTTGGTGGAATTCAGCACAAAGCACTTTGCAGAATTGTCAGCCTGCCCTTGTAGCGCAAACACCGTCGTGCTCTGCTTTTGCAGGATCACTTTTCCTCCCAAGCCAGACTTACTCTGCGTGATCGTCACCGGCACTGACCAGCCTTGGTCAAGCGAGGCCGACGGTGATGATTTATGGCAGCCGACTGACAGCACCAAGCTACACATCCAAATAATTTGAATCCATTTCAGTGAAATGTTCCTGGCGTCGGCGATCGTCCGACCGAAACACCTGACAGCAAACGGCTGCCGATTTGCACTCACACCTTCGGCGCCTCGTAATGCATCCCATGCGCTTCGGCCACGGCTTTGTGCGTGACCTGTCCGCCCATGACGTTGATGCCGCCAAGCAATGCAGGCTGACGAATGACCGCGTCACTGAGGCTATGGTCAGCCAGCGTTTCGATGTAGCGATACGTGACATTTGTGAGTGCCTGCGTCGCCGTGCGCGCATAAGCGCCGGGCATGTTCGCCACGCAATAGTGCGTCACGCCTTCCTCGACATAGACCGGATGATCGTGCGTCGTCGGGCGCGACGTTTCCGCGCAGCCGCCCTGGTCAATCGCAATGTCCACGAGCACACTGCCGGGGCGCATCTTGCGCAGCATCTCGCGATTGATGAGCTTGGGCGCCTTCGCGCCGGGCACGAGCACTGCGCCGATGAGCAGGTCCACGTCCGGCAGCAGATCCATCAGGTGCGCCTCGCTCGAAAACAGCGTGTGCGCGGTGTGCAGCGTGATGTCGAGGAAACGCATCCGCTCGAGGTCCACCTCCAGAATCGTCACGTCCGCGCCAAGTCCCTGAGCCATGCGTGCGGCGTTGATGCCCGACGCGCCGCCACCGAGCACGACGACCTTGCCCGGCAACACGCCCGGCACACCGCCGAGCAGCACGCCGCTGCCGCCGAAATGTTTAGCGAGAAAGTATCCACCCACCAACACGCTCATGCGCCCGGCGATCTCGCTCATCGGTTCGAGCAACGGCAGCCGGCGATTCACCTCGATGGTTTCATACGCGATGCACGTGGCGTTGGATTTGACGAGGGCCTCGGTGAGTTTTTTGTCAGCGGCAAGATGCAGGTAGGTGAAGACCAATTGGCCGGGCCGGATCAGACTGTATTCCGCCGGTAACGGCTCCTTGACCTTTACGATCAAATCCGCTGCGGCGAACACTTCCGCGTGCGTGCCGACGAGTTTTGCACCGGCTTGTTCGTATTGCGCGTCGGGGTAACCGGCGCCCGCACCCGCGCCGCGTTCGACCACGACGGTGTGGCCGCGCTTGGCGAGTTGATACGCCCCCGAGGGCAGCAACGCCACGCGGTATTCCTGGGTTTTGATTTCTTTGGGTACGCCAATGATCATAACGGAAATCCTCGATCGTCTTCGGAGCTGGCCGTTGGCTCCGCCGGTTTCGGTTTAACTGGTTCTGGTTCGGCGGGCGTATTGTCCAAGGCGGCCACCACCTTGGCAAGCGCGGGTTGGTCGTCAATCCCGGTCGGCACTTCTTCCGCTGGAAAAACCGGCGTGGGCGGCGCTTTCGGCGCAGACTCGAATTGCATGGACGCAGAATCTTCCTTCGCACTGGCTGGCGCTGACAACAATTCGGTCGCTGAGGTTTCCATCAGCAACCGCGTCTGCGCGCGCTTCACGAGCGCGAGCATCGAGACACTGGCGGCGGCTTCTTTCTCGGCGGCTTGGATGCGGGCGAACTCGCCAAACACTTCTGCGCGCACGGGTTCGTCGCGCGTGAGCAATTCCTGTCCGACCGTGGCGCGCATCGCGAGCAGGATGTGATGGCAATTCATGGCGTCGAGCGGTCGTCCCGGAGCATAGGCGTGTTGCGTGCCGCTCACCTGCACGACGAGCCGGGCGGCGACGAGGGTTTGCAACACCTGTTGCACCAGCCGCGATGGCACGCCGAGTTCGATGGAGATTTCCTGGACCGTGGGCGGAGCGTCGCCGTGATGAAAGCGCTGGCCGATGCAGGTCATCAATCGCAGCGCTACAAATTCGCGCCCGCGCTGGTTGACATTCTCCACCAGTTTTTCCTGGAGATAGGCGACGCGATTCTGAAACGCATAAGCGACTTGGGCGCCGAAGAGCACGATGGCCCACATCACGTAGAGGCCGAACATGAACAGCGGCACCAACACCAGCCAGTTGTAGATATTGCTTCCACTCACAGCCCGGGCAGTGAAAAGTTGATTTAATGCAGTGAAGCCTTGCCAGCAGGCGCCGGCCACCACTCCGCCGATCCACGCGGCGTTCATCTCGATGCGCGTATTGGGCAGGAGCTTGTAAATCATCGTGAACGCAACACAGATCAGGAGGAACGGCAGGACATGCGACAGGAGAATGTCCGAGAACGGCGCGGCCTCAAGCAACGCGCGGGTCTTGCTGAAACGCGGTCCGCTGGCCAACAGCGCCGCCCCTGATACGAGCACCGCGCCCAGTGTGCTGGTGGTCCAGTATATGGCCACGCGCGAGGGCCAGTTGCGTCCCTGAGCCACGCCCCAGATGTCGTTGAACGTATTCTCGACGCTGGCGATGGTGAGGATGGCCGTAAGCAATAACGCCAGCACCCCGCCGACGCCGAGGGTGGTGAAGGAGGTTTTCTGGATGAACTCGTGGATGTAATCCGCCGCGCGTTCCTGGGCGTCCACTTTGTGCGAATTCTTCTTCGCAACGGCTGGCGGCGCGTTGGTGTCAGTGCCAGCGACGACTTGCACAGTGTTTGTCAGGCCGGCCTCAACAAGATTGTTCGTGGCGTCCTTCACCATGGCCAAATGGGTGCGTGATCCGTCCTCCATCGTTCCCGCCGCGTTTGTCGGGTTCGTTTTAACAGCCACGTTGGTGTCACCGGTGAGCGCGGGCTGGTTAGTGGCCGCCGCGCCTTCGACGGTTTCTTCAATGGTGAAATCCGGGATGACGCGCTCCACGAAGGAGCGGACAAAAACCTCGATCTGTTCCTTGCCCTCATCCTTGAGAAACACCGAAGAAAGGCCCACCGCGACGGCCAGCATCGGAATCATCGCCAGCAACGTGGTGTAAGAGAGCGCGGCGGCGCGGGCGAGACAGCGGTTGCGCACGAAGCTGCCGCAGAGCAACACACAGAAATGGGCGAACTTTTCGAGCTTCGACAGGCTTTTCTCCAACAACAACGGATCATCCGTTTCGAGCCGTTCGCCGGTCAGGATGCGGAGGATGCGAGAGAAAGTCTTGTTCGCCATGCCAGTGGCGCAACGCTAACAAAGCAGCCGGGCAAGTCAACAGAAGCAGCCTGCCGCCACTCAGCCTTCGCCCCAGATCCGTTTCACGTGCGCCACGCCCTGCTTGAGTTCTTCCACGGGCATCGTGGGGCTGAATTCGAAGACTTTGATGTGGTCGGGCTTCACGAACGGCTTGAGCGCGGCGAAGTCAACGGTGCCAGTGCCGGGCGCACAGTGATCTTTGGCCGGGGGTTGCACGTCGTGGATGTGAAAACCCGAGAGCCGGCCGGCCTGGGATTCCAGATGCAACACGTGATGGATGAACCCGAGGTTCTCCTTGATCTGCGCGTGACCGGTGTCATGCCAGTAAGTCAGAGCCGGGCTTTTCAGTTCGCGGAACAGAAACGAAAAGTCGCTCTCGAAGGGTAACTCCTCCACGGCCTCGCGATTCTCGCAACCGAGCTTGATGCCACGGGATTCGGCATCGGGCAGGAACTCGCGCAGCGATTCGTAGAGCCGCTCGACGTAGGGCTCCTTCTTCGCTTCGCGCTTGGTGACGAGTTCGTCGCAAAGCTTTTGGTACTTGGGTGTGTCGCGTTCGCCGCGCCCGACCATGTCCTTGAGCTTCGAGGAATAGTCCTTCAGTTCGATGCTGCCGAGGTGCAGCACCACGAGCGCGGCTTTGACGCGCGTAGCGAACTCCAGGGTCTTGCGCGTGTAACGCAACGCCTGTTCGCGCTCGCGCTGGCTCTCGGCACTGAACTGAAACAGATTCGGCGCGGAACGGTCCACGCCCATCGGCAGCGGGCAAAAATTGTGGAGCGTGGAGATCTTGATCTCGCCCGCGTCCACCGCCGACATGATGCCAGGCAGCAGGCTGATGCGCGTGCCGTGACTCAGCTCGGCGTATTCAAATCCGAGGTCGCGGATCTCGCGCAACATGGCGCGGCCATCCGTATGACGGTGCGAATTCCAGCAGGTTGAAAATGAATACATGTTCGGTTTGACCACCAAATCGTTTGAGTGTTGAACCGCCTGCGGGTTCCTGTGCCAAACGATCCATCGATCCAGCGGACAAAAAACCGGGTGTAGTCGTTGGTACGGCCACACCCGGTGACAGATGATTTCCGGGTTTACAGGTCGGCGTAACGGGCGCTCAGCATGGCTGAGAACCGGGCGACCTTTTCCTTGCGGCGACGCTTCTCGCTGGGCTTCTCGTAATGCCGGTGCGCGCGCACCGTGCGGAGCGTGCCTTCGCGATCAATCTTCTTCTTGAGCCGGCGGAGCGCCTTTTCGACGGGTTCGCCTTTCTTGAGTTTAATCTCGGTCAATGTATGTCACTTCCTTCCCGGGGCAGAGTCAGGCGGCGGTTGGCCGGCTGCTCGCAAAAATGGAGGGGCAGGATAATCCGGAAAGGGCCTCTGTCAACGGGCAAAACGAGATGTTTCGCGCCGGTTTTGGGGTCATTCCTCGCCGGGCTGGGTCCAATAGAAGCTCAGGATGGCGACGTTGCGCGAGCCGCCGCGGTCCCGACCGAGGATGGCCACGAAGGTGCGGGTATAGTTCCCGATCTGCGCCGTGATGGTAGCCTTGAACGTCAGGCTGCGCTTTTCCAGGAACCGCGCAGAAAATGTCGCCTGCTGGGGATTCATGCCAGCTTGAGCCAGGAGATCCTCGACCCGCGGAAAAATGGGGCTGCCAGCGGGCGATGGACCAATGCCTTCGTGGCCCCCTTGACGCATCCCGACGATGTTGCCGGCAGTGATCTCATCGATGCCGGGGACCATTTGAAGTTGTGTGGCCGAAGCGGTGTTGATGTTGATGCGCCCGCCCGAAAGCGGCGTGAATAGATCGTGGAGGCCGACCGGGAACACCGGCATGTCCACCATCCGGCCACGCTGCAACTCGCGTTGGAAGGAAGCAGGCAGGTGATTTGTAGCCACGCCGCCCCAATACATATCGGGGGTCACGCCATCCACCAGCAGCAGTTCCGAGAGATCATCGATCGCGCGGTTTTTGGCGTAATAGGGCGGGAGCAAACCTTCGTAGAAATCACTTTCCTTGCCGCCGATGTGCTGGTTGTTGTCGCGGTCGATCCAGTCAAGGATGCAACTCGTCACCCCTTCGGCTTCGCCCGGGTCCAGACCGATCAGGTGGAATGCTTGCCGCATCACGTCTTCATTCGCGGTATTGATGTTGAACTTCCGTTCCAGATCTTCCATCTGCCAGGTGAATGAACCGCGCCCCAATGTCACCGTCTTTTGCACATCCATCAACGGACTGTTCGAGGAACAAGGTCCGCCACCGCCGCCGGCCCAGACCTGATCCAGTGAATCGTAGGGCTGACTGCCGGGACAGGCCTCCGATTGCGCCAGGATCCACCGGCAATAATCCACCCCTGAACGCCCGAGCCAGAGCAGTTCTGTTTCTGAATCGGCGTTCTGCGCCAGCTTGGTCTCCACCTTCATCGTATAGGCGAAGGCGGCCACCAGCATCGTCAACACGAAGATGGCGATCATCACCACGGCGAGGGCGATACCGGCGGATTGTTGGCGGGTGGCGAGTTTCATCTACTTGAAACCGCCCGGTTGCTGAATGGGAGTGGGATTCGGATTGCCGGGCCGGCCGGGCACAGGCTGTCCGGGGCGACCCGGTACGCCTGGTTGTCCGCCGGGTTGCTGCTGCTGCGCGCCGACTTGATACAGACTCGGCACAGTCATGGATGGCAATGCGATGATGCGACTGACCTCGCGGTCGCGCGAAGTGGAATACGAACCCGACATACCGCCGGAGCCGAAGCGGAGATTCAGTTTCAGCATCTTGGGCAGTTGATTGGTCTGGGTCCACTCGTCCACCCAGTCGTTGCGGCGCTGCTCCCAGAACTCGAACGACATCTCTTCCACATCGCGGGCCAGGAGCAATGGGTTGTCGATCTCGCTCTGCTCAAAGTCCATGACGATGGGCGATTGGCGCATCACCAGGCGCTTGCCGGATTCCGGGTCCGGCTCGACGCGGAATTCCACCCGACGGGTGGTGAGATCGCCGAACCGGCCGCTGCGCGGAAATGACGAAGGCAGCCGTGCGACGAAGCTGAGCGTTTCATCGCCGTTGTCAGCCACGAAGCTGTAGTATTGCAGGCTTTCGTTGTAGGACTGCACACAGGAGAGCGCTTCCTCGATCGTGCGGGTGGCGATGCGTTCGCGCTGGGCCTCGGCGGCGGCGTGTTTGCCCGCGCGGTCGGCGCGCAGGATCATCATCCACGTCGAGTAGATCGTCAGCAGGATCATGCCGAAGATGACGATAGCCACGAGCACTTCCAGCAACGTGAAGGCGCGGCGGGAATGTAGCTGCGGATTCATGGCGGGCGAATGATGCCTCCACCCGTGGCCCCGCCGCCACTCAACGCACCTTTGGACGCGGGATCATAAACCAGCCGTTCGATCGACGACTCCGGCCGGCCAGTCGAGCGCCGGATGACGATGATGCTTTCCAACCACAGGCCGTTCGTGCCGACCTCGGTACATTCGCGTTCCCACTCGTAATCATTGTAGGCCTGCGGAAAATCGCCCAAGTCGTCGAACGAGCCAGATTCCAGGCCTTCTTCATGCTTGTTGGTGATGGAAAAAAACGCTGCGACGGTCCCGGCATCGACGTCCGGTCGCTGCAATGCCCGCGCGCCGTGCAGGCCGTTGGATACCACGCCGAGGATCGCGAAGATGCAGATGAACAACACGCCGATGGCGATCATCACTTCGATCAGTGAAAAGGCGCGGGTATGAAATCGGGTGCGGTTCTGTTTCACAAGCCCCCCCAATCGCGCATCACATTCACATCCGTCACCACGGTCGGCACGCCGGTGGTGTTCTCCAGTTCGATTCCCCGCCAATCGTCGTTCGGGCCGACGATCACCAGCCGGCATTCATCGCACGTGCCGTTCGGAAAAAAGCGGATGCGTGCGAAATCGGATTCCCGGAATGACAACAGGTTGATATCGAGCATTTCGAAGGTGATCCCTTCCGGCAATGTGCCGCCGGAAAGCTGGCCGCCTGTGGGTTGCGCCACCGATGGCGGCGCTTCAAAGCCATCCTGCGCCACAGCCACGGGGACGCTTGCGCCGCCCACGATCTGGAAGCTGCGTTCCATCGGCCGGAATTCGAGCGTCACCGTCTGCCCGCTGAGGATTGCCCGTCCCCGTGCGGCGCGGCAAACCTGTTCCAGCTCATCCACGGCTTTGCGCATGCCCTCCCGCTTCATCATCTTGTAAAGCGACGGCGCGCCCAGGGCCATGATCAACCCGATGATGGCCACGACCACCATGACTTCGATCAGGGTGAACGCCCGCCGGCTGGAGGGATGCGAGTTCATCACCGTGACCCGATGCTGGAGATCAGCTTGAACATCGGCATCATCACGCTCAGCAGCAGGAAACCGACGCCCAAGGCCATCGCGATGATGAGGACCGGCTCGATGAGATTCATCATCACCCGCAGGGCGATGTTCAATTCGCCTTCATAGGTGTCAGCCACGTTCTTGAGCGCGCCCGGCACGTCGCCGGTTTCCTCGCCGATCTTCACAAGGTCCACCATCAACTGCGGGAACACCTTGCTCTGCGCCAGCGGCTGTGCCAGCGTTTTGCCATCGGTCACGGCGTCGCGCGTCTTGGCGATGGCTTCGCGGAGCAACGAATTGGACATGACCTGCTCAGTGATCTTCAACGCCGTAAGCACCGGCACGCCGTTTTCCAGCAGCGTCGAAAGCGTGCGGGAAAACTGGCCGAACAGATTCAACTTCACCACCTTGCCGATGATGGGAAAATTCATCTTCCACCGGTCCACCCGCCGGCGCCCGTCGGGCGTGACTTTATACCGCATGAAGATGATGAAGCCCGCGATGATGAACAACAGGACGGGCACGAGATACCAGGGATTGGTGAACATGAAGCCGACAAAGATCAGGATCTTCGTCGGCACCGGCAGCTCCACGTTGAAGCCTTTGAACATCTCTACGAACTTCGGGAGCATGAAATAGATGAAGAACAGCACCAGCCCCAGCCCGACTGTGCAGACCATGACAGGATAAATCATGGCGGTCGTGACCTTGCTCTGCACCTCGGCGAATTGCTGGAAATGATTGCCCATGCGGCGAAGCACGTCCACCAGGGCGCCGGATTGTTCGCCGGCCTTGACCATGTTGATGTAGAGATCGGAGAAAATCAGCGGCTGCTTCGCCATGGCATCCGACAGCCCGCGGCCCTCCATGACTTCCTGGCGCAACTCACTGGCGACGGTCTTGGGAATGCCCTTGGATTCGAGGTGTTGCATGCTGTTCAACGCCACCGTCAACGGCATGCCGGCTTGCAACAGGTTGGCCAGCTGGTGCGTGAACGTCGCGAGCTCCTGCAACTTGGGTTTGCGTTGGCGCGTGGCCCATTTCTTCAACGTGGGCGGCAAAGCGTCGGTGAAGCTCCGTTTGGCGGCCGAACTTTTTGCTGCCACCGCCGCGCCGCCCTTGGCGGCGTCCACCGCGAGCGGGAACAGACCGAGCCGCTCGATCTGCATGAGCGCCGCCCCGCGGTCCGCACCTTCGAGCAAGCCTGTCACCACTTCGCCCGAGCGCCGCTTGGCCTTGTAGGAAAATTGTGGCATATGCCTTGATATCTAAAACCGGTCGTCTGATAAAGTTTCACGCACCTGACGGCACGGATTGGGCCTGGTTGCTGGTCGTTTCGTTCAAACTTCCCCGCCGGTAACCCTGCAGATCCACCGTCACATGCGCGTAACCGAGCTTCTTCAATTCCTCCGCCACCCGCCCCGATAAGCCATCAGCCAGCAAACGTGGTAATTCGGTCGGTCCGACCTCGATGCGGGCGAGACAGAGTTTTGTCCCGAGTTCATGATGCCGCACGCGCACGTCGTAAAAGCCAAGGTCGCGCAACACATACTCCGCCTGCTCGATCATGCTGAGCTTCTGCGGCGTGACATTCTCGCCATAGGGAATGCGCGAGCTGAGACACGCCATCTGCGGCTTGTCTGCCGTGGGCAAACCAAGCTGCGCCGAAAGTTCCCTGATCTCCGTCTTCGTCAGCCCGGCTTCTTTGAGTGGTGCGCGGACCTGAAATTCCTTTGCCGCCTGCGCACCCGGACGGAAATCACCGATGTCGCTCGCATTCTCACCATACGCGATCACGGCGAATCCTTCGGCTTTGGCCAGTGGCGTGAGTTCCTCAAACAACTCGTGCTTGCAGAAGTAACAGCGGTTGGTGGGGTTCGCGAGATAGCTGGGATTATCGAATTCGGCCGTGCGGACGACGCGGACCGGAAAGTTGAATCGCTGACCCAATTCCAGCGCTTCGTTCAACTCGCGCCGTGGCAGGCTGGGCGAATCAGCGATGACTGCCAGCGCCCGCTCGCCGAGAACATCGTGCGCCACCCGGGCGAGAAAGACGGAATCCACGCCGCCCGAATAGGCGACGACACAGGAGCCGTAGGAGCGCAGGATGTCCTGCAATTGGCTGAACTTCGCGGTCAACACTCCGGAAAGTTTACATCGGCTATGCCGCTTGTCGAGCCGGGGTCGTGAGGAGCGCGGCTCTGTGAGCCGCTGCATGTTCAAGCAGGTAAGGTCTGCGGGTCACAGACCTGCGCCCCCCTCATAACCCAATCGGATGCCACGCGGTCTTGAATTCCACCGTGTCGAGAATCCAATACGCGTCCTCGCCCTTCGCCGAGAACCAATCTGCCGGTGCCAGCGCACGCTTCGCGTAACGCTTGAGATTGATGGCCACGCCTGCTTGCAGTTGTGTGCTTGCTGCCGCATCGCCCGCGCCGTCCACGATGCCATTCACATCCATGTGCGATGCGATGTGCGGAGCGAGTTCCGCGCGTTTGCCGGTGAGCAGATTCACCACGCCGCCGGGCAGATCGCTCGTGGCGAGAATCTCGGTGAACGTCACGGCAGGGAGCGGGAATTTCTCCGAGGCGACCACGATCACCGTGTTGCCACTGAGAATCACCGGCGCGATGAGCGACACCAGCGCGAGCAGGCTCGGCTCATCCGGCGCGAGCACCACGACCACGCCCTGCGGCTCGGGCGTGGTGAAATTGAAGTGCGACGATGCCACGGGATTTACGCTGCCGAACACCTGCTGATATTTGTCCGTCCAGCCGGCGTAATGCACCAGCCGGTCAATCGCCAGCGCCACTTCGCGTTTTGCCTTGGCCGTCGTCACGCCCGTCGAACGCGCGACTTCCGCCACCAATTCACTGGCGCGATGCTGGAGCATCTCCGCCGCGCGATAAAGAATCTGCCCGCGATTGTAGGCCGAGGCCTTGCCCCAGCCGTCCACCGCCGCGCGCGCGGCCACCACGGCGTCGCGGAAATCCTTGCGCGAGGCGTGCGCGTAATTGTCGAGGTGTTCGCCCTTGGGCGAACGCGCCGGCAGGTAACGCCCGCTCTCGCTGCGCGGAAACTTCCCGCCAATGTATAGCTTGTAGGTTTTCTTGACGTCGAGGCGCGATGGCATGAGGCGACGCTAAACGATTCTTAGGCTGCGGGTCAAGGCGACCTGACGCGGTAGAACCGGTTGGTTGCCAGAACAACCGGGTCCTGAACGATGACGTTGGTTTTGTTGGGCTGGCCGGGGATGTTTGTCAACGTCGCCCATGGCTGAGAGCCAAGTGATTCCTTAAACTGAACGGTGTAGGTTTGCGAAGCCTCTGCTTCGAAGGACATTCGGAATGCGCTGTTCGTGACAATGGCGTTCGTGATGACGGCAGGTATGCATGTAGCCACGCAATCATTCGTCGCAAATGCCACTACCGGAACTCCGCTGCATATACTGAGACCAGTAGCCGTGACAAAGCTGGTGATCACACCGCAATTTGTTGCTAGAAAAGCTTTGCTATAAGCGAGGACTCCATTTGGAGGAAGTATACCAAGAATCGTTATTCCGCCCCAATAGTTGTCAGTAAAATTGATATTCGTGAGAGTGACGTTCCCGCAGTTTGTCGCAAACCCACTGATAATATGCTGCTGACCTAATGCTACCTGCGTGCAATTCTTTGTTGCCTGAAGACAATGGACGACGACAACTGGACATGTAGTTGTGGCGGTATTTGTTACAATTACTCCGCAAACACTGTTCGCCCGTACGGTCACTACGCTAGAAAAATCACTACACACTGCGTTGAAAGGTGCAAGGACGGATTTGCTGTAATTGGATGATGCCCCGACTGGCAGCGTTAGAATAGTAGCAATGTGCCCCGCAAGATTATGGGAGAGTATCACATTGGTCAGCACAACATCTCCACAGTTCGTCACTAATCCCGTTACGAGATTTGATCGTCCAACTTGAACTGGGGGGACGCAAAAAGTAGAAACCGATACACACGGCTGACAATCCGCCTTGCCCCGAAACGTGAATACATGTGTTGCCGCAACCACCAGAACAACCAAGTTGAGTTGTCTCCTTCCAAACGGCATGTGACGACGTTATCTGAATCAATGAAATCCAGCAAGCCCGCTCAATCCCGCCGAAACCCTTCCCACTCCGGCTCGTTCGCAAAGATCCAGCGGTAGTATTCCTTCTCCGTCAGCTTGGCCGCCGCTTCCTCGTCCACCACCACCGTGCAGCGCGGATGCCATTGCAGAGCGCTCGCCGTGATCATGCTCGTGATCGGGCCTTCCACCGCGCGGGCGATGATCTCCGCCTTGCTCGCGCCCGTAGCCAGCAACACGCAACGCCGCGCGTCGAGGATCGTCCCCACGCCCATCGTCAACGCGCGTCGCGGCATCTTGTCCGCGCCACCGAAATAGGGCGCGTTCTGCGCAATGGTGGCGGGGGCAAGTGCTTTCTCGCGCGTGCGCGAACGCAGCGCCGAGAGCGGTTCGTTAAAACCGATGTGGCCGGACTTGCCGATGCCGAGCAGTTGCAAATCAATGCCGCCAGCCTGTTGGATGAGTTCCTCGTAACGCCGGCACTCCGCGGCGAGGTCCGGCGCATTGCCGTGCGGCAGATGCGTTTTGCCCGGCGCGAAATTCACGTGCTGGAACAGGTGTTCGCGCATG
>Ga0315910_10000548_pt1 | contig 37191 bp, 26 predicted proteins | sample EdamamesoilMG_FD_204470 | JGI IMG/M metagenome (GOLD analysis project Ga0315910, IMG submission 204470) | Garden soil microbial communities collected in Santa Monica, California, United States - Edamame soil | ecosystem: Environmental > Terrestrial > Soil > Garden | place: USA: California...
GAGGTCACATTCAGATCACCCGCGAAGGTATTGGCGCCGCCCAGTTCCAACACGCCACCGCCCGTGACATTGAAACCACCCGGGCCAGAGAGGATGCCGGTGAGGTAGATGACGTTGCCTGCCGTGTCAAAAGTGACGGGACCATTCGAGCCGGTCAGCGACATGTTCAGCGATGACGACCAGCTGGCGTAAGCCCCGACCGTGCCGCCACCGAGATAGATCTCATAGATGCCGCTTTGGGAAACGATGCCATTGGCGCCGATGTTGATGCTGCCACCGCTCATCCGGTAGATGCCACGGCCTGGTCCGAACGTGAAGATGCCGAGGTTCAGCTGGCCGAGGTTGTTGATTGCGCCGCTGGTTTGGTGCACGACGCCGGTGATCACCGTCGAACCGTTGGCCGACAAAGCGACGCCCAAGGTGTAGTTGTTCATGTCCAACGTGCCGCCGTTCATATGATATTCGGAGCGGGTGGCGGCGCTACTCGAGGCGCCGACAAACATGAATCCTTGATTGGCGGGATTGAAGTTGAATGTGCCGCCGTTCTGGATCACGTAACCGCTGCCGCTGTCGCGGCCCAACACTCCGGCGTCGCCGAAGCTGCCATTCACGGTGAGTGAGGCGCCGGGTTGGATCACTAGGGTGCCGACGGTGCCGATATCGCCGATGAAGAACCGGCTGCTGCCGCCTGCACCGTTGATGCTGACATTGCCAGTGATCACGTTGGTGCCGCCGTTGACGAACAGGGAGCTGAAACTGTCGCTGGCCCCGCCGAGGGTCAAGGTGCCGAGCCCGGCCTTCACCAAGATCCCACTGGAAATGATGCTTCCGCCGAGAGTCAGATTACCGTTAGCGGGCAGATTGATCGTCTGGTCACCGGTAAAGGTCATGCCGAAGTTCACGCTCTGCGTAACGAGCGCCGCCGGATTGCCGCTGAAACCGATGCCACCGCTCAAGGTGATGTCGTTGCCGCTGAGCGCGAAGGCGCCGGCTGCCGAATCAAAGGTGAGACTGCTGATCGTGATGCTGCTCAGATCATTGATGTTATTGAGCCGGGTGTTGCCGGCAAACGTCACCGCATGGGGGAAGATCGGGACAGCGTTGTTGTCCCAGTTGCCCGCGGTGCTCCAGTTGTTGTTGGCGCCACCACCGTCCCAAAGGCCGGTGCTGATACCGCTGGTGACCACCAGGTCACCCGTGCCGACAATGAAGGCTGGCAGGTTGGCTGTGTTGTAAGTGCCGACCGGCAACGCCACGCCGTTCGTGTAGAAACTGCCGACCACGTAGCTGCCGGCATAGTTCAGGGACAACGTCGCTCCATTGAACGCGCGCAACGCCCCGGCGCTGCTGCCGGTCACGTCCCACTGCAAGGTGCTGCCCGCGTTGACGGTGGTGTCGCCGGTGTAAGTGTTCGCACCTGAAAGGATCAGCGTGCCGGCGCCCGATACGGTCAGACCGCCGCTTCCTGAGAGAATGCCAGAAAGAGTGATGTTGTTGCCGGCGGGATTGAAGGTGACCGGACCATTTATTCCCGTCAGATTCATGTTGAGCGCGGACGACCAGCTGGCCACCGCGCCAACAGTTCCGCCACCTAGATTCATTTGATAAGCGCTGCCGCCGAAAGCGATGATACCGCCCGAGCCGATGTAGAGACTACCACCATTCAGGTTGTAGATACCGCGTCCTTGGGCGAAGAACGGAGTGAAATAAAGCTGGCCGACATTGGTTACAACGCCAGCGACCTGATGCACGACACCGGTGATGCTCACCCCCGCACCCAAGGCCAGGCCGAGCGTTCGGTTGTTCATGTCCAGCACCCCACCATTCATGTAATACTCCGAACGCGTGGCAGCATTGCCCGACGCGCCCAGAAACAGGAATTCATGCGCGCCGTCGTTGATATTGAAGCTGAAGGTGCCGCCATTTTGGATGATCGTACCACTACCGCCATCGCGGCCGATGACCGCGGCATCCTGGAACGCGCCGCTGACACTCAGATTGGCGCCACTCTCGATGATCAGTGTTCCTTTGCGGGTGGTGTTGGCGTCCGCGAGATAGAAAAACGAACTGCCGCCGACACCATTGATCGCGGTTGTACCGGTGATGCGATTGGTGCCCCCATTGACCACCATGCCCTTCAATGAATTGTTGCCGGCCAAGGTCAGCACCCCGACATTGCCCGCACTGGTCTGAGTCAATTCCTGGCCGGAACCGGCGATGTCACCGCTGATGGTGATGTTTCCGTTGGCGCGCGTGTCCACGTTAAAGTTTCCCGAGGGCGCCAAAGGCAGGTTGATGGTCTGGGTAATCAGGGAAGCAGGGTTTGCGGTGAAGTTAATATTACCATTCAAACCAAGGCTGTTGCCGTTCAGCGTAAATGCCCCGGCAGCGGAATCGAATGTGATGTTGTTGGCTGATACGCCCGTCAGATTGTTGGTGTTGTTCAACCGTGTGCTGCCCGCAAAGGTGAGGCTGCTGGCAAACACCGGAACAACATTGTTGTCCCAGTTGCCGCCGGAGTTCCAGGTGTTGTCCGTGCCGCCGCCATCCCAAGTGCCCGCGCTGTAAGCGCCGGGACTGACCACATCCGCCCACGCCTGGCCGATGCGCACTTCGTCATGCGCCACCGTGCGCCCCCCGCCTACAAACGAGCCGAACGAAATGCCGTCAAACGACATGTCCGCCGCGTTTGAGACCACCAACGTCGGCGTCAGCGGCTCGGTCGCGGAAGTAGTGTTGCGATAAACGAACACGTCGTCGTTGCCGGATTTGAAATCGATACGCACGACATAGAAGTTCACGCTGGTATTGCCGGCGCCGATCACCGTATGGGTTCCGCCGGGCGCGCGCAGATTGACGTTGTTGCCGCCCTGATCATTACCGATGCCGGCCACGCGCCCTGGATCGCCCAGATTGTCGCGATGGAACTCGAACTCGTAGTAAACATCAGTTCCGTTCGGCTGTTGCATGAAGCTGAGATAGATCGTCGTGCCATCTGCACCGACGTTACTGCTGCCGTCCAGATATCCGGCCACGCCGAATGAGCCTCCCGCCGATACATCCACCCGGCGTCCCGTGCGGGTGTTGTTTGGGGTGAAGGCGAAGTTTCCGGCCGAAAGAGCATCATAACCGGTCGGTGCATTGCCACCGGCCACAAGACTGCCGCTTTGCACACTCGACGAACCATTGTTCACGCCCTGCCATGAACCCTGCCACCCAAACCCGCCGCCCTGACCTGTCAGGTTGGCACTGCCGGTCGAATAATTGAATCCTTCATACGCCAACAACGAGGCGCGCGCACCAAGTGGAGCGAGAAGGGACGCGCAGGCCAAGGCAACTTGCAATGCCCGCGGGATTATCTTCGTCCCGGAGCGTATGGCTGGTTCTGATACATCGCGGGTCGTGCGGCAGGGTTGGTTACACAATTCTGATCGGTTCGCGTATGGGTTATGGTTCATAGGGGTTAGGATTTGGTTGATTGGAAAGCTCTGACGAAAGGGATCTATCTCTCTCCGGCCCTCTTGAGTGGATCCCAATATCTGGAATTGATCAGACCCGCGTTCCCGCCGGAGAGCGGATCGGCTTGCGGATTGATATCGGCATCCCGACGGGCTTCGGAATGGCCGTCAACAAAGGCGACATTGCCGCGCTGGTTGTGACGAAAGACGCACACACCTTCGAACTGGCGCGAAGAACTGCCCGTGAGGTTTTGACACGCCTTCGGCCACCAACTTGAAGCGCTCCAGCTGCCGTCCGGTTTTGGATCGCTGTCGGCAAACACCAGGTTGTCCGCGGGCGACTTGACCGAGGTGGATTTGAACGTGGGTGAGGGAGTGAACTGGATCCCGCCACAAGTGAACGAATTGCCGGCGACCGGCTGACTGGAAAGGCCGAGAAAAAAGGAATTGTAACCGTAGCCAACCTTGTCGCGGTCGAAGGCCCAGTTCCAGATGGTTCCATCCACCTGTTTTTGTGGTCCCTTGATGCTGGCGCACTGGAAGAGGTTCGATTTTCCACCGCCGTAGGTCACGATCATCGGCCCCCACCAGTTGATGCCATTGGCCAGATCACCATCGGCATGGGGGGGGAAGACATCGTTGCAATCCTGCACATACAACGCGTTGAACAGGCTGATCTGCCGCAGATTGTTGAGGCAGGAAATGGCGTTGGCCCGTTGCTTTGCCTTGCTCAGCGCCGGCAACAGCATGGCGGCCAGGATGGCGATGATCGCGATCACGACCAGCAGTTCTATGAGCGTGAACGCCGAATAGAATCTTCTCCGCGCAAGCTTTTCCGCGAACGTGTGGCATGAAGCATCCCTTTCCGACACATGGCCATCACCCGTGCGGGTCGGAGAGACCGTTATGGGTGGCGGTATCGCTCGGACAAACGTCCGCGGGGGTTTCATACTCCCGACGGTATCGCGCCCGTGTCGGCCGACGGAAAACCAGATTTGACAGATTGATAAAAAGTTGTCATCACAGGTTAATTACCGGTCATGACCAATCTGATGTATGCCTAGTTCCGCTGGAGACTCCAAACACCGTCGCGTCAGCAAGCGGCTGGAGATTGAGATCGCCACGGGCAAATTTGCCCCAGGCAGCCGGCTGCCGAGCGAGATCCAGCTGGTGAAGCAGTTCGAAGTTTCGCGACCCACCATTGCGCGGGCCTTGCGCGATTTGGAGGCCAAAGGTTTGATCGAGCGGCGCGCGGGGTCGGGGACGTACGTCAAATCGGCCGAAGGTTCCAGAGATAATAGCGCGAACGTGCTCGGTCTGTTGGTGCCCGGGCTGCCCAACACTGAGATCTTTCACATCATCTGCGGTGAAATCGCCAGCCTTGCTCGCGTTCACGAATACGGACTCATGTGGGGTGGTCCGCCCAGTCCCTTGCAGAGCGCCGATGCCAGCCTGGAGCATGCCGAGGAGATCTGCCGGCAGTTCATCGAACGCAACGTGAGCGGCGTGTTCTTTGCGCCGGCTGAGCTGCATCCCGGTCAGGAAGCCGCCAATTCCCGTATCGCTGAATCATTGCGCGAAGCAGGTATCGGAGTCGTTTTGATTGACCGCGACCTGTGTGCATTTCCTCGGCGGAGTGATTTTGATCTGGTGGGGATTGATAACCTGGCCGCGGGCTACATGATTGCCGATCATCTCATCAAACTTGGTTGCAAGAAAATTTTGTTCGCCTGCCGCCCGCTTTCAGCCGCGACCGTCAATGCGCGGATCGCAGGGGTTCGCGAGGCGCTGGCGCAGAATCGGCTGGAGTGTGATTCCGGCTGGGTAAAGCAGGGGGATCCCAAAGACCTGAAATTTGCCCGGTCGCTTGTTTCTGGTAGACTCGCCGACGCCATCATATGTGCGAACGATGACACAGCGGCCATGCTGATCCGGACATTGGAATCCCAGGGCATCCGAACTCCCCACGATATCCGTATCGTGGGGTTTGATGATGTTAAATATGCCATGCTGGTTTCCGTGCCGTTGACGACCATCCACCAGCCCTGTCGCGACATCGCTCACGTGGCGTTTCAGACCATGCTGCGAAGACTTGCCGAGCCAACGCTTCCGGCGCAATCGATCAGCCTGACCCCAAGCCTGGTCGTGCGGGAATCTTGCGGTGCCTATCGGAAGCTTCCGCGTGAACGTTAAGACCTCAGAATAAACCGTGTCATATTGCCAGGCTTTACCTCTACACTTCGTTCGCCGTGGTCCGGCGGTGTTCGCCAAATAGGTCGTTCGTTTTTTTACCCACGTAAAATTCTCTCCCCTTATCTCAAGCGGGACTGTTAATTGGCTTGGACTTATACCTGAAAACGCACTGTCCTAGATTCAGCGCCAGACAGGAGGCAAGGTTCACAATTTGTTATCATCAGATTGATGCATGGGAATACTTTCAAATTTGTGTTGACCTGTGTACTAAATCTACATAATCTCAATCGAGTTAAAAGAAATTTAGCATTGGCTGTTATTCCACAATAAATCGAACATATCAGGCGTATCCGGGCACAGGTTAATTTTTTTATGATAAATCACGACAATATAAGTAGTGATTAAACCTCAAATCAATTCCAGCGTCACCCACCAAATACCATGAGCCCCACGCGATCAAATTTAACCGAGGATTCCAGCCAGAACTGGCAGGAAATCGTTCGCCAGCATGTCGAATCTCTGCGCTTCGGTACAGTGGAAATCATCATCCATGATTCGCGCGTTGTGCAGATTGAGAGGACGGAGCGTGTTCGTTTGGGTAAGTCGGAATCAGCGGCCCCTGCTGAGTCGCCCAAGAGTGAATTCAGCGCGGAATCGCATCCCACCCGGAAATGATGAATCCTTCCAAACACAATCGCGCTACTACTCAGCCTGCTATCTGGTGGTTCTCCAAATCACTGCTGGTGCTGGTCGCATTATTCTACATCGCGCATACCCTGGAAGCGCAGTCTCAGATAAGCGCAGGAACAAATTCGCCGGTAACGTCTGGGCCAGGCCAGGCTGAGATAAAAGCGCAGGCTGAGTTGATTCAAAAGCTGATCGGGCGCATCGAACAGTTGGAGCTCAAGGACGCCGAACGCAAGGCAGCGGCAGAAGCGGACCAGGCGAAAGCCACTGCTGCGGCTGAGGCGTTAAAAAAGGAGCGCGAAGCACGGGAGCAGAAACTGCTCGGACGCATTGGGGAGCTGGAATCCAAAGTTGGCTCGCTCCAATCCGGACGGGTGTTGCCAGAGATTGCGGTCACGTCCGAGGACGGTCCTACATTACCCGAGCTCGATCAACAAATCCGCATTCTAGATCGCAAGCATGAACTTGCAGCCGAAGCTGTCGATACCAAGACCAAAGAGTTGCCCAAGCTTACCGTTGGTCAGAATGGTTTTGCGCTGGCCTCAGCGGACACCAACTTCGTGTTACGGTTACGCGGTTTGTTGCAGGTGGACTACCGGAATTTTTTTGACGATAGCGACCTTTTGAAAGGCAACGACGGCTTCGTGCTGCGGCGCGCCCGGCCCATCATCGAAGGCACGGTGTTCCGGGATTTCGATTTTCAGTTCGTGCCGGATTTTGCCGGGTCAGGCACGACCATTTTTGACGCCAACTTGAACTACCGCCTGCGGCCGGAGTTTCAATTGAAGTTCGGCAAGTTCAAATCGCCCATCGGTCTGGAGCAATTGTTGTCTGACGCCACGTTGTCGTTCAACGAGCGTTCGCTGGCTTCCGACCTCGTGCCCACCCGGGCGGTTGGCGCGCAGTTGTGGGGCGATGTGGCTGCCGGTGCGGTGAGTTATGCCGCGGGCGTGTTCAATCTGGTGGGTGACAACCGCAATCCCAACAACTCGGACTTTGGCGATGACAAGGAGTTCGCCGCGCGGGTTTTTGTGCAACCTTTCAAGCAGTCAGAGAACTCCTTCTTGCAGGGCATCGGCTTTGGTTTAGGCGGCAGTTTCAGCCAGGTGAGTTCCAACGCACTCGGCCTGCCCGGTACTACCGGTGGCACATTGCCGGGCTACACGACCGACGGCCAGCAGCAATTTTTCGCTTACAATCCAGTAACGGGGGCGGTGGTGGCCGACGGCATGCACTGGCGGCTTGCGCCGCAGGCGTCGTATCTCAAAGGTCCATTCGGACTGCTTGGTGAATACACCATCTCCCGTCAGGAAGTGTTGAACAACGTGACTCAGGCCCGCGCGGAATTGAGCCACAATGCCTGGCAGGTTTCCGGGCAATGGGTGCTTACCGGCGAGCCCGCTTCGTTCACCGGCATCATCCCGCAACGCCCGTTTGATTTCTTCGCCGGTCGCTGGGGTGCGTGGCAGTTGGTCGCACGTTACGGCCAGCTCGACATTGACGATCAGGCGTTTGGCAGCTTTTCCAACCCGCTCACATCGGCCAGCGGCGCGACCGCTTGGAGCGTGGGTATCAACTGGTGGCTGAACAAGAACGTCCGCTGGCTGACCAGTTATTCGCACACCACCTTCGATGGCGGTGGGGCGTTCAATCCAATTGATCCGAGCACGTTCGTGCCTCCGGCCACGGTGACGCAAAACGACGAGAGTGTGTTGTTCACCCGGATCCAAATTTCTTTCTAAACTTTTCATGATTGCCAAACTGATTATCCGTTCGTTGCTCGTCGCGCTTGCGATTTCCACCGGGGCCCACGCCAAGGAAATTGCGATCCTCAACGTCTCGTACGATGTGACGCGCGAGTTCTATCAGGAATACAATCCGCTCTTCGCCGCGTTCTGGAAGGAAAAGACCGGCGATGCGGTCACCGTCAATCAATCTCACGGCGGCTCATCGAAACAGGCGCGGGCGGTGATTGATGGCCTTGCGGCCGATGTAGTGACGATGAATCAAGCGCTCGACATTGACGCTATTCAAGAACGCTCCGGCGCGATTCCCACCGGTTGGGCCGCGCGCCTGCCCAACCGGAGCGTGCCGTACACTTCGACGATTCTGTTCGTGGTGCGGCGCGGTAATCCCAAGCAGATTAAGGATTGGGATGATCTCGTGCGACCCGGGGTCTCGGTCATCATCCCGAATCCGAAAACATCCGGCAACGGCCGCTACAGTTATCTGGCCGCCTGGGGCTATGCGCAGAAGAAGAACGCGGGTGCCGAGGAGACGGCGCGGGAGACGAAGGCGCAGGAGTTTGTGGCCCAGCTCTTCGCCAACGTGCCGGTCCTCGACACCGGCGGGCGCGGCGCGACGACGACGTTTGCCCAACGCGGTATTGGCGATGTGTTGCTGACGTTCGAGAACGAGATCGCACTCATCCTGAAGGAGGCCGGGCCGGGCAAACTCCAGGTAGTCGTTCCTTCGGTAAGCGTGCGCGCTGACAATCCCGTGGTCTGGGTAGATAAAGTGGTTGCAAAGCACGACACCGCCACCGTGGCGCGCGGTTATCTGGAATATCTCTACAGCGACGCCGGCCAGGAACTCGCCGCCAAGCATCATTTCCGTCCGCAGAACGCCACCATCCTGGCGAAGTATGCCGACCGTTTTCGCCCGTTGGAGTTGCTGAGCGTCGAGCAAATCGCGGGTGGTTGGACCAAGGCGCAGAAGATTCACTTCGCCGACGGCGGGTTGTTCGACCAGATCTACCAACCCAGGAAGTAGTGTGAATGCGTCCGCATGCGGCCGCCTGATTTTTGCCCACCCCAAACCGGGGAGGCTGGTTATGAAAAAGCAAATTTACGAAAGCTCACCGGACCACCGGCAGTTTTCAGCGAAGAGCCTGAAACACGGTGAGCCTGAGAGATATTTACGAGCCGGCGATTAGTTTCCCGCCGTCACTCTTCATTGTTCTCCCCAGTCCTCTGGACGTGTCGCTGGCTTGTGATGCGCCCGCGCTCGTGCGCGGACGTTTCGGTCCTCTTCGCCAAAGCAGACAACACATCCAATGAAGCAGAACATGAAGACATATCGAAACCCGAAACTCATCCGCAGTTTGGCTGCGGTGGTGGGCGGTTTTGCGTTGTTCACGGGGACGTTGCGCGCCGCACCGTTCCTCTACAGCTCGGGCGATCTGGTGCTGGCCTTTCGCAAGGTCGGCAATGCGGACGACTACGCGGTGAACATCGGCAAAGCCACCAACTATAACAACGTGCCGCTGGGCACATCCTTCACCGTCACCAACCTGTCGCTCACGCAACTCGGCGCGGCGTTTCCCGATTACAACGAGTTGAAGTGGTCAGTCGCAGCCGCCAACCGGCTGCTCGGGCAGGACTTGAACTATCCGGTGCAAACCGTCTGGGTGACGCGGCCACGTCTTGACTTGAATACGCAAAGCACCCCGTGGTTGCGCAAGAGCCAATCCGTCCAAGGGCTGACCGCCAGCCAGATTGATGCGGTCGGCGCGAATGCCGGCACGGCCAGCAGCACGTTGCCCGGCGGCGCGAACAACACGGCGACGGGCGTGGTGATTCCGGTGAGCAACAACCCGAACATCAGCGCTCCCATCGGAACAGCGGGCAATTACGCCGGCAACTTCCAGGGCAATGTGGAAACGCTCACGCCAGCGGAATTCGACAGCGCCCCGCAGAATGTTTCGCGCGCGGACCTCTACGAATTACTGCCCGGCTCGGGAAATCCTTCGGGACGCTATCTCGGTTACTTCGAGTTGAAGCCGGATGGCACACTGACGTTCAACAATCCCGCGCCCAGGCCCGCAATCACCAGCATTGTCCGCAATGGTGACGTGACGACGGTTTCATTCACCACGTCCGCCGGCCCGACCTATCGGTTGCGCAGCACAAATGCGGCGGGCCTGAGCACGCCGGCTTCCACGTGGACCATCGGCGCAGCCACCACCGGCACCGGTTCGGTGCTGTCACTCTCAGACACCAACACAGCGGCCATCCGCTTTTTTGCCGTGGACGCTCAATGAAGCGCCCGGCTTCAGACCTGAACACAACAAAACGATCTCGATTGAAAAACTTGAACCATTTGAAAGACAGAACATGAAAACGATCAAACTTACATTCACAGCTCTGGCGGGCGTATTGCTCGTCTCCAGCGCGCAGGCGCAGGTGGAAATCAACATCTCCGGTGCCGTCGCGTTTCGCAGCACGGCCTATCGCGCCATCCGCAACCTGTTCCTCAACAACGGAACTTTGGCCTCGCAGAATCCGGCCGACGGCGCGGGCACGCCATCCCAGCTCAAAGTGACGTGGACCGGCACGCTCACCAACCTCTACGGCAATCAGACCGTGACTGTGCGCGCATTCTACAACGGCGCAGTCGCGGGTGTGCAGGATCTGGTGCAGGAACGCAACGTCGCCTTTCTGGCGTCATCCACACCGGGGGTGACCAACGAAACCTCCGGCTTGAAGGCGGACGTCGCCTTTTCGTCAATCTTCCAGGCGGCCACGGAATTTCCGTCGCCTGTGCTGGACGATGCGCTCTTTGGTGCGACGCCGATCAACCTGGTCAAGAGCACGCTGGGCACAGCGGGCATCACCAACATCACGACGCACCAGTTCAAGGCCCTGGCCGCGAATGGTTCGTTGCCGGCGTGGTTCTTCACTGGCAACACCAACGACACGCACACGATCTACTTCATCAATCGTGACCCGACCGCCGGCCAGCGCGTGACACTGTTCCTGGAATCTCTGTTCACGGGAAGTCCGGCGTCGTACTTCTGGAACACCAGCGCCAATGCCTGGCAGGTTGATCCCACTGGTCGTAATGCCGCTCAGATCACCACCCACCTCAACACCTACAGCAACGCGATCAGCTATCTGATCTCGGAGGATTCCTACAACGTGAACGCCGGCCTGAACATTTTGACCTACAACGGCAACAAGGCTTTCAAGGGCACGTTCAGCAACGTCGGCGTCAATGACTTCAGCCCGGTCATCGCCGGCCAATACAGTCTGTGGGTCTATGAACACCTGCTGACGCGAACCACGGCTTCGGCGAACGTCTCGAACTTCCGCGCTGCGCTCATCAGCTCGATTGAAACGGAATTGCTCACCTCCTCGTTCTCGATTCCGATCGGGCGCTTGAAGGTCGAACGTTCTGCGGACGGCTCACCGGTCGCTCCGAACTGATCAAGAAATCTCGACTCAATGCCAGCGTGGGCCGAGCGCCCGCGCTGGCTTCGCCCGAGCGACCATACCGATGGAGCTGAAACCGACAAATCATTCAAAGTCTTTCCCGCGAATCGCCCGCGCTTGCACGATCGCGCTGATGCTTGTCACGCCGTGGGCTGATTCTATTGCCGTTGCGCAATCCACCAACGCGCCCGTCGTCCCAAATTTTCAGATCAGTCGCTACGAAATCGCCGGCAGCGATGCGCTTGATCAATCGGTTGTGGATCGCGTCATGCACAGCGCCATCGGCACGAACATCACCGCGCCCCAAATCCGCCGCGCCCTGACGAAGCTTCAGCAGGCGTTCCGCGATCGTGGTTATTTGCGCGCCGCTATCACAATGCCCCAGCAACCGCTCGCCAACGGCATCGTTCGACTGAACGTTATCCCGGGTTCGAATCAGAATGATCCGGCACCGGTGGCCGTGGCTCTGCCGGCGGCTGCGCCCAGTTACAATTTCCAGCACTTCGAAATCTACGGGAACACGGCCCTGCAACCGGAAGAGATTGACCGCATACTCGGTCCTGTCGCCGGTGATGCTGCCAATCTCGTTCAACTGGAAAAAGCACTGGGCCAATTGCAGGCCGCGTATCGCGAGCGCGGTTACTACGCCGCGACCGTGAAATTGCCACAGCAAGTGCTGACCGACGGCACGCTCGTCGTGAAGATTGAAGAAGGTCTGACACTTGAAGCTGAGGCCGCGCTGGCTGCTGCCAGCATTCCAACCAACAAACCTGCGGCGCCGGCCCGCACGTTTGAAGTCCGGCATTACGACATCATCGGTAACACACTGCTCGCCCAACCGACGATTGCCGCCATCGTCACCAACGGCATCGGCACAAACGTCACCTTCGCGCAGGTGCAGAAAGTTCTCGGTGATCTGCAACTCGCCTATCGCGAGCGCGGCTTTGCCAGCGCCAAGGTTTCCTTGCCGCAACAGCAACTCACCAACGCGACGATCCGCGTTCAGGTTCTGGAGGGCGTGCTGGTGGAAGCGCGCGTGACCGGCAATCGCTATTTCAGTTCGAATAACGTCATGCGCGCGTTGCCCACAGTGCGCGACGCGATTCTCTGGCAGGATCAACTGGTCAACAGCAGTGCGCTGCAACGCGAAGTGGATCTGGCGAATCAGAATCGGGACCGGACGATCTATCCCGTCATCAACCCCGGCCCCGAGCCGGGCACAAGCGCGCTCGAACTACGTGTGAAGGATCGGCTGCCGCTGCACGGCAAAGTGGACGTGAACAACTACAACACGCCGGGCACGCCAGATTGGCGCATCAACGCTTCCGCGAACTATGGCAATCTCTGGCAGCGCGAACATCAACTGGGGCTGTCCTACGGTTTCTCGCCACAGGAATACAAAGCTGAAGGCTTTGGCCCGGACAACCTGCTCGACCGACCACTCATCGCGAACTACGGCGGTTTCTACCGGTTGCCATTTGGCGAAGCCGAGTCGGTAAAAGAGCAGCTCAACGCCTCCGCCGGTCGCTTTGGTTATGACGAGGCCACCCGCCAGTTCCGACTGCCGCCCGCCGGGGCACGGCCGGATTTCACGTTCTACGGCAGTGCGTCGTCCAGCGACACCGGGGTAAAGCTGGGAGTGCCCGAGTTGGTTTCCCAGACTCCGTTGCTGACGATCGTGTCTGTGGATTCCGGGCAGGACCTGACCATCAACAACAGTGCGGGCGGGCGGCTCAACGTGCCGTGGATTGTGAGCGACACTCGGCGGTTCAGTTTTTCTGGCGGCTTCGATTGGAAGTACTATTCGCTGGAAAGCTACAACACGAACAACTTTATCATCACGACGGTCGTCACCAATTCCTCGGGCTCCCAAATCATTCAGAGCCTCGTTTCCTCCCCGCAGCCGGTGCGCTATAACGATTTCAATTACGTGCCGCTCGCGGTGAGCGCGGATTATTTCCAGACGGACAAGGGTGGTAATTTTTCCGCCAACCTCAGCTTGAGCGGAAACTTCATCGGCGACGATGAGGACTTCGCCGGCGCTTCCTACTCGTCCGACGCTTCGGCAAATTACGGCAAGCTCACGCTCTCGCTCACGCGCGATCAGACGGTGTTCAAGCGTTGGTCGCTGCTCCTGCGGCTCAGCGGTCAGGCCGCCACCGGCCCGCTCATCAGCAACGAACAGTTCGCCATGGGCGGGGTGAGCAGCGTGCGCGGCTATTTTGAAGGCGATCAATATGGCGACGCCGGCTGGTTTGGCAGCGCCGAATTGCGCACGCCATTCATCACCAGCGACGTGCCGGTCTGGTCGGGGCGAGCGCCGGTGTGGCTGCGCAGCTCGGCCTTCGTGGACGTCGCCCAACGTTATCCGCTGGACAACTCGCCGGGTCGCGATCCTTTCCGCACCTTGCTCGGTACCGGTTTCTCGTTGTCGGCCAACATCAACAATCGCGTGGATGCCCGGCTCACCGTGGGCTGGCCATTGGAGGATTCCTTCAACACCCGCGCCGGCGACGTGCGGGCAAACTTTTCTTTGGGAGCGCAATTCTGATGAAGACGAATCAAATCTTAACGCTTGGTCTGATCGCGTTGCCGCTGGTGACGTTTGCCAATCCCACTGGTTTCTCCGTCCAAAGCGGCACGGCCAGCGCTGTGGCGAACGGCAATCAACTGACCATCACCGCGTCGCACAACGCGTTCCTCAACTGGTCGTCGTTCAATATCCCGGCGGGACATACCACCACGTTCGTCCAGCCATCCGCATCGTCAGTCGTGTGGAATCGCATCAACGACGCCAACCCGTCGCAAATCTTCGGCAATCTCACGGCCAATGGCGTCGTGGTGCTGATGAACCAGAACGGATTTTACTTCGGCCCCAACTCGTTCGTGAGCGCCGCCGGGCTGGTGGTCTCCACCGCGCCGATTGGGCCGGTGGATTCCAGCGCGGGATTGTTCTGGCAGTTCACCGGACCGTCGCCGAGCGCCAGCATCATCAACTATGGCCAGATCAATGTCGGCAAAGGCGGCTCAGCCTTCCTGATCGCCGAACGCATCGAAAACCGCGGTACGATCTCCGCAATCGAAGGCAGCATCGGTCTTGTCGCTGGCCAGGAGATTCTCCTTAGCGAACGACCCGACGGACGCGGACTGAGTGCCACAGTGAAGCTGCCGAGCGGTACAGTGGACAACTCCGGTCAACTTCTTGCTGATGCGGGTGTGATTGCGCTGCAGGCGCAGGTCGTGAACCAGGAAGGCCTCGTGCAAGCCAACTCCATCCGCGAACGTAACGGCGTCATCGAACTCTTTGCGTCGGAAGCGATCACGCTCGGCAACAACTCCGTCATCTCTGCGAACGGCGATGCCACGAGCGTGAGTGCTGGCGGCGAGATTGTGATCAAGTCAGCCGGCACGTTTGCCGACTCGGCCGCTTCACGGATCAACGTCACCGGCGGTGGGTCGGGTGGCGACGGTGGATTCGTGGAAGTTTCCGCGCCGCTCATGTCTGCGGTGAATTCCCGGATAGATGGCAGTGCCGACGGGATTGGCGGGCGCTTGTTGATTGATCCGCTGAACATCACCATCGGCAACAGTGGCAGCGGCAGCGCGGGCTCGGGCACGGTGGGTTCAGGTGATGCGCCGGTTGCCGGCACGCTCACGCTCGACGTCAATTCCGCCTTCGTCGGTTTCTCACAGATCACTTTGCAGGCGCTGAACAACATCACCATCGCCTCAGGCACGGTCTGGGATCTCGCCGCGAGCACGGGCATCAGTTCGCCCGGCAGCCTGCTCAAGCTGGAAGCGGGCAACAACATCACCGTATCCAGTGGCGCGAGCATTCTCGGCGGCGACGGTTGGTCGGTGACATTGCAGGCGGGCCGCAATTTTGCCCAGCCTGACCGCGTGACGTCGGGCGTCGGCACCATCTCCTTCGCCGGCACCGGCGCGCTCGAAACGCGCGATGGCAACATCAGCCTCCTTGCGGGCAATAACATCACGGTGGCCGGGGGGCATGTCCGCACGATCAACGGCGGCAGCATCACCGCGCATGCGCTGGCCGGGAACATCAACACCGGCACGAAGGCAAATGGCTTTCTGTTTCAACCAACGGGTTACTCGGTGAATCCGGACTTGGGCGGCATCAGCACCGCCAACGGCGGCAATGTGAATCTCACTGCTGGGCAGGACATCATCAGTTATCTGCCAATCGCGGGCGGGGTGCAGAGTGACGCGGGCAGCGGCGCGTTTGGCACTGCGCCCGGCAATGTCACGCTCAACGCCGGACGCGATGTTTCGGGTCACTACGTCGTGCGCAACGGCGTCGGCAGCATCACCGCGGGACGCAACGCGGGCACGGCGTCGCGCTTGCTGGCGCTGAGTTTGGTCAGCGGTGGTTGGATGGTGAACGCCGCGCAGGACATTCTGCTGCAGGAAGTGCGCAACCCGAACGGCGTCTTCAACAATCTGGGTTCAAGTTCTTCCGTGAACCGGTTTCGCTTTGATTACGCTTCAGATGCCTACACGATTTTGAACGCCGGCAACTCCGTGCAACTGCGCGGCACGGCGCTGCCGCGTTACACGGACATTTTCTCCCAGAACATGCCGTCCATTTATCCGGGCACACTGGAGATCACTGCGGGCGCGGGCGGCGTCACGTTGGGTAATGACGTAATTTTGTTTCCATCGCCACTGGGAAATCTCGACATCACGACCACGGGTGGCGGTCCGCTCATCGGCACGAAGAGCAGCGGGCTGACGCAACTCATCGTTTCGGATAGCGGCAAGACGCAATACCGGACCGCGGGTGATTTTGGCATCGCGGATCACGCCAGCGTGCCGGTTCATTTGAATGATTCCGAACCGGTGCGCCTGAACATCTCTGGCGACATGCAGGCGATCCTGCTTGGCTCGCCCAAGCGCGCCGAGATCAATGTCGGGGGCGACATGGTCAACAGCCGGTTCGAGGGGCAGAACCTTCGCCATACGGATGTGACCAGCATCAACGTCGCGGGCGATATCCTGAACCGCAACATCTTCACGAGTGTGACTCTGGCTGCCGCGCCGCGCTTTGGCGTATTTGATCTCGTGTATCCGCCGCTCGTCGGTTCGGCGGCCGGCGTGCAAAACCAGTTCTTCTACAACTCCACAACGAAGGTGCTGACATTTCAGGGCCGGATGTCGGGCGATCAGTTGCAGGCGTTGCTGAATCTGCGCGTGCGGACGTTCGATCAGTTTGGCGCGCCGATCCTCGATGCCAATGGTGAACCGGTGACTGCTCCGGCGGAGTTCGCAAGCGCCACTGTGATTCAACAACTCTACACCGATAGTCAGGATGTGCCGACGAATCCAGATTCCGGTTATCGGCTTAGCGGCGGTGGGCAATTCAACTTCACGGCCAACAACATGGATCTGGGCGCAACCGTCGGCATTGTGTCGCAAGGTCCGCGCGCCAACGCTGCCCTGGCCAATTACTTCACACAAGGCGCGGATATCAACATCACGCTCGCCGGCGATCTCGACATGTTCTCGACAAAGATCGCTTCGATCAATGGCGGCGATATCACGATTCTGGCGAACGGTGAGGTCAATGCCGGTTCTCGTGAATTCACCGTCAGTGACTCCGTGGCCCGCGGCATCTTCACCAGCGGCTTGAGTGACGTGACGGTGATTGTGCGCGGCGACATCAATGTGAACGGCTCGCGCATCGCCGCCTATGACGGTGGCGACGTGCTAGTGCGTTCGCTGGAAGGCGACGTGGACGCCGGCACGGGCGGTGGTGGCGCGGCGACGGTCGAAAAAATCTACGTTGATCCGGTGACCCGGGCGATTCGTACTTACGCGCCGACCATTCCCGGGAGCGGGATTCTCGCGACGACTTTTCCGCCGTCGCTCGACCCGGCTTTTCCACGTTCGCAAAATTTCGTTGGCGATATCCTGGTCGAGACTCCGAACGGAAGTGTCCTGGCAAGTGCCGGCGGCATTGTGCAAATCCCGCTCAACGGGAAGGACTCAGCTCAAAGTTCGGTCACGGTTGTGGCGGGAAAGCAACGCGTCGTCACGCCGGATGAGGTAATTTACGTGCCCGTGCTGAGTACGCTTAACCTGGTCACGGACGCCTCATTGGCGAGTGCCGGTCTGAAGTTGAAACTCACCGACAGCACCGGCAAGGCCCGGCGGGATGCCGATGGCCAGGAGATATTTGTCGTCACCCTTCTGGACGAGAACGGAAACACGGTCCTCAGCGACGGTTCTTCGATCCGGGCCTTGGACTTGAAGGACGATTTGGCGAAGGCAAAATCCAAACTGCAGTTCGCCAATGCTGATGGCAGCCGGTATTTGGACAAACACGGGCAGATCCTCTATTTGACCCAGTTTGAGAACGATAGCGAGCAGGCGGTGTTTGTGATCGGCCGTTACATTGATGCGACGGGTTCCGGCATCATTTCCAGTTCCGCTGACCTTGAGGCTTCGGGCGAAATCAGAGGCACGGTCATCGCCCGATACAATTTGCGAATTGCCGCCAATCAAAGCGTGAACGTCACCGCCTTGGCCGGCGGCAATGCCAGCGTGAGCGCGGGCGAGTCCATCTCCGGCACGATCATCGGCGTCGGCAGCGTGTCGGCCAGCGGCGTGACAGTGGATGCGTCGCTGCTTTCACAGAACGTGTCCGCCAGCGGCGACACGAGTCAGGCCCTGCAGGGCTTTGCGGAAGGCACAGCGGCTTCGTCCACGAGCCAGAGTCTCGCCAGCGACGACAAGGCCAAGGAGGCCACCGACAAGGAGGACGAAGAGGACGAACAGGCGAAGAAACAGCGCCCCATGCCGCGCCTTGCCAAGACCAGCGGGCGCGTGACGCTGATCCTTCCCACCAAATCGTGAACTCTCCAAAAACCACAATGACACTCGAACTAGATTTCAATTTATGCTGACTGAATCATTCACCACACCCATGTTCGCCTCTGGCGCGCTGCAATTTGCTTTCGAGAAGTCCACGCTCGAAGGCAAGATCACCATCGGCGCGCTGTTGGTTCTCTCGCTGTTCAGCTGGACCATCATGCTCACCAAGTTCCGCCAGCTCTGGATCGCGCGGAAGTGGACGAAGAAATTCCTCGACGCCTACGCTGCCACCCGCGACCCGCTCGACATCAAACGCAACGATCAGGATTTCGAGGGCGCGCCGGCGTATCAGCTTTACAGCCGCGGCGCGGACGAATTGGAATACCACCTCAAGCACAATCCCAAACTCTCCAATGGCCAGACGCGCATCAGCTCGGGCGCTTTTGACGCGGTCAAAGTGACGCTGGAAGAAGCCGCCGCGGCCGAGGCGATGGCGTTGGAGAAAGGAATGATCGTGCTTTCCACGGCTGTTGCTGGCGGGCCGTTCATTGGTCTGCTCGGCACGGTGTGGGGTGTGATGGAAACCTTTTCGGGTATCGCCAAGGCGAATTCCGCGAGCCTTACCGCGATGGCGCCCGGTGTGGCCGGTGCATTGATCGCCACGGTCATCGGCCTGCTCGTCGCGATTCCGGCGATGTTCGCCTACAACTTCATGGTCACGACCATCCGCGGTATCACGCAGGAGTTGGACGGTTTCGCGAGCCGTTACGCTACTCAGATCGACCACGTCTATGTGGAGAACCGCAACCTGGAAGAGAAGATCGCTGATGCCTTCGATCGCTTCGAGCAACGCCGCTTACAGTCCGGTGACGCTCCCCAACTTGCCGACACGTCATCATCATGAAAAAGTGCTCCCGTTCTGCGCATGAGACGATGACCGAGCTGAACATCACGCCGTTGCTCGACTTGGCGTTCGTGTTGCTCGTCATCTTCATCATCACCACCACGCCGTTGGTGAACGATCTGGACCTGACATTGCCCACGGCGTCGAAGCGGCAAAAAGACCCGCCGCGCAAGGCGAACTACATCACCCTGGAAGCAAACGGGGCGTTGCATCTGAACCAGCAGCCGCTGGAAATGAGCGCGCTGCATCCGACGCTCGTTGCCCTGCGCGTGGATGATCCCGACTTGAGCGTCATCGTGCGCGCCGATGCGAAGACGAAATACCGGCAGATCCGGGCGGTGCTCGATCTCTGCCAGCAGGCCAACGTGGTGAAGGTGGACCTGGCCACCGAGCCATTGAACTGAAGCATCGCCGATGCTGCCGCAATCCCAACCGCGCAAACGGCGCAACTCGTCGAAGGTCAATCTGGCGATCTCCTTCGCGTTTCACGCCGTCATCGTGCTCGCACTGGCTTACTTCGCAGCCCGCGAGGGATTGCTCGGGAAGCAATTGAAGAAGATCGCGGTGGAGATCGTGAAGGAAAAACCGCCGGAGAAACCCAAGGAACCGGAAAAGCCGAAACCCGAACCACCGAAAGTCGAGCCACCCAAGCCGGAGCCATCCAAGATTGCAGACGGACCGAAGATTGAAGCGCCCAAAATCGACCTGCCACCGCCATCCGGAATCGCCGCGCCCGGACCGAGTGCGCCGGCAGCCGTAGAAGTGCCGGCGTTTGTCTTCGAAGGCGGCAAGGTGGTCGAAACGAGTTCTGACCCGGGGCAAATCTACAAAGGCTTCGTCGAATACGCCATGCGCTCGAAGTGGAATCGCCCAGCGGATATTGATGACAAGGATTTCGTCGCCGAAGTCGAGGTGTCCGTGGACCGAACCGGGCGCATCAGTCAACCCGAGTGGAAACGCCTTTCCGGCCACAAGCAATGGGATGATTCGGTGCGCGCCGCCATGGCCGCGATCAGAAGCCTTGACCGTCCGCCGCCCACGAATTTTCCACCGCGGGTCATCATCCGCTTTGACGTGCAGGAAGAAACTGAACTGGTTGCCCCATGAGCCTGAAAAAAACCACCCGCCGCGGCCACGGCACGTTGAACGAGTTGAACATCACGCCGTTGCTCGACCTCGTGTTCGTGCTGCTTGTCATCTTTATCATCACCACGCCGCAACTCGTGAACAACCTGGAGATGTTCCTGCCGTCGGCGCAGCCGCCACCTGCCAATCCAGACGTACCCAAACCCAAGGTCACGCGCATCACCGTGGATGATCAAGGCCGCACGTTTCTGAACGAAGAACTTGTCACCATCGCTGCCCTCCGGGAAAGCCTGACGAAGCTGAAGGCGACAGACCCTGAACTGGGAGTGGTGGTCAAAGGCGCGGACGACGTGGATTACCAGCACATGGTGAACGTGCTGGACGTGTTGCAGCAACTGGATATGACGAAGGTTGGCTTGGCAACGGAGGTGCAGTGAGGATTCAGATGGAGCGGGTGAAGGGAATCGAACCCTCGTGTCAGTGGTGTAAAGTGGTGGATAATGTTAGCGCTTAAGTGCTTCACTCAACGCTGCTAACGATTCATCGAAAGCCGATAACCCACCGCTGGTTCGGTCAGAATCAGTTCAGGCATGGAAGGGTCTCTCTCCAGTTTTTCCCTCAAGTGCGCGACATGAACTCTCAAGTAGTGGGATTGGCCCATAGCCTTCTCGCCCCACACTTCCGTCAGAAGTTGGCGGTGCGTCAAAACCTTTCCGGCATGAGTTACCAGCAGGCGGAGCAAGGAATACTCGATTGGAGTCAATTTGACTTCCGCGCCACCTTTCAACACCACTCGCTTAGCGAGGTCCACCTCAACGTCTCCAACGCGGAAAATGGCATCCACTCCTTGGGGTTGACCATGTCGCAATGCCGCGCGCAAGCGAGCCAGCAGTTCACCACTATTGAACGGTTTGGTGACGTAGTCGTCTGCACCAGAGTCGAGCGCAGCGATCTTTTCTTCTTCCTGATCGCGCACGCTGAGAATGATTACCGGAACACGACTCCATTCTCGAATGCGTTTAAGCACAGCCAATCCCTCCAGGTCCGGCAGCCCTAAATCCAGCAGCACGACGTCCGGCTTTCGTTGTGCGGCTTGAATCACTCCGTCATTTCCAGTCGCTGCATCGAAAACGCGGTAGCCGTTGGCTTCGAGCGTCACACGCAACAGGCGGCGAATCTGCGGCTCGTCATCAATGATGAGCGCGACTTGAGCGGGCTTCGTTGTTTCCAATTTCATCAACCTGCCTCAACGATGGGAGGTTTCTCGGGTTGCGGCAAGGAAAGGGTAAAGATTGAGCCGCCCCCCGGGCGGTTGTCGGCGGTGACTTTACCGCCGTGTGCTTCAACGAAGCCCTTCACTATGGCCAGCCCTAATCCGCTGCCGCCGGTCGGTGCTGTCGGAGCGCGAAAAAATTTGTCGAAAATTCGAGGTAACAAGCTTGGCGGAATCCCCGGTCCGCGATCCGCAACACTCAACAAAAGATTACCCTCCCCCAATTGCACGTTCACCATAATGGGTGTTCTGTCAGGCGTGTGAGTTGCCGCGTTGAGCAACAGGTTGCCGAGCGCATGTTGAAGCAAGGAAAAGTCCAGGCGCGCCAACAACGGCCCATTTGGCAAGTCCGATGTAACCGGGTGTCCAGCCAGTTCACGATTCAACTCGCGCAAAGTCGTTTGCACAAGGTCGCGAGCATCATGCCAATCGAGATGCGGGCGCACCTTGCCAGATTCGAGTCGAGCAACATCCAGGAGGTTGCCGACGACTCGATTGAGCCGGTCATTGGCTTCCAGAATTTCGCCAGTTAATAACTTGCGTTGTTCGGGCGTCATCGAGTCGGTCGTCGCCAAGGCTGAAGCTGCGCTCGTGCTGGCGGCGAGCGGCGTGCGCAGTTCGTGCGAAATGGAGTTCAGGAGTGTGCGACTGAATTTCTCCGACTCAGCCAACAATCGGGACTGCTCCGCCGCTGTGCGCAACTCAACTCGGTCGAGAATCAACGAAGCTTGCCGGGCGAACGTTTCCAACAAATCACGTTGGGACAGCGTTATGTTTTTGTCTGGAAGTTGAATGGCCAGCACCCCAAAGGCTTTTCGTTCCGTGGCCAGGGGCAGATGAAACGCCTCCGCGCCGGGAAGATTGTCGGTGAAACGTCCGGCGATTTTGCGCTGCTGATAGGACCAGTCCGCCACGCCGATTTCCTTGTCTGACAAATTGAGTGTGCCGTCAGGGTGTGGTGATAATTTGCCGTCCGTAGCCAGCAGAACGCCGACTGGCGCATGAAAGACCTTGTTCACTTGTAAGACCAGTTGCCAAACAACTTCGTCTCGTGAACTCGCTTCAGCCAAGTCCCGCGTAAATTCGTAAAGCGCGACGGCACGTTCTTCGCGCCGGCGCTCGGCCTGTTCCTGCGCGCGAATTCGCGCAACCAGTTGCCCGAGCACGATGGCAACCACGAAGTAAAGTGCGAACAAAAGCGCGTCTTCGAGTTTTGAAATGACGAAAGTAAATCTTGGGGGCAGGAAGAAGAAATCCCACAGCACTGCACTTAATCCTCCGGCCAGCAGCACTGGGCCGCGTCCGACTTTCAAGGCCAACAAGACCACCGCGAGCAGGAAGACCAAGCCCGGCACTCGCGGGCCAGATACTTGCATCAAAGCCAGGTTGAGCAGACTCGTTCCCGCGATGACACCGACCGCAAACAGGTATTGCTGGAAGCTCGATGCCAACACCGGAAGCCAAACGCGTTCCACAGCAGCACTACTCTTTTCGGCGCGCACCACCTGCAAATCAATGTCGCCACTTTCCCTCGCCAACCGCTTTAACAAATGGTCGCCCCGCAACCATTCGAGCCAGCCCGTGCCCGAGGGCTTGCCAACGATGATTTGAGTAACGTTCTGCTGCCGCCCAATCCGCAGCAAACCCCGAACGAGATCGTCATCGGCAGTTGTGAACGCTTCCGCCCCAAGCTCGCGGGCGGTGGCGAGATTCTTTTCTAATTGAAGCTGCGCTGATGGCGTGAGTATTCGGGAATTTTCCACATGCACCACCAGCCAACGACAGTGCAGGCCATCAGCCATTCGGCGTGTCCAACGAATCAGCGACTCAGACAATGGACTTGGCCCGACGCCAACCAGAAGACAGTGCCCCGTCTTCCATTGGCCCGTGTTGGCTTGCGTTTCCCTGAATTCACGGGTGTCCACGCCGACGTGGTCTGCAACCAGGCGAAGGGAAAGTTCGCGCAACGCGGTGAGGTTCGCTTCGCGAAAAAAGTTTTGGGCAGCAGCGGCAGCGCGATCCGGCAAATAGACTTTTCCCTCATGCAACCGTTGGACAAGTTCGGCGGGAGGCAAGTCAACCAGTTCCAACACCGCATCGTCGAGCACACCGTCGGGAACGGTTTCATGAATCTCCGCACCGGTGACCTGGCGAACCGTGTCAGCACGACTTTCGACGTGCTGCACGTTCAACGTGGTGAAGACATCAATGCCCGCGTCGAGCAACTCGGTTACGTCCTGCCAACGCTTGGGATGTCGCGCGCCAGGCGCGTTGGTGTGCGCGAATTCATCCACCAGCGCGAGTTGTGGTCGCCGCGCGAGCACGGCATCGAGATCGAGTTCTTCAAGCGCAACGCCGCGATGCTCGAATTGTTTGCGAGGGAGTCGCGGCAGGCCAGCCGCGAGCGCGTCGGTTTCCTTCCGTCCATGGGTTTCGACGTAACCAACAACTAGATCGCGTCCGGTTTTCAATTCACGATGCGCGGCCTCCAGCATCGCGTAGGTCTTGCCAACACCGGGACACATGCCGAGAAAGACCTTGAGGCGACCGCGTTTCTTTGCGGCCTCCTCGCGCTGGATGGAACTCAGCAGCGCATCTGGATTGAGGCGGTTCTCTTCAGCCACACATTCAGAATATTCGACGTGAGGGACGTTTCCTAGTTCGTTTGAGCAGGTGGATGATCGGTCTCACGAGCAACCACCAATAGATCGGCAGCGACAGAACGCATCCGAGACCAATCGAAATCACCAACAACACATCCACAAGTCCCAGCTGGAACGACCGCGCGTCCATGTTTCATAGGCTGTCGAGAGCTAGGTTGAGTTTCATGACATTCACGCCCGGTTCGCCGAGGAATCCGAGACTTGCCGAATCGGTGTTTTGTTGAATGAGTTCACGCACCTTGTCCACGTTTAGATTGCGAGCCTTGGCAATGCGTGGGGTTTGAAGCTCCGCATTGCGCAAGCTGATGTGCGGGTCGAGACCGCTGCCTGAAGATGTGACGGCATCCGCGGGCACGGTATCCGTTTCCTTCAAGTCATTTTCTGAACGATAGGCGGCGATGCGTTCTTTGAGTGCATCATTCAACTTCTGTGAGGTCGGACCAAGGTTGCTGCCGCTGGAGTTGGCGGCATCGTATCCGTTGCCTGCTGCGGAAGGGCGCGGATGAAAATACTTCGTTTCCGTGAAATTCTGCCCGAGCAATTCCGAGCCTTGCACTGTGCCGTCCTGGGCCGTGATCAGGCTACCATTGGCTTTGTGAGGAAATGTGACTTGCGCGACTGCGTAAACCACAAGTGGATAAACGACACAGCACGCAATAACCAGAACCAGCGTGGCCACAATTGCGCCGCGAAGATGGGAGAGTAGTTCTTTCATAGGTCAAACGAGTTTTAGTGCGGTGATGACGACATCAATGACTTTGATGCCGATGAAAGGGATGATGACGCCGCCCAAACCGTAGATAAGCAGGTTGCGCTGGAGAATGGCGAGTGCACCGATGGGCTTGTAAGCCACGCCGCGTAGCGCCAACGGAATGAGCGCAATGATGATGAGTGCGTTGAAAATCACTGCGCTCAGGATTGCGCTCTGCGGCGACGCGAGGTTCATGATATTCAACGGCGCGATGGCTGGGAACGTCGCCATGAGCATTGCGGGAATGATGGCGAAATACTTTGCGATGTCGTTCGCGATGCTGAAGGTGGTGAGCGAGCCGCGCGTGATGAGCATTTGTTTACCGATTTCCACGATGTCGATGAGCTTGGTAGGATTGCTATCGAGGTCCACCATGTTGCCGGCTTCGCGGGCGGCCTGAGTGCCGGTGTTCATAGCGACCCCGACGTCAGCCTGAGCGAGGGCCGGGGCATCGTTCGTGCCGTCGCCGGTCATGGCGACAAGATGTCCCGCCGCTTGTTCGTCCCGGATGCGCTTGAGTTTCGCCTCGGGCGTGGCCTGCGCCATGAAATCGTCCACACCCGCTTCAGCCGCAATGGCGGCGGCGGTGAGTGGATTGTCGCCGGTGATCATCACCGTCTTGATGCCCATCCTCCGAAGGTGCGCGAAGCGTTCCTTGATGCCCCCCTTCACGACGTCTTTGAGATGGACGACGCCAAGCACCTCACGGCCTTCGGTGACCACCAGTGGCGTGCCGCCCGAGCGTGATACTTCCTCCACGGTCTGACCGACGGCTTGCGGGAACCGACCGCCTTGTTTGTCCACATGAACGCGTATGGAATCCACCGCACCCTTACGGATCATGCGCACCGGCTGGCCGTCGATTTGGGGAAAATCCACTCCACTCATGCGCGTCTGCGCGGTGAATGGAACAAACTGCGCGTGCGGTGCGGCAACGTCGCGCCCGCGTAGATTGAACTTCTCCTTCGCGAGCACCACGATGCTGCGGCCTTCCGGAGTCTCGTCGGCGAGCGAAGCAAGTTGCGCCGCATCAGCGAGGCGTTCAGCGGGAACACCGGGAGCAGGCAGAAATGCCGAAGCCATGCGGTTGCCAAGTGTGATTGTGCCGGTCTTGTCGAGCAACAACACGTCCACATCGCCAGCGGCTTCCACGGCGCGACCGCTGGTCGCCATGACATTGCGCCGGGTGAGCCGGTCAATGCCGCTGATGCCAATGGCACTCAACAATCCTCCGATGGTGGTTGGAATCAGGCACACCAGCAGTGCAATCAACACGGGGATGGAAAACACCGTGCCAGAGTAAATGCCGAATGGCTTCAACGTGATGCATACCAGCAGGAAGATGATCGTGAGCGCCGCCAGCAGGATGGTGAGAGCGATTTCGTTCGGCGTCTTTTGGCGTTTTGCCCCCTCGACCATGGAGATCATGCGATCCAGAAACCCATGGCCCTTTTCCATCGTGACGCGTACGACGATACGGTCGCTGATGACGCGTGTGCCACCGGTGACGGCGCTGCGGTCGCCGCCGCTTTCGCGAATGACGGGCGCGGATTCGCCGGTGATAGCGGCTTCGTCCACGCTCGCGATGCCTTCTATCACTTCGCCGTCGGCGGGAATGATGTCGCCTGCTTCACAAACCACCGTGTCGCCCTTCTGCAATTCAGGCGCAGGAACTTTTTCCTCACGCCCGTTCTTCAGGCGTCGTGCGATGGTGTCTTTGCGCGCCTTGCGCAAGCTGTCAGCCTGGGCTTTGCCGCGTCCCTCGGCAACCGCTTCGGCAAAGTTGGCGAACAGCACGGTGAACCAGAGCCACACCGCGAGTTGCGCGATGAAACTCCGGTCGGCCGGCGAGGTGAAGATGGCAACGGTTGTCAGCGCCGCGCCGACCAGTGTGACGAACATGACCGGATTCTTCACCATCAGTCGCGGATCGAGCTTCTTGAACGATTCGCCGATGGCCGGGCCGACAATGTTCCAATCAAACAGTGATGGAGCTTTTTGAGTCATGATATTCCCTCTCAATTAAAACAGCTTTCCTTGCAGCATCAGGAAATGCTCGACGATTGGCCCAAGCGCCAACGCGGGCAGAAAGTTCAGCGCGCCGACGAGCAGGATTGTGCCGAGCAGCAGGATGATAAATGTGCCGCCCGAGACCGGAAATGTGCCGCTGCTGGCGGGCGCGACCTTCTTTTGGGCGAGCGATCCGGCGAGCGCCATGATGGGAATGATCATCCAGAAACGTCCCAACAGCATGGCAATACCGAGCGTCGTGTTATACCACGGCGTATTGGCGGTGAGCCCGGCGAACGCGCTGCCGTTGTTTCCGGTGGCGGAGCTGAAGGCATAGAGCATTTCGCTCAGCCCGTGCGGTCCGGCATTGTTCAATCCAGCCTTGCCCCACTCGCTGATGGCAGCCCACGCCGAGAAGCTGAGAATCGAAAGGCAAAGCACCAGCAGCGAGAGCATCGCCATCTTTACATCGAATGCGCCGATCTTCTTGCCGAGATATTCGGGGGTGCGACCGACCATCAATCCGGCGATGAAGACGGCGAGGATGACGAACACAAGCATTCCGTAGAGACCTGCGCCAACGCCGCCGAAGATGATTTCGCCGAGTTGCATGTTGAAGAGCGGAATGAAGCCGCCAAGTGGCGTGAAGGAATCATGCATCGCGTTGACCGCGCCACACGAGGCGTCCGTCGTGACGGTCGCAAACAGAGCCGAGTTGAAAATGCCGAAGCGAACTTCCTTTCCTTCCATGTTGCCGGTGGCGGACGCGATGCCGAGTTGGTGATGAATCGGATTGCCTGCGGACTCAGCCCACCAACACGCGATAGTGCCAGCAAGGAACAAAATCATCATCGCAGACCAAACGGACCAGCCATGCGCTTGATTATTGGTCATGCGACCGAGGTAATAGGTCAGCCCGCTGCCGATGGCGAAGATGGAGAGCATTTGAAGGAAGTTCGAGAGCGGCGTGGGATTCTCGAACGGGTGGGCTGCGTTGGCGTTCACGTAGCCGCCGCCGTTCGTGCCGAGCATTTTGATTGCGACCTGCGACGCCATCGGGCCTTGGACAATGGTTTGCTCGTCCATCACAGGTTTTCCATCCGCGCCAAGGATGGCTTCGCCTTTGTCGTTCTTCTTCTCGACAGAGATTTTGTAGGGCTCGACCAGTTTGGCTTTCGTGTAGGGTTTGAAGTTTTGAATCATGCCCTGCGACACGAGAAACACGGCGAAAACGAGACAGAGTGGCAGCAGCAGGTAATAAGTGACGCGCACGAGGTCCACCCAGAAGTTCCCGAGTGTCCTGGCGGTGTGGCGGGCAACGCCTCGCACCAGTGCAGCAGCCAGGCCGATGCCCACGGCGGCAGAGGTAAAGTTATGGATGGTCAGTGCGACCATCTGCGAGAGATACGACATCGTGGATTCGCCGCCGTAACTCTGCCAGTTGGTGTTCGTGGTGAAACTCACAGCAGTGTTGAACGCAAGATGCGGTGAAAGCGGACCGAGTCCCTGCGGATTGAGCGGGAGCAAATGTTGCAATCGGAGAATCGCGTAGGTGAACAGGCAACCCACCAGGCTGAACAGCAACATGGCGATGGTGTATTGCTTCCAGTCGTGCTCCTTGTTTGCATCGACACCCAACAGACGATAGGTAAGCCGCTCAAGCGGCCTTAGCACGGGGTCAAGCCACGTGCGTCCATTGGCATCGAGCACTTGCCCGAGATACAAGCCGATGGGCTTCGTGATCGCAGCAAGCGCGACGACAAAGAGACCAAGTTGAAGCCAACCGTTCGTGTTCATGGACGTTCCTTAAAATTTTTCGGGGCGCAGCATCGCCACGAGCAAGTAGACAAACAGTGCCAGGGCGATCACGCCCGCAATCAGCGTTTCCATAAGTTCCTCCTAAAGCGTTTCGCAGCCACGTAGGTAAGCCAGGCTCAGCGCGAAGAAGCCAAGCGTTGTTCCGATGTAAATCAGGTCCATCATAACTTCGTAATGCAGCCGAACCACTCGACCGCGTTCATTCACGAAGCAGCGTGCGCTGAGATTGAGCCGATCAGCTAATCAAGATGCAGGCAGAAGGCGTTAAGAAGGCGTAAAGCTGCAATTCCTAAGAAATTTTAGGATGGGACTCAAATAGGAGCGTTTTGCTGGACTTTTACTGCACTAGTAAGAAAACCCCTGAGAATAAATGGAGCGGGTGAAGGGAATCGAACCCTCGTAATGATTCACCTATGGATTTCGGAGCAAATAATAGTTTTTGTTCCAATAAACGCGGTTTTTGCTAGGAACTGGATATTCTTACTGTTATTCTTACTATCGTAATTGAAACCAAGTTATGGCAAGTCTCTGGAAGCACCCTAAATCGAAGTATTGGACCGCCTGTTACACCGACAAGGAAGGGAAACAGGTCAAGCGTTCCACCAAAAACACCGACCGCAATAACGCGATGACCGTTGCTCTGGAATGGGAACGCGTGGAACAGCAGGCCCGAGCCAAGACCCTTTCCACTGCACAGGTTCAAAAGGTCTTCAATGAAGTAGTCGCCAAGACTACCGGCGAAAGCATCTACGCGCCGAGCGTCACGACCTATCTGGCTGAGTGGGTCGAGAACAAGCGCGCCAAAAACGCCCCCGGCACCGTTGAACGGTACGAGCACACCGTAGAAATCTTTGTGAAGCACTTGGGGGAAAACGCTAAGCTTCCAATCACGGCTGTTACCCCTGTCCACGTTGAACGCTTTCTAAAGCACCGACTCTGCAACGGCATCGCACCCAAAACGGCAATCATTGACATCAAGACGCTAAGCACGGCATTCAATCGCGCCCTGCGCTACGGCATTATTCTAAGCAATCCCGTGCTCGCGGTGGAGTTGCCCAAGGATGATTCGTCAACACGCGAAGTGTTCACCCATGAGCAAGTCGGTTTGATGCTAAAGCATGTGCCTTACGATTCTGATTGGTTCACCCTCATCCTGCTTGGTTATTACACGGGCGCCCGCCTTTCCGATTGCGTCAACATGCGGTGGGACAACGTGAATTTGAAGAAGGGCCTGATTTCGTATCAGCAAAAGAAAACCGGCAAGCAAGTTGTCATTCCCATTCATGTGCGACTCTATGAACACTTGGAACTGATGGCTGAATTCCATTCCGAAGGATTTCTCTGTCCAAAGATCGCCGCGAAAACCAGCGGCGGAAAGCACGGCCTCAGCGAATCATTCAAGCGAATTTTGAAGCGCGCGAAAATTGATACGCAAACGGTGCAGGGCAAAGGCAGCCGCATGTTTAGCAAACTCACATTCCACTCCCTGCGGCACAGCTTCAATTCCGCGCTTGCGAACGCGGGAATAAATCAGGAGATTCGCATGAAGCTCACAGGCCATTCGTCGGCAATGATGAATAACCGTTATACGCACCACGACATGCGCCCACTTCAAAACGCGATCAATTCACTTCCCGAACTGACTGAGACCGACGGGCGTTAGTAACACCCCCATAGAGGAACTATTTCATTCCTAGTGTTAAGAATTGGATTCCTCAGTTAAGGTAATTGGGTTTGAATCAGGGATGATTGATACAGTCGCGTTTGAGCGAAGATACAAGCTTCTTCAATCATCCCTGCCTAACGGCTGGGTAAAGACGCGGATCAAGCCAAACGAACTGCCAACTTACCATTGGGCAAGCTTCCGACTTTGCCATAAGGCGAGCGGCCTGCGGCTGGAAATTCCGATCAAGGGTTTGCCAACAAGAGTTGAAGTTTCGCTTCCCAAAATGCTTTTCGGGCATAATGGCCGACTCATCAAGACCCAAGGACAGGCAGACCAAGCGTTATTGAAAGCTGACAAGTTATTACAGCAAGTCGCAGAGGCTCAGCCTGCGATTCCTAGACGCAAGTTTACTCGGGTTGATCTCGTGTGGCAGGTCGGGGGCAGAATTGATGATTTCATTTTTGCGCATCGCGTTTTGAAACATCCCGAAATTGATCGTCTGCCACACGTTTATCCCACAGGGCTTCTCTGGCAGGGAGATGGTATGAGCATAAACATTTACGACAAACGCGCCGAACGGGACAAAAGGGACAAAAAGTTGAAACGCCAAAGAAAAGGTGATGTCATCCGCATCGAAATTCGCCTCTGGAAGGAGAAGCTTGAGCAACTGTTCGCGAACGGAAAAGTAGTAACGAAACTTAATGTTAACACGTGCTGGAAATTGTATCGGCGAATTCTCTGTGCCTTCACTCCCCGCAAAGTCGTCTCGCTAAAAAGCAAAAATGAATTTTACAAGCTGGCTGTGAAAACGAAGTGGACCATCAATGAGTGGCCGGCCCTAGACTACCTTCTAGCCCGGAGACACCCAAAGGTGCAGGCTCGCATACGCCGTGAGATTGCGGAAACTCAGTTACAAACTTACGGGATAAACTGGGCGAAGTTGCTCCCAAAACAGATGCCGACAGAATTCGAGATCACGAAAGATGGTTTGGAATACGCAACGTCGGTGGAGAAGACTAACTGAATTCGACTCAGAGCGACCGAACCGCTGAACGACTACCCGCCCACCCTAAAAATTTGTATGTATATTCGGCCTGTCGTGATTCGATTTTCGCGACCGGATTGTCTGTCGGCCCGGCGATCACAATTACTGTTTAGTATTTAGCACTACTCTTCCCGAGATTGCCGAATTGCCTGAACTGGGCTTCCCGCTCTGAGCATCTGATAGGAAAGTGTAGTGCTAAAAAGTGCTAAAAGTGTAGTGCTAAATTTACCGGGGAAATTTAGTGCTAAATTTTTTTCCAAGTTTTCCACCCAACTCTTTGGGCAGTCAAAAGCAGGCACACCTGAAAGGATGATCGGATTCTCCACTCCAAGTTTTTCTCAGCACATGTTTGAGGCCGGGCATATTTTTAGCACTATGCAAGGCGATGAGGGTTAGCATTTTAGGGTGTTTTGAGCGCCGCCAGACAGCCCCGCAAACGCGCTACGTTGACCGCCCTGACGTTTTGACGCTCAATCCGAGTCAAGACAGCCAAACGCTTCCTAGAAGCGCACTTTCGGCAGCCGTTTTTGAAAAGCTTCCTGCCGGAACGGACTAGGCTAAGTGGTTGCAAAATGTGGCAACGAAAATACCCTCGCTCAACCCAATGAAAACAATAAAGGCGATTGCCACCGCAACGATTAAGGTGAGTCACGAGAAGCCGACCAACATAACGGAGGCGTGGGAAAGCGTTAAGGAGGCAAGGCAGAACAGGGTGGTTGTGCTTGAGGCGGCTCTTACGTTTGAGGTTTTTTTGAATCAAGGGATTGCTTATTACTTTTTTGAATCTCCGGACAAACGGGCAGAGTTTGAAGAAATCATCCTGCATTCCGATTGGTGTTCCTTCGCTGCTAAGAGAAAACTGGCTTCTTATATCATTAACAAAAAAGGCCTGCTTGAAGGAGAGGCTAAACAGGACTTCGACGAGGCGATGAGGAAGGTTATGTCTTACAGAAACGCATGGGCACACGGCAGACTGTCACATGAAGATGGAAAGATCTGGCTCAACTACTTTGAAGGCGGCACAAAGAAGAAGGAGCTTTCCGACGGTTATCTAACTGAAATGGAGTCCTTTCTTGAACAGGCAGTCCACAAAGCCGCTGATTTTGCTAAGACGTTGGGTGCACCTAAAGCTAGGGCAGCCTCTTAACAACCTTGACGGTCAGGCGATACTCTGTTGCATGAAAGTCAAAACGTCCAAAGCTACCGTTGAGAAACTGGCTCAACTTCTGGAAAGCTATGACGCTTCAACCGAGCAATTCCTTGACGATCTGCCGACTCCTGAAAAATACGCAGTTCTGGCAATGGCCTTGGTCGTCAAAGGCCAATATGACGACTTTGAAATGGCTTACGATGAATCAATGCACACCGTACCAGCACAGGAATTGACAAGGCATTTCTTCTATAACAATTATTGTCCAGTCTTGATACCGTCGCCTAACCATGCGGTGACCTTTTGTCGTTAGACCGCTCGACCACCTCACACCTTATGGCCGTAAAGAGAAAGCTTTTGACTCAGGCGGAGTACGACGCCTTGGCGTGTTCTAGTGAGTGGCGCATCGTCGAGCTTCCTCTGGATACCGTTCGTGCCACACCTGGTGTACAGCGCACCGCAGATTTGCTCGGCGTGTTTGGTAGCGGCGACGCCACTGCCATCAAGACGTTGAACGGAAAGGTCGCAGTCTTTGGGATGGATGTCATCGTTTACGAGAATCGTCCCCAGACGTGGCTTGGTGAGGGGCCCGTGAATGTTTATCACTACGTTGTGACACGCACAGGACGGGACGAGTTGCCTTACTGCCTTCACGGGCCGTTTAGAAAAGAGGCGCTACAGGGGCATTGGCCCACAGACCTAGATTTGTCACCTTACAGTTGAGCGTCTAACCAGACGCTAAGCTTGGGTCGTAATGGGCAGTCAAGCGCAGGCATACCTGAAAGGATGATCTGGTTCTCCACTCCGATTTTGCTCCGGCACGTGTTGAGGCCCGGGCATATTTTTAGCACTACGCAAGGCCATGAGGAAGAGTATTTTAGGTGCTTTGGGCGACTGTCAAATGGCCCCGCAAACGCGCTAGGCTGACGCGAGAGACGTTTTGATGCTCAATTCGACTCAAGACAGCCAACCGGCGTGTTTTGCACCCTTCGCGACTCGCCTTTTCAGCAGCAAAATCCCCTGCCTTGCTCCCGGATTTTCGTTTGCTACTCTCAGCGCCATGCCGCCGAAAAAGGGTACTAAAGGGACAAACCAGACCGTTTGGAAAATCAATTAGGGCTCAGCATGGCAAACAGGGATCTTACAAACGCGAAAAGGGCAAAGAAGGACGAGTTTTATACACAATACGCCGACATTCAGAAGGAGATTGAAGCGTATCTTGAATTCGACCCCAATGTGTTTCGCGGGAAGGTTGTGTATTGCAACTGCGACGATCCATATGAGAGCAATTTTTTCCGCTATTTTGTTCTCAACTTCAAGAAGCTTCGACTGAAGCAGCTAATCACCACCAGCTACAAGCCCTCCCCGGTAGCCAACACGCAACTAGAGTTGTATGGCGATGATCAAACTCTCTCAAAATCAAAAGGCCGCCCCAAGATAAATGCCAATAAATTTATCATCAATGAAGTGCATGAAATTCGCGGCGACGGTGAGTTCAATTTGAAGGCTGTCGCCAAGAAGTTAAAGGCAAACAAAAACAACGAATGGACACCGCTAGAAAGTGAAGGCGACTTCCGTAGTGCTGAATGTATAAGTCTTCTGAAGCAATCAGACATCGTGGTAACAAACCCGCCATTCTCGTTGTTCCGCGAATATATTAAGCAGCTTTTTGATTACAAAAAACAATTCGTGATTATCGGCAATATGAACGCGAGCACCTACAAAGAAGTTTTTCCAAAGATTAAGGAAAACAAACTGTGGTTGGGGCCAAGTATCTCTAGTGGTGATCGTGAATTTCAGGTGCCGGATAGCTATCCCATTACTGCTGTTGGATGGAGAGTAGATGCTGAGGGAAGAAAATTTTTACGCATCAAAGGGGTTCGTTGGTTCACCAACCTTGACCACGGACGTCGTCATGAGCCGTTACCGCTGATGACCATGAAAGAGAATTTGAAATACAGCACACACAAAGAATTACAGGGAAAGAAAGCGTATGTTAAATACGACAATTACGATGCCATAGAAGTGCCTTTTACTGATGCCATTCCGAGTGACTTTGCCGGAGTTATGGGTGTGCCGATTAGTTTTCTGGATAAATACAACCCTGAGCAGTTTAGAATTCTTGGAACCAGCGATAACGGGCTTGTTGATGATAAAGTCAAATCTACGCCAGGTTTAACAAAGGAATTCGTTGATGATTATTACAAAGGTGGCGGCACAGGAGCATATAAGGAAGGTAATCCAACGGCTGGTTACTATGAAAATAACGTCGCAAAGATGGCGTATAAAAGAATTTTTGTTGAGCACAAAACCCCCACTAAGTGAAAACAACATTAACAACCGACATCACGGTAAAAGATATCTGCGATGGGTTCGTCTATAACGAACTTGAGGGCAAGGGGCTGTTCGGATTGTCGGGCAAGCTCACGATTCAACCGGAGTATCAGCGTAACTATATCTACGCAATGGAGGGCGGTAAAAAAGAGGCGGCTGTCATCGAATCAATCCTCCAAGGCTATCCGATAGGATTGATTTATCTTAACAAGGTGAGCGCCGACAACCTTGAAGTCTTAGACGGTCAACAGCGCATCACCAGTCTTGGACGGTTTATCACTGGAAAATTTGCCATCAAGGATGGCGACGGGAACGAGCAATATTTTGACGGCATGGCAAAAGACAAGATAAAGAGAATTTTGGAAACAGAACTCACCATCTATGAATGTGAAGGCGATGAAAGCGAAATAAAGAAATGGTTTGAAACAATCAATATTGCGGGCGTCCCGTTACAACCGCAGGAGCTACTTAACGCATTATATTCCGGGCCATTTGTCACGCTCGGCAAGCAAGAGTTCAGTAACAGTCAAAACTCCAACATTCAAAGATGGAGCGCATACATAAGAGGCAGCGCCAATCGGCAGCATTTTTGGGAACGCGCGTTGGATTGGGTGAGTAAAGGCGAAATTGACAAATACATGAGCGTTCATCGCAAAGATAAAAACATCAAAGAGGTAAAAACATATTTCGACAGCGTGCTCGACTGGATTGAGAGTGTGTTTACTGATGTTGAAAGCGAGATGTGCGGGCTTGAGTGGGGACGACTTTACGAAACGTATCACGCGAAAGCTTACAATCCTGCAAAGGTGTCAGCCGAAGTGCAAAAGCTCTACGCTGATCCTTATGTTAAAAATCGAAAGGGGATTTTTGAATATATCCTTGGCAGATCAAAGCAAACCCAATTACTGGATGTTCGAGTTTTTGATGATGCAATGAAGCGGCCTGTTTATGAGTCTCAGACCAAAAAGGCTAAAACGGCAGGTAAATCCAACTGCCCGCATTGCGCCATTGGACATGATGCCAATAAGAGCAAGCTCTGGGAGCTTAAAGAAATGGACGCTGACCATGTTGCAGCGTGGAGTAAGGGCGGCGGGACAAATGTCAAAAACTGCGAGATGTTGTGCAAGACTCACAATCGAGCAAAAGGGAATCGGTGACGCGATTCACCTCATCGCAGATATGCTCGAAACCACTTGCGCGAAAATTCAACGCCGCTCTCACTGAATGACCGACGTGACCAAGCCTACCAACAAAATTCCGAAGGACGCTGTCCTACTCATCCCCGAGCCGGAGAATGAAAACACCCCGCCGCAATACGGCGTGAAGGCGGGTTACTACAACTCGAAAAAAATGTTGGATTTGATTGACCAGCACAAGGGCAACGCTGACGCGATCCACTTCATTGCTGACATGCTGGAAACAGGCGACATGGAGAGCGACGGATTTGCTATAATGCTGCGCGAAAACTGTCGCGATCCGCAAGCGATCACGCGAATCGTAGAAATTTGCAGAAGCGAATTGTGAAGCTATGAACCCCAATGGTAAGGGATGGCCCAGCTGGGCTGCCAGAGTTGGAGGAGAGGCAGCCTTCTCGATCTTAACCATCGCAACTGAATTAACTCCACGAAAGTAGAGAAATCCATGAACGGGATCAAAGGTGAGCTTTGCGTTACTGATGAAATACTTGAGCAAGCGCTAAAGGCCAAAAAAAGAGATTTCGTCGAGAAGCCTTATGAAAAGGGCAAAGAATTAAGTCTACCATGGGAAAAACGGGGCTCGAAATGGAGACGCCCGAAAATGCCAGATGAAATATTTGAGGACAGGGTCTGGTTATTGCTTTTCGATCTTGGGTTCAAATCGCTCAATCAGGACAGAAAGTGCATTCTCCAATACAACGCATACTCCAAACAACATGATGTCGTTGGACGTGATGACTTGCACGTTTTCGCTGTTCAATGCCGAACTACTCAATCTGGAGAGGAAAGCATATCCGCGCGTCCAATGCTTGAGGAATTTGTCGCCCACAAAAGCGACATCCGAAAAGCGTTTCAGCAACAGTGGGGACACGATGGTTTTTCAAGGGTTTGCCATGTTGTAGCTCTTTGT
>Ga0315910_10000549_pt1 | contig 37090 bp, 33 predicted proteins | sample EdamamesoilMG_FD_204470 | JGI IMG/M metagenome (GOLD analysis project Ga0315910, IMG submission 204470) | Garden soil microbial communities collected in Santa Monica, California, United States - Edamame soil | ecosystem: Environmental > Terrestrial > Soil > Garden | place: USA: California...
GAGAATCGTGGAGGCGACTTGCAGGTTATCTTGATCTCCAGCCGGCTGGCAAAAGCGCGCTCGCTTTCGCTGTCGTTGCGCCATGTGCTGGGGTCGGCGGTCGTCGGCATCGCGGTCGTGGTCGGCCTGGCAGGTGCCCTTTACTGGCTCAGCCTGCGCTATGCCGCGGACCTGAAGATTCCGCTGCTGCATCAGTTGGTGCTTGCCGTCCAGCAAAGCGAGTCCGAGCGCTCGCGCGAGTTCATGCAGCAGAACCTGAACGCCATGGCGGTGAAGATCGGTGAAATGCAGGCGCAGCTGACGCGCCTTGACGCCCTTGGCGAGCGCTTGTCGACGATGGCCGGCATCCGGCCGCAGGAATTCCGCTTCTCCGAGGCGCCCGGCCTGGGCGGCGCGCAATCGACGACCCTGCCGCCGCAAAACCTCACGCTGACCCAGTTCAACGAGAAGGTGGCGATGCTGTCGCGCGCCATGGAGAGCCGCACCGACATGCTCGGGGTGCTCGAGGCGCAGCTGTTCGAGCAGGCGGTGAAAAGAAAGGCGATGCCTACCATGATGCCGGTGAATGCCCCGTTCAACGTTTCGGGTTTCGGCTATCGCATCGATCCGTTCACCGGCCAGCAGGCGATGCACGAAGGCATCGACTTCATCACCGACATGGGCACGCCGGTGGTCGCGGCGGCAGGTGGCGTGGTCCAGTTTGCCGGTTTCCATCCTCAGTACGGCAGCATGATCGACATCGACCACGGCAACGACCTGGTGACGCGCTACGCGCACCTGTCGAAGGTGCTGGTGAAGGAGGGCGAAGTGTTGCAGCGCGGCCGCCGCATCGCCGACAGCGGCAATAGCGGCCGCTCGACCGGCCCACACCTGCATTTTGAAGTGCGCTTCCGGGGCGCGCCGCAGAATCCGTCGCGATTCCTGCTGGCCGCCAATCCCCAGGCGCCGGTCGCCAAAGCGAAGTAGTCCCTGCCCCCGCGGCGTCCTGCCGCGGCGTGATAAAATTTCATTTTCTTCCGGGGCTTAGTGCGTGCCCGGCACGTACTCGGAACCTGCATCGGAACCTGCGGGCCCCCCGCGATCATGCTCAAAGTCCTGACCAAAATCTTCGGCAGCCGCAATGAACGGCTGCTCAAGCAGTACGCGCGCACCGTCGTCCGCATCAACGCGCTCGAGCCCGAGATCGCCAAGCTTTCCGATGGCGCACTGAAGGGCAAAACCGGCGAATTCCGCAAGCGGCTCGCCGAGGGCGCGACGCTCGACGAGTTGCTGCCCGAGGCCTTCGCGGTCGTGCGCGAGGCGGGCAAGCGCGCGCTGCGCATGCGCCACTTCGATGTGCAACTGGTCGGCGGCATGGTGCTGCACGACGGCAAGATTGCCGAGATGCGCACCGGCGAGGGCAAGACGCTGGTGGCGACGCTGCCGGCCTACCTGAATGCGCTCCCCGGCACCGGCGTGCACATCGTCACGGTGAACGATTACCTGGCCAGGCGCGACGCCGAATGGATGGGCAAGATCTTCGGCTTCCTCGGCCTCACCGTGGGCGTCAACCTGCCCTACCACGAGCTTGAGCTGGAGGCGCGCAACGCCACCAAGCGCGCCGCCTACCAGGCCGACATCACCTACGGCACCAACAACGAGTTCGGCTTCGACTACCTGCGCGACAACATGGCGATGCGCGTCGAAGAGCGCTTCCAGAAGAAGCTCAGCTACGGCATCGTCGACGAGGTCGATTCGATCCTGATCGACGAGGCGCGCACGCCGCTCATCATCTCCGGCCAGGCGGAGGACCGCACCGAGATCTACTACCGGCTGAACGACGTGGCGCCGCTGCTGACGCCGCAGAAGGAGGAAAAGAAGCAGGACGAGCCCGAACCCCCGGGGGATTTCTTCGTCGACGAGAAGAACCACCAGGTGCTGCTATCGGAAGCCGGGCACCAGAAGGCCGAGGAAATCCTCGCGCGCAACGGCATGCTGCCGCAGGGCGCGAGTCTCTATGAACCGGCCTACATCAACCTGGTGCACCACCTGTATGCCGCGCTGCGCGCGCACCACCTGTACCACCGCGACCAGCACTACGTCGTGCAGAACGGCGAAGTGGTCATCGTGGACGAGTTCACCGGCCGCCTGATGACCGGCCGGCGCTGGTCCGACGGCCTGCACCAGGCGGTCGAGGCGAAGGAGAAGGTGTCGATCCAGAACGAGAACCAGACGCTCGCCTCGATCACCTTCCAGAACTACTTCCGCATGTACGGCAAGCTGGCCGGCATGACCGGCACCGCCGACACCGAGGCCTACGAATTCCAGGAAATCTACGGCCTGGAGACGGTGGTGGTGCCGACCCACATGAAGATGATCCGCGCGGACCGGCTCGACCTGGTCTACCGCACGACGAAGGAAAAGCACAAGGCGATCATCGACGAGATCAAGGACTGCCACGCGCGCAGCCAGCCGGTGCTCGTCGGCACCACGTCGATCGAGAATTCCGAGCTGCTGTCGGCGATGCTCACCAAGGAAAAGCTGCCGCACCAGGTGCTGAACGCCAAGCAGCACGCGCGCGAGGCCGAGATCGTCGCGCAGGCCGGCCGGCCGCAGATGGTCACCATCGCCACCAACATGGCCGGGCGCGGCACCGACATCGTGCTGGGCGGCAATGTCGAAAAGCAGGTCGAGATGGTCGAGGCGACCGAGGGCCTGTCCGAGACCGAGAAGCGGACACGTGTCGACAAGCTGCGCGGCGAGTGGCAGGCGCTGCACGACAAGGTGATCGCCGCGGGCGGGCTGCACATCATCGGCACCGAGCGCCACGAGTCGCGCCGCGTCGACAACCAGCTGCGCGGGCGCTCGGGCCGCCAGGGCGACCCGGGCAGCTCGCGCTTCTTCATGGCGCTGGAGGACCCGCTGCTGCGCATCTTCGCCGGCGACCGCATCAACCGCATCATGGTGATGCTGAAGATGCCCGAGGGCGAGGCGATCGAGCATTCGATGGTCACGCGCTCCATCGAAAGCGCGCAGCGCAAGGTCGAGGCGCGCAATTTCGACATCCGCAAGCAGCTGCTCGAGTACGACGACGTCGCCAACGACCAGCGCAAGACCATCTACACGCTGCGCAACGAACTCCTTGATTCCGAGGACGTGTCGCCGCGCATCACCGACCTGCGCGCGGGCGTGGTCACCGACCTGTTCCGCCAGTTCTTTCCCGAGGAAAGCGTCGAGGAGCAGTGGGACATCGCGGGACTGGAGAACGCGCTCAAGACGGAATTGGGCCTCGCGCTGCCGGTCAAGAGCTGGCTGGAGAAAGAGCCGGAGCTGCAGGACTCGGCGCTGCTCGAGCGCATCATCGAGGCGGCGCAGAGTGCTTACGAGGCGCGCATACCGGAAGCCGCGCAGGTCTCGTTCCGGCAATACGAGCGCTACGTCACGCTGCAGATCCTCGACTCGCACTACCGGGAGCACCTCGCGGCGCTCGACCACCTGCGCCAGGGCATCCACCTGCGCGGCTATGCGCAGAAAAATCCCAAGCAGGAATACAAGCGCGAGGCCTTCGAGCTGTTCGGCGCGATGCTGGAGGCCGTCAAGCTGGAGGTCGTCAAGGTGCTGAACATGGTGGAGATCCGCTCCGCCGATGACGCGCCGCCGATCGACGACAAGCCGCACGTGGAAAACCTGCGCCTGCAGCACGCCGACTACGACGACGCGCTCGCCGGCACCTCGCCGGCCGACGCGGACGCCGCGCCGAAGCCGGCGCAGCCCGTCGTACGCCAGTCGCAGAAGGTCGGCCGCAACGATCCCTGCCCCTGCGGCTCGGGCAAGAAATACAAGCACTGCCACGGAAAACTGACCTGATATGGCGGTGAATCTGCCGCCTCCCGACCCGCAGTCGCTCTACCCCGTCCCCGGCGTCGAGCTGGGCGTCGCCATGGCGGGCATCCGCAAGCCCGGCCGCAAGGATCTGCTGCTGCTGCGCCTGGCTCCCGGCGCGGCGGTGGCCGGCGCGTTCACGCAGAACCGCTTCTGCGCGGCGCCGGTGACCCTGGCGAAGAAGCACCTGAAGAACGCCGTCCGCGCGCTCGTGGTGAATACCGGCAACGCGAACGCCGGGACCGGAAAGGACGGGTTGAAAAGAGCCCTGGACGTCTGTGCGTCCGTCGCGAAGCAACTCGGATGCAAGCGCACGCAAGTCCTTCCCTTCTCGACCGGCGTGATCATGGAGCCGCTGCCGGTCGACCGCATCCTGGCCGGGTTGCCGGCTGTGGTGGCCGGCAATGCGGGCTGGCTCGATGCGGCCGAAGCCATCATGACCACGGACACCGTGCCGAAAGCGTTCTCGCGCAAGCTGAGGCTTTCGGGCGGCGAGGCCACGGTGACTGGCATCGCCAAGGGTGCCGGCATGATCCGGCCCGACATGGCCACCATGCTCGGGTTTGTCGCGACGGACGCCAAGGTGGCGCAGAAAACCCTGCAAGCGATGGTCAAAAGAGTCGCCGACAGGTCGTTCAACTGTGCGACGGTCGACGGTGATACCTCCACGAACGATTCGTTCATGCTTGTCGCTTCAGGACTGGGTGTCGAGGCAAAAGGGGAAAAAGACAGGAAAAAACTCGAGCAAGCCGTCCTCGAGGTTTCCCGGCAGCTCGCGCAGGCCATCATCCGGGACGGCGAGGGGGCGACCAAGTTCGTCACCGTGAGCGTCGAGCGCGGCAGGAGCGAGGCCGAGTGCCGGAAGATCGCCTACGCGATCGCGCATTCGCCGCTCGTGAAGACCGCATTCTTTGCCTCCGACCCCAATCTTGGAAGAATTCTTGCGGCAATCGGCTATGCAGGCGTCAAGGACCTGGATTCCGACAAGATCGATGTTTATCTGGATGATGTTCTGGTCGCCAAAAAGGGAAGTCGAAACCCCTCCTATAGTGAATCCCTGGCCATGGCCGCGATGAAAAAGCCGGAATTCACCGTGCGTGCCATCCTCAATCGCGGCAAGGCGGCGGCGACGCTCTGGACTTGCGACCTGTCGTTCGACTACGTGAAAATCAACGCCGAGTACCGGACATGACCTGCGCATGAGCAAGGAACTCGAGAAAATTCTCGCCAAGCTGGAGCAGCTGCTGCCGCCGCCGCCCCCGCCGACCGACTGGAAGGCGAGCATTGCGTTCCGCTGGCGTCGCGATGGGCGCGGCCGGGGTTGGCTGCAGCCGGTGCGCCACGTGCATCGCATGAAGCTGTCCGACCTGCAGGGCATCGACGCGCAGATCGCCAAGGTCGACCAGAACACGCGCCAATTCATGGAACGCAAGCCGGCGAACAACGTGCTTCTTACCGGCGCGCGCGGCACAGGCAAGAGCTCCATCGTCAAGGCGTTGTTGAACAAGTATTCGCCGAAGGGCCTGCGGCTCATCGAAGTGGAGAAGAGCGACTTGGCCGACCTGCCGGCGATCGTTGACATCGTGGCGGGGCGCCCGGAGCGATTCCTGCTGTTCTGCGACGACCTAACGTTTCATGGTTCGGACGAAGGCTATATCGCGCTCAAGGTGGCGCTCGATGGTTCGATCTCGACCACGTCGGAGAACCTGCTGATTTACGCGACCTCCAACCGGCGCCACCTGATGCCGGAGTACATGCAGGACAACCTCGAAACCAAGTATGTCGGCGACGAGATCCACCCCGGCGAGGGGGTAGAGGAAAAAATCTCGCTCTCGGAGCGTTTTGGCCTCTGGGTGTCCTTCTATCCCTTTGACCAGGACGAATATCTGGAAATCGTCGCGCACTGGCTGAAGACCTTCGGCTGTTCGGCGAAGGAAATCGACGCCGCCCGCGAAGAAACGCTGCAATGGTCCCTGCAGCGCGGTTCGCGCAGCGGGCGCGTGGCGTACCAGTTTGCAAGGGACTGGGCGGGCAAGCACGCCAGGAAGAAGTAATGGTCGAAGTCGCCGCCGCGGTCATCGAGCGGCCCGACGGCAGTTTCCTCCTCGCGCAGCGGCCCGCGGGAAAAGTCTACGCCGGCTGGTGGGAGTTCCCAGGCGGCAAGGTCGAGGCCGGCGAGCCCGCGGAGCACGCGCTCGCGCGCGAGCTGCACGAAGAACTCGGCATCGACGTCGGTACCGCCTATCCGTGGATCACCCGCGTGCACAGCTACGAGCACGCCACGGTGCGGCTGAATTTCTTCCGCGTGACGGCGTGGCGCGGCGAGCCGCGGGCGCGCGAAAACCAGGCTTTCGTCTGGCAGCGCTTCGACGCGCCGATGGCCTCGCCGATGCTGCCTGCCAACGCACCGGTACTCGCCGCGCTTGCACTGCCGCTCGAATACGCGGTCACCGACGCCCGGGCGCTGGGCGCGGCCGAACAGCTCGCGCGCGTCGAAGCGCGCATGAAGGACGGGCTGCGCATGGTGCAGGTGCGGGACAAGGACCACTGGGAGCGCGCACGCCTGATCTATGTGATCACCAGCATGGCCAGGCAATACGGCGCGAAGGTCCTCGTCAACGGCGGCCCCGCGGCCGACGGCATTCACTACAGTGCCGAGGCGCTGATGACCCTGCGGGCGCGCCCGCAGGCAGGCCTGGTCGCGGCCTCCTGCCATACCGTGCAGGAACTCGGCCACGCCATGGCGATCGGACTGGATTTCGTCGTGCTGGGACCAGTGAAGGCCACGCCGTCGCATCCGGGCGCGCCGCTGCTCGGCTGGGACGGCTTTCGCGAAATCGCCGAAGGCGCCTCGATCCCCGTCTATGCCATCGGCGGCATGCGGCCGCAGGACATGGACGCGGCGCGGCGGGCCGGGGCGCACGGGCTGGCGATGATCGGCGGCGCCTGGGGCCGCGCCTGAGCCGCTGACCATGCATTGCGCGGGCATGACAGTCCCGGACAATTGAGCGGCAGCGCTTGCACACAATCCCGGGCAAAGGAGATTGCACATGAGTCTTGCCCAGGAAGCCGAACTGATCCGCCAGGTCCCGATGCTCAGCCAGCTCGAGCAGGCCTCGCGGAAAATGCTCTGTTTCGCGAGCGAGCGCGTGGTATTCGAGCCAGGCGAGGTCCTGTTCCGCCAGGGCGATGCCGCCGATGCCGCCTATGTCGTCATTGAGGGCACCATCGAAATCGCGGTCTGGACCGCGAGCGGTTCGTTGCTGATCAACGATGTCGGCCAGTACGAGATCCTCGGCGAATCCGGGATCTTCGGCGACCTGCCGCGTTCGGCGACCGCAACGGCCAAGACACGGATCGAGGCGCTGCGCATCCCGCGCGACCTGTTTCGCAGGATGATCCACGGCAGTCCGGATGTGGCTTTCCACCTGAGCCAGGTGCTGGCGCAGCGCCTCGCGAGGACCACTGCGCAGCTTGGCATGGCCGCCGGCTGATTGCCGGCACGGCGCTTCCTCCGCACCCCTTTCAGAACCGGTGGCGCTGTTGCAACATAGGGGCGGGAGCTTGCACGCGGGGGTTGCGGTGGCGGCAAAAGGAAAACGCGCTCCAGGCAGGAAACCGGCCGGCAGCCCGCGCCGCGCGGTTTCACGCCTGCGTGAGAGCGCGGAACAGTTCCGCCTGGCGCAGGAGGCGCTCGGCATCGTCACCTGGATCTGGGACGTAGCCGACGACCGCGTGCAATGGCACGGGAACATATCGCAAATGCTGGGCCTGAAACCCGGCAAATTCTCGGGCCACTTCCAGGAGTACCTGCGGCTCGTCCATCCCGACGACCTGGCGCGCGCGCGGGCCACTTTCCTTGACTGCCTGAAGGGGCGCACGCCGGAGTACCGCGCGGAAGAGCGCGTACTCTGGCCCGACGGCAGCGAACACTGGCTGGAAACCTACGGCCGCGCCAGCTACGGCTGCGACGGCCGCGCCGTGCAGATGAGCGGAGTGATCAAGGACATCACGCCGCGCAAGCGCCAGGAAGCCGAGCTGCAGCGCGCCGAACACCTGTTTGGCGCGCTGTTCAGCAGCAACCCGGAAGCCATCATCATTACCCGGCTCGGCGACGCGCGCATCATCGAGGTCAACGCGGCCTGGGAACGCCACTCGGGCCATCGCCGCGAAGCGGTGATGGGCCGCAGCGCGACCGAACTGGGTTCCTGGGTCGACATGCAGGACCGCGATGCCGTCGTCGCGCTTCTGGAGCTGCGCGGCATCGCCTCGAACATCGAATCGCGCTTTTTCAGGGCCGACGGAACGGTCATCGAAGTGCTGCTCTCGGCGGCGCGCATCGTGATCGACGGCGAATACTGCGCCGTCTGGTCCTGGCGCGACGTCAGCGATCTGCGCGCCGCGGAACGGCGCGCACATCAGCTGGAGCACAAATTCGCGGCGCTGTTCGAAACCAGCCCGGTCGGAATGATCGTCACGCGCGCCAGAGAACGCCGGATCGTGGAAATCAACGATGCCGCGCTGCGCATGATCGGCATGCAGCGCGACGCCGCCATCGGTTCGCTCACGTCCGATGTCGTCAAATGGGCCGACGCCAGCGTCGTCGAACGAGCTCGCGCGCGCGTCCTCGCAGGAGAAAAGATCGTTGCCGTGCCGGCCAGGTTCAGCCGCGGGGACGGGAAGGTGTTCGACACGCTGGCCTCGGCGGCCGGGGTCGAGATCGACGGCGAGCCGCACATCGTGATTTCCGTGCTGGACGTCACGGACCAGCGGCGCGTCGAAGAACTGGCGCGTCAGTCCGAGCGCAAGTTCACGGCGTTGTTCGAGAGCAGCCCGGAAGCGATCACCCTGCTGCGCCTTTCCGACGGCGTGCGGCTGGCGGCGAATGCAGCCTGGGAGCGCTTTACCGGATATCCGCGCGGCCAGGTCACCGGCCGCCCGGCCACGGAGAAAAGCCTGTTCCGCGATCCCGCGCAGCGGGCCGCATTGCTCGAGCGCATTGCGGCCGAAGGCGGCGTGTCCAACGTCGACGCCCGCCTGGTGCGCGCGGACGGCAGCGAGCGCGACGCGACCATCTCGGCCGTGGGAATCGAACTCGAGGGCGAACGCTGCGTGCTGTGGTGCTGGCGGGACGTGACGGCCGAGCGCACTCTCGAGCGCCGAGAACGCCAGGCCGATGCCCGCTACCGCACGCTGTTCGAGTCAGCCGTCGACGGCATGGCCATCGTGCAGCCGGACAGAATCGTGATTGACGCCAATCCGGCGATTTGCCGGATGCTCGGCTATACGCAGGAAGAGGTCATTGGCCGGAGCTTTGTCAGCTTCCTTGATCCGAAGGAAGTCTCGCTCAATCCGCTGAGAAATGACACGACGGAACGATGGGGCCGTCGCGAAAGGTCGCTGCCGCGCAAGGACGGCAGCACGATTGCCGTGGAGGTGGTGTCGGGGCCGATGCCGGACGGCAACATGCTCGCCTTCCTGCGCGACATCACGGAGCGCAAGCGCAACGACGCGCTGCTGATGAACGTCGCGCGCGGCGTGTCGGCGAAAGTCGGCGAGGGATTTTTCCATGCGCTGGTGGAGCGGCTCGCCGGCGAGCTTGGCGCCGATTACGCCTATGTCAGCGAACTGATGCCGCCCGGGAACGAGCGCATGCGTACGCTCGCATTCGTCGCCGACGGCGCCCCCGCGCCCAATGTCGACTATCCGGTGGAAGGCTCGATGAGCGCGTACGCCCTGGCCGCGCGCCGCACGGTGCTCCTGCCGGAGAAAGTCGCGGAGAGATTTCCGGGCACGGAATTGAGGAAAGCCGGCGTGCAAGCGTATGTCGGCACGCCTTTATACGGCGCAGACGGTGCCATGCTCGGCGTGCTCACCGTGGCGCACCGCCAGCCGATCGAGAATGCCAGTCTGTGGGCCTCGATGACCGAGATCTTCGGCGCGCGCGCGGCGGCCGAAATCGAGCGCGCGCGCGCCGATGCATTGGTGCGCCGGATGAACGCCTCGCTGGAGCAGCGCGTGCTCGAGCGGACCGCCGAACTTGAGGAAGCCAATCGCGACCTGGACAGCTACAACTTCTCGGTGTCGCACGACCTGCGCCAGCCGCTCAATGCGATCGCCGGTTTTTCCGAGCTGCTGCGCGAGAACCTGGCGGACAGCGCGGCGGGCGAGGCGCTCGAGTACACCCGCGAGATCGAGACCAACGCCACGCGCATGGAGCAGATGATCAGGGCCTTGCTCGAATTCTCGCGCGCGGGCCGCGGCGCGCTGCAAGTCTCGCAGGTCGACATGCGGGCGCAGGTCGACTCGGTGCTGCGCGACCTTGCCGTCGCGGCCCCGCTGCGCGCCCAGGTCGAGATCGGCGAACTGCCGCCCGCTCGGGGCGACGCCACCCTGTTGCGCCAGGTCTGGTCCAACCTGATCGGCAATGCGCTCAAGTACTCGGCCAGGGCCGAGGCGCCGCGCATCGAGATCGGCGCGGTCCGGCGCAACGGCGCGATCGAGTACAGCGTGCGCGACAACGGCGTCGGTTTCGACATGCGCCACGCCGAGCGCTTGTTCGACGTGTTCCAGCGGCTGCCCTCGTCGGCGGGGTTCGAGGGCACCGGCGTCGGCCTGGCCATCGTGCAGCGCATCGTGCGCCGCCACGGCGGCCAGATCAGCGGCCTTTCCTCTCCCGGCGAAGGCGCGACGATCCGCTTCAGCCTGCCCCTGTAGTCCGCCCGCCCGGCACTCAGAATTTTTCCGGCAACCGACAGTTCCTGACATTTGCGCAGGGACGCGGGAGGAATATGTCACGCACCTTACGGGAGGCGCAGTGGCGCGTTTGCGGGACATCCAATCATGAGCACCGATGAAATCGATCTCGATCTCGATTTCACGAAGTGCTTTGCCGTGCCGGCATCGCTGCGCGTCACGGCCGCGCCGCGGCCGGTGACGCCGCCGCCACCGCCGGCCCCGGTGCTTGCTGCGCCGCCAGCCGCCGTGGACGCCGGGCCGCCAGGCAATCTCGTCTGTTATGCGCGCGCACCCGGCGCCCGTCCATCGGCTGCCAAGGACGCGCCGGTGCTGGTGGTCGAGGATCACGAACCCAGCCGGCGGATGCTGGAGAAAATGCTGCAGCTGCAGGGATTTACCGTGCGCGCGGCCGCCGACAGCCGCGAATGCGCGCGCGAGTTGCGCAAGCCGCCCCTGCCGCGCCTGATCCTGCTCGACGTCGGGCTGCCGCGCGTCAGCGGGTTCCAGATCCTGACCCACCTGCGCGGGCATCCGCAGACCAGCGCGATACCCGTGGTGATGGTGACGGCCTGCACCGGGGACAAGGACCTCGCGCGCGGGCTGGCGCTCGGCGTCGAGGGCTATCTGTCCAAGCCGATCGCGGTCAAGGCGCTGCAATCGATCATCGGGACGGTGCTGTGGAAGCAGTAGCCACCATCCTGTACGCGCGCCTGCGCAACGTCCTGCCCCTCTGCGACGCGATGGCGCCGGAGCGCGGCGCCGAGCTGGCAAGCGCGCTGCGCGGCGTGCTCGAGGAGCCGATCGCCAGGCACAACGGCGTGGTCGCACAGATGCGCGCCGATTCCGTCCTGGCAGTCTTCGCCAATGACGCCGACGCGCGGCCTGACCACGCGAGGCGAGCCCTGCATGCGGCCCTGCAGACGGTGTACCAGGCCTCGGAGTTGAACCAGCGCATCGCCGGCTGGACCGGCGCCGAAGCGCTCCCGGCCCTCGCGGTGGCCGCCGGCGTGCACATCGGCACGGTCGACGTGGCGCCGGCCCGCAGCGGCAACAGCGGCCAGGTGCGCGCCCAGGGCGACGCGGTGGAAATCGCCCGGGTGCTCGAATGCACCGCGCCGGACGTGGGCTGGAGCATCGTCGCTTCCGGCGCGGCGCGGCGCGCCGCCGGCGAACGCATCGAATCGGGCCGCTTCGGCTCGGTGGCGCTGCCCGACAGTTCCTTCGTCGACATCGTCGAGATCACCGGCCTCGCGCCGCAGAAAACTTCGCGCACTCCGGCTTCGGTCTACCAGGCGCTGCGCGATTCAGTGGCGCAGAACCAGCGCCAGTACGACCGGCCGCAGGATCCGGCCAGTGCGGCCGCGCGCGCATCGCGCACTGCGTCGACGCATTTCTCGATCGAGGGCTACCGCATCGTGCGCAAGATCGGCGAGGGCGGCATGGCTTCGATCTTCCTCGCGCAGACCGGCGCCGAGAACGAGCTGCAGGTGCTGAAAGTGATGCCGATCGCCGGCTCCGACCAGGGCGACACGCTGCAGCGTTTCATGCAGGAATTCGCTCTGCTGGCGCAGGTTCAGCACCGCAACGTGGCGACCATCGTGCGCCAGGGCTTTTGTCCCGGCCACGCCTACATCGCGATGGAGTATTTTCCGCTCGGCGACCTGCGCGCGCGCGTCGCCGCCGGCATCGACGCCGCGACCGCCATCGTCTACGCGAAGCAGATCGCCTCGGCGCTGCAGGCGATCCACCGCGCCTCGATCGTGCATCGCGACCTGAAACCCGACAACCTCATGCTGCGCGCCGACCGCAGCCTGGCGCTGGCCGACTTCGGCATCGCCAAGCACGTGTCGATGCTGATCACCGATACCGCGCACGACGAAGTAGTCGGCACACCCTATTACCTCAGCCCGGAGCAGGCCACCGGCCAGCCGGTCGACCAGCGCTGCGACCTCTACAGCCTGGGCATCATCCTCTACGAGATGCTGACCGGCGCCAAGCCGTACCGGGCGAAAACCGCCGAGGCGCTGCTGGAACTCCATGTCAGGGCGCCGGTGCCGCTGCTACCGGCGCCGCACGAGCGCCTGCAGCCGATGCTGGAAAAATTGATGGCCAAGGACCGCGGTCAGCGCTATGCCGACGCGGGGCAGTTCCTGGACGACCTCGCGAGGCTGGGACTGTGAACGCGCGGGCGACAGAGGCGGGCGGCCGCATCCTCGCGATCGATGACGATCCGAGCATGCTGAGCCTGGTCAGCCGGATCCTCGAGCGCGCGGGCTACGAAGTGGATGTTGCCGCCGAGGGCGCCGAAGGTTTGTCGCGGATCCGCGCCCACGCGCCCGACCTGGTGCTGTGCGACGTGCAGATGCCGGTGATGGACGGCTACGCCACGCTGGAATCGGTGCGCGCGGATGCCGCGACGGCGACGCTGCCTTTCGTGCTGTTGACCGCATTGAACGACCGGGACAACGTGCGTCGCGGCATGCGCCTGGGCGCGGACGATTTCCTGTTCAAGCCGGTGCGCGCCGAGGAACTGCTCGAGTCGGTGAGCGGCGCCCTGGACAAGCGCAAGCGCCTTTCCGCGCTGGTTTCCGGACACGCGCTTCCCCGGCAGGATGAACTGCGCGCGCAGTACGAGCGCGAACTGGGGCACGAGTCACAGGCGGGCGGCGCCGAGGTCGCGCTCGCCGGCGTGACCGGGCGCACCGTGACGCAGACGGTGCTGTTCTCCGACATCCGTGGCTTCACCACCATCTCCGAGCGCCTGCCGGTGACTGAGATCGCCGAACTGCTCAGCCGCTACCTGAGCGAAGTGTGCAAGCCGATCCTGCAGGAGCGCGGCCGCATCATGAAAATCATGGGCGACGGCCTGATGGCCGTGTTCGGACACGACGCGCCAGACGACCTGCGCGGTCACGCGGCGGGCGCGCTGCGCGCCGGACTGCGCATCCTCGACGTCGCGAATGACTTTCGCGGCCGGATGGAAAGCCGCTTCGATTTTTCCGGCCTGCCGCCCTTCGAGGTCGGCGTCGGCGTGCACACCGGCGAGGTCCTGCTGTTCCAGCTCTCGGCCGGCGGTCTGGGCGATCTGACCGCGGTGGGCGATACCGTGAACGTCGCGGCACGCCTGGAGACCAAGTCGAAGGAGCTGGGCTGGCCGATCGTGGCCAGCATGGCGACTATCGAGGCGGCCGGCCCGCGCTACGCCGTGGCCGAGACGCGCGAGATCGAGCTCGCGGGACGAGAGGCGCGCATCGCGGTGGGGCGCCTCGCCTCGCTGGCCACGACGTCGCCACGCCCGGTCAGCCAAGTCGCGCTGTCGGCCGGCATCCGCGCGGTGCTGGACGAGAACGCGCGCTCCACCGCTGCCGCCGCCAAGGAAGCGATCGACAGCACGCTGCACTCGATCGACGAGCAGATGGGCCGGCCCGTGGCGCTGCGCGAGCGCGAGCCGGTGATCCGCGGCTACCGGGTGCTGGCCAAGATCGGCGAGGGTGGCATGTCGACCGTCTACCTCGCGGAAGAAGAGGCGCACAAGCGCAAGGCCGTGCTCAAGGTGCTCAAGGGCCGGCGCGGCGACGACGATGCGCTCTGGAAGCGCTTCTTCCAGGAATGCGCGATTCTTTCCGCGATCGACCACGAGCACGTGGTGCGCATCTACGACCAGGGCTTCGGCGACGAGCTCGCCTATATCGCGATGGAGCACCTCGGCGGCGGCAGCCTGCGCGAGGTCATGGACCGCGGCCTGTCGGCGCGCCAGGCGCTGTCGCTGCTGTCCCAGGCGGCGAGCGCGCTGGTGGAGATTCACCGCTGCGGCATCGTGCATCGTGACATCAAGCCCGCCAACCTGCTGCTGCGCGAAGCGGGCGTGCTGGTGCTGACCGATTTCGGCGTCGCCAAGCGCCTGGACCAGGGCGCCGGACAGACGATGCACGGCGAGATCCTCGGAACGCCCTATTACATCTCCCCGGAGCAGGCGCAAGGCGCCGCAATCACGCCGCAGACCGACCTCTACAGCCTGGGGGTCATCTTCTACGAGATGCTCACCGGCACGCGGCCCTACCGGGGCAGCACCATCCTCGAGATCCTTTCGCAGCACACGGTGGCGCCGATCCCGCGCCTGCAACCCGAGCTTGCCGAGTACCAGCCCCTGATCGACGGCATGCTCGCCAAACGCCTGGCCGACCGGTTCGAGAGCGCCGACGCCGTGCTCGAGGCGATCGACCAGGTGTGGACCCGGCAGGCGCTGAGGAAAAGCGCGCAGCAATGAGAATTTGCAATGCCTGACAAAGGCCTTGCACTGCCTGCCAATCGAAACTTCTTCTCTCTCTACAGTGGAACCACTATGAAAAACCTCAACATCGGAAAACGGCTCGCGCTCGGCAGCGGGCTCCTGTGCCTGCTGGCGGCGACGCTGGCGTGGATCGGTTACCAACAGATCGACAGCCTGCGCGGCCAGATCGACGCCGTGCCGGAGCTCGTCGACACGCGACTCGCGCTCGCGGAATGGCAGGGCCAGACCTCGAGCAACGCGGCGCGCACGGTCGCGATCCTGCGCAGCGACGACGTTGCGCTCGGCCAGCACCTGGCCGGCGACATGAAGGCCACCAGCGCGCGCATCAGCGAGCTGCAGAAGCACATCGAGGCGATGCCCTCGACCGAAGCCGGGAAAAAACTGTTCGCCGACGTGGGCGTCGCACGCGCCACGTACATCGCCGCGCGTGAAGATGTCCTCAAGCTGAAACGGGAGAAAAGCCCCGAAGCCGCAGCTGCATTCAATTCCAAATTTTCCCCCGCGCTCGCGTCCTACCAGAAGGCGGTGCAGGACTTCATCGACGGCAACGCGGCAGATCATCGCGCCGAGCATGCGTTGGCCACGCGGGCCTCCGCCCGCGGCGTCTACGGCCTGGCCGTGTTCACCGCAGCGTTCATGCTCATCGCCGGCCTGATGGTGTGGCTGCTCGCGCGTTCGATCACGCTGCCGATCCGCAAGGCGGTGCAGCTCGCCGAAGCGCTCGCCAAAGGCGACCTGACCCACGACATCGAATCGCGCAGCAACGACGAAATCGGCGCCCTGATGCGCGCTCTGGCGGGCGCCAACGCGCAGCTCGCGGTGCTGGTGCGCGCGATCCAGGAATCCGCCGCGACCATCGACGGTGGCGCGCAGGAGATCTCGCAGGGCAACAACCAGCTGTCCAGCCGCACCGACTCGCAGGCCTCCAGCCTCGAGGAAACCGCGAGCTCGATGGAGCAGATCACCTCCACCGTTCGGCAGAACGCCGATAACGCAGGCCATGCCAACGAGCTGGTGCAAGGCGCCTCGGCCGTCGCCGTGAAGGGCGGCGGCGTGGTCGGCCAGGTGGTGGCGACCATGAACGAAATCTCGCAATCCTCGAAGCGCATCGCCGACATCATCGGCATCATCGACGGCATCGCCTTCCAGACCAACATCCTGGCGCTCAATGCGGCGGTGGAAGCCGCCCGCGCCGGCGACCAGGGCCGCGGCTTTGCGGTGGTGGCTGGCGAAGTGCGCAGCCTCGCGCAGCGCAGTGCCGGCGCCGCCAAGGAAATCAAGGCGCTCATCGACGACTCGGTGGGAAAGGTGAATTCCGGTTCCTCGCTCGCAGCCGAGGCGGGCCGCACCATGGACGAAGTCGTGGCCTCGGTGCGCAACGTTGCCGGCATCACCGGCGACATCACCGCCGCGAGCCGCGAGCAGGCCTCGGGCATCGAGCAGGTGAACCAGGCCGTCACACAGATGGAACAGGTGACGCAGCAGAACGCCGCCCTCGTCGAGCAGGTCGCGGCCGCCGCCGCCAGCCTCAGGGAGCAGGCGCGCGGACTGACCCAGGCGGTGTCCGTGTTCCGGATCCGCGCCGCCTGACGATTGCCCAGGGAGATCAAGCCATGGATGCCGACAACAACTACTGCGTCGATGTGATCGGGTTCAATCCGACCGAGCGCCTGCTGCTGTCCAGCATCTTCGGGCTGGCGGCGCGCCGTTCCCCGAGCTTCGTACAGCGCGATCCCGGTGCACCCAAACCGGTCGACCTGTACCTGGTCGACGGCGACGATCCCGTCGCAATGAACGAGTTCCAGGCCGTGCGTTCGCGCTTTGCCGCACCCGCGGTGCTGGTGGGCGCGTCCAACCAGGGCACCGGCCTGCCCGTGACCCCGCGCCCGATCCAGTGGGCGCGGCTGCTGCAATGCTTCGACGATGCGCTGCAGGCCGGCGTACAACCCGCGCTCGGCCGTAGCGGCGCGCCGGGCGCCGCAGCAGGCGAGTACGAAAAGACCATGGTGCTCCGGCGCACCAGCACCAAGCCGCCGGCGCCGAAGGTCGCGCCCAAGGCAGCCCCCGCACCGGCCCGGCCGGCGCCGCGCCCCAAGCAGATCAGCGACGCCGTTCTGGTGGTGGACGACAACGCCACGGTGCGCAAATTCATGGAATCCAAGCTGGCGCCGTTCGGTTTCAGCGCCGACTTCGCCGAAACCGGCGAGCAGGCGGTCGGCATGACCGGCACCAAGGAATACACCTGCGTGTTCCTCGACGTGGTGCTGCCGGGCATCGACGGCTACCAGGTCTGCAAGCTGATCAAGGCCAACAAGCAGGCGGTGAGGAAGACCGCGGTGGTGATGCTGACCGGCCGCACATCGCCCTTCGACAAGCTGCGCGGCTCGCTCGCCGGCTGCGACGAATACCTGACCAAGCCGGTGGACGAGAACCGCCTGCTGGAAGTGGTCGCCAAATTTCTGCCCGGCATTCGCGCCGCGGCCTAGCGTAGGCAAGGAGATCCGACATGAGCAAATCGATCCTGGTGGTGGACGACACGCGCTCGATGCGCAAGATGGTGGCGACCGTGCTGCAAGGCGCGGGCTACCGCGTCGAGGAAGCGGCCGACGGCGCCGAGGCGCTGGAGAAGGCGAAGACCCGCGTGTTCGACCTGGTGGTCACCGACCACAACATGCCGCGCATGGACGGCGTCACGCTGGTGCGCTCGCTGCGCGAGCTGACGGCCTACGACGAGGTCGCGCTGATCGTGCTGTCGACCGAGACCGGCGCCGAGCTCAAGTCGATGGGCCGCGCCGCCGGCGCGACCGGCTGGATGGCCAAGCCTTTCGACCCGACCCGCATGCTCGACATCGTCCGGCAGTTCGTCGCATGAACGCACCGGCCGCACTCGGCGACGCGTCCGCGTTCCACGCCATCTTCTTCGAGGAGGCGGACGAGCATCTCGCCTCGATCGAGGGGATCCTGCTGCGCCTGGACGTCGCCGCGCCCGATGCGGAGGACATGAACGCGATTTTCCGCGCCGCCCATTCGATCAAGGGCACCAGCGGCATGCTGGGTTTCAGCGAGATCGCCTCGCTGACCCACGTGCTGGAGAACCTGCTCGACCTGCTGCGCAAGCTCGAGCGGCCGCTCAGCCGCCGCGATGTCGACGGCATGCTGCGCGCCTGCGACCTGGTCAAGTTGCAGGTGGCCTTCCGCCGCGGCACGCTCGACCAGGCGCCCGATGGCAGCGCGGAAGAGGCCGAGCTGCGCCTGCTGTGCGACCTGGGCCGCGACGCCTCCGGCGCTGCGCCCGAGCGCCAGTATGCGGTGTGTCTCGGCCCGCTTTCGGCGCCTATCGATGCCGCCGAACTCGAACTCATGCTGGCCGGCCTGGAAGACATGGGCAGGATCGGGCAGCGCGAGATCCGCAACGACGCGGGCGGCGAGATCCGCTTCGAGGTCGCGCTGGCAGGTGCCGCCGACGAGCTGCGCAGCGTGCTCGCGCTGGTGGTTGCGTCCGAACTGATCCGCATCGAGCCGGCCGGGGCGGCCGCGCCGCAGCCGGAACCAGCGATGCCGGCGGCGAGCGTGCCCGCAGAAGACCCGGCAGTCGACATGTTCTTCACCCCGGCCGCCTGGCGCGGCCGGCGTGCATCGGATGCCGCGAACGGCGTCCAGGGCGAGGACGAAGGCCGTCACGGCCGCCGCGAATCCGACCGGCAGACGGCCGCTGCGCAGAGCGACGCCGTGTCGATCCGGGTCAGCGTGGAAAAGATCGACCGCCTGGTCAACCTGGTGGGCGAGCTGGTGATCACCGAGGCGATGCTGCAGCAGCGGGGAGGCGCGCGGGAGGGCAATGCGGCAGCGTCCGCTGGCCTCGCCGACCTTGCGCGGCACACACGCAACCTGCAGGAAGCGGTGATGTCGATCCGCATGGTGCCGATCTCGGCCGTGTTCACGCGCTTCCCGCGCCTGGTCCGCGAGCTGTCGCAGCGCCTGGGCAAGGAAGTCGAATTGAAGGTCTCGGGTGAGACCACGGAACTCGACCGCGGCCTGATCGAGAAAATCACCGATCCGCTGACGCACCTGGTGCGTAACGCGATCGACCATGGCCTGGAGACGCCCGCGGCGCGGCTCGCGGCCGGCAAACCGGCCGGCGGCCGTATTTCGCTCTCGGCGACGCAGCGGGGGGGCAACATCGTCATTGAAATCCGCGACGACGGCCGCGGCCTCGACCGCGAGCGCATCCTCGCGCGCGCGGCCGAACGCGGCATAGCGCTGGCCGCCGAGGCCCCCGATCACGAAGTCTGGCAATGCATCTTCGAACCCGGCTTTTCCACCGCCGAGAGCGTGACCGACGTCTCGGGACGCGGCGTCGGCATGGACGTGGTGCGCCGGAACATCCAGCAGCTGCGCGGCCACGTGGCGCTCGACTCGCAGGCCGGGCAGGGCACCACCGTCACGGTGAGCGTGCCGCTGACGCTGGCGATCATCGAGGCGATGACCGTCGGCATCGGCGGCGAAACCTACGCGCTGCCGCTCGCTTCGGTGATCGAATCGCGCCGCGTCTCGCCGGACGAGATTCGCAGCGTCGCCGGCGGCGGCCATACGCTGCGCGTGCGCGACGACTACCTGCCCGTGCAGAAGCTCGGCCGGGGCGACATCGCGGTCATCGTCGAGGCCGACGGCGCCAAAGCCGCGCTGATGGTGGACGCGCTGATCGGCCAGCAGCAGATCGTGGTGAAGAGCCTGGAAGCGAATTTCCGCAGGGTGCCCGGCATCGCGGGCGCCACCATCATGGGCGATGGCAGGGTCGCGTTGATCCTCGACATGGCCCACGTCGTCAATCAAAAGGGAGAAGCAACGTGCAACTAGCGCAACTCAAATCGAACAAGCCGGCTACCGAGGTCGAGGGGCGCGAGTTCCTGTCCTTCCGCCTGGGCGCCGAGGAATACGGCATCGAGATCCTCAAGGTGCAGGAGATCCGCGGCTGGGAGAACCCCACCGCGATCGCCAACACCCCGGCCTTCATCAAGGGCGTGATCAACCTGCGCGGCATCATCGTGCCGATCATCGACCTGCGGCTGAAGTTCCGGCTCGGCGAGGCCAAGTACGACAGCCTGACGGTGGTCATCATCCTCAGCGTCGCCAAGCGCGTGATGGGCATCGTGGTCGACGCGGTTTCCGACGTCATCACGCTTGCGCCGCAGCAGATCAGCGCGGCGCCGGAATTCGGCGCCGCGCTCGACACCCGTTTTATCACCGGCCTCGGCACCGTGGGCGAGCGCATGCTTATCCTCGCGGACATCGAGCGCCTCATGACCAGCGCGGACATGCAGCTGGTCGACGCAACCCGGAATTCATAAGGAGGCAATCATGAAATTTTCCAACTTCAAGGTCGGTACCCGCCTGGCGCTGGGCTTCAGCGCCGTGATCGTCATCATGCTGGTTGTGGCCGGCGTCGGCACGTACAACGCCAGCAAGCTGACCAACGCCATGGTGAGGGTGCTCGACGTCGACATCGGGTACTCGACCTCGGTGCTGCGCCTGCGCACCCATATCGCGAACATGCGCCGCTACGAGAAAGACATGGCGCTCAACGCCGCGCAGCCGGTCAAGGCGAAGGAGTACCTCGACAGCTGGCGCGCCTCGCGCACCCGCGCGGGTGAGCACATCAGCAAGGCTCTTGAGCTCGCTCCGAACGAAGCGGAAGGCGCGAAACTGAAGGAACTGCAGGCCGCATTGCAGAAATACCAGAGCGGCATGGAGCTCGCGCATGCCGCGATCTCGCTGGGCGAGATCAACACCTCTGAACAGGTCTACAACAGGCTCGGCGACCTGCGCCAGGTCATCCGCGGCACTGAAGTCACCACGCAGGAGCTGTTCGAGTTTTCGCTGAAGCAGATGGAGTCGCTCAAGCCTGCAATCGAGGCTGGGGAGCGGCAACGCAAGATCACCGTCGGCGCCGGGGTGCTTATCGTGATCCTGCTCGCGGCCGTGATCGGCGTGATCATCACGCGTTCCATCGTGCGTCCGCTCGGCGCTGCCGTGAAGGTCGCCGAGGGGCTGGCCAAGGGCGACCTGAACCAGAAGGTGGAAGTGCGCTCCAAGGACGAGCTCGGGCGCTTGATGCTCGCACTGCAGGGCACCGTCGGCCAGCTTTCGTCGATCGTCGGCCGCATCAAGGACTCCAGCGACATGGTGAACACCGCCTCGCGCGAAATCGCGCAGGGCAACGCGGATCTTTCTTCGCGTACCGAGGAGCAGGCGAGCGCGCTGGAGGAAACTTCGGCCTCGATGCAGCAGATGACGGCCACCGTCAGCCAGAACGCGGAGAACGCGAAAAAGGCGAACGAGCTTGCGCTACAGGCCTCGGGCGTGGCGGTCAAGGGCGGCGAAGTGGTTCGCGAAGCGGTGGGCACGATGAACGGCATCACCGAATCGTCCAAGAAGATCGCCGACATCATCGGCGTCATCGACGGCATCGCCTTCCAGACCAACATCCTGGCGCTCAACGCGGCTGTGGAAGCCGCGCGCGCCGGCGAGCAGGGCCGCGGCTTCGCGGTGGTCGCTTCCGAGGTGCGCAACCTTGCGCAGCGCTCGGCGGCAGCCGCCAAGGAGATCAAGGACCTGATCACCGACTCGGTGAGCAAGGTCGACGCGGGTTCGCGCCAGGTCAACGACGCGGGCCGCACCATGGAAGAGGTGGTGAGCTCGGTCAGCAAGGTGACCAGCCTGATCGCCGAGATCACGGCCGCCAGCCAGGAGCAGGCGCAGGGCATCGAGCAGGTGAGCGAAACCATGACGCAGATGGAGAAGGTCACCCAGCAGAACGCGGCGATGGTGGAAGAAGCCAGCGCGGCGGCCGGCAGCCTGGAAGAGCAGGCGCAGGCGCTCTCCAGCGCGGTGGCGGTGTTCCAGCTCGGCGACGAGGCGCGCCGCGCCGCGGCGGCGGCGCCGGTGGCGGCCAAACCCGTGGCCAGCAACGTCGTCACGCTCGCCAAGCGCGCGGCGCCGGAGGCGAAGAAGTCCAAGCCGCAGCATCACGTGGCGGCGCCCAAGGCTGCCGTAGGCGGCAAGGGCAAGCACGCGCAGGAAGAGGGCTGGCAGGAGTTCTAGGCCCGGCGCTTCATCCGGCAGGCCGCAACAGACATCGGGCGCCTCGGCGCCCGATGTCGTTTCCGGATTGCAGAGCATGACCGCGAACGCACAGTTGCTGACACTCCACGACCTGCGACCGAGCAAGATCGCAAACATGAATCAGGAGTTTCTCTTTTCGCGCGGCGACTTCGGGCGCGTGCGGCAGTTGATCCTGGCCTTCGCCGGCATCTCGCTGCACGAGCGCAAGGAAAACATGGTCTACAACCGTCTGGTGCGGCGCCTGCGCGCCACCGGCCGGCGCGACTTCGGCGACTATCTCGACTGGGTGGAGCGGCCGGGTTCGGAGGAGCGCGAGAGCTTCGTCAACGCGCTCACCACCAACCTGACCGCGTTCTTCCGCGAGCCGCATCACTTCGAGACCCTGGCGGAACGCGCGCGCATGGCGCGCAGCGGCCCGCTGCGCCTGTGGAGCAGCGCCTGCTCGACGGGGCAGGAACCGTACACCGCGGCGATCGTGCTGCGCCAGGCCGGCTGCGAGGCCGATATTCTGGCCACCGACGTCGATACCGAGGCGCTTGGCGTCGCCCAGAGCGGCGTCTACCGGCTCGAGGCGGTGGAAAATCTCGACCGCGAAAGCCTGCGGCGCAATTTCCTGCGGGGCACGGGCGCCAATGCGCGCCATGTCCTCGTGCGTCCCGAACTGCGCGCGATGGTGAAATTCCAGCACCGCAACCTGCTCGAACCGGACTGGCCGCAGGGCGAGCGCTTCGACGCCGTCTTCTGCCGCAACGTGATGATCTATTTCGACCGCAACACGCAGCAGCGCGTGCTCGACCGGTTGGCTGGCGTGCTCGCGCCGGGCGGGTTGCTGTTCGTCGGCCACGCCGACAGCGGCGCCTCGGGCCACCCGGCGTTCCGTTCCTGCGGCAAGACCGTCTACGAACGCCGCGCAGCCTAGGCGGCCAGGCCATGGAAGCGCAGTCGCTGACCCACTACTTCGACACCGGCTTCAAGCTGCCGGCGGTGAAGATCCTGCCCGGCCAGTATCACTCGGTGCAGTACGACGGCCTGATCGTCACGGTGCTGGGTTCCTGCGTGTCGGCCTGCCTTTGGGACCCGGCGCGGCGCATCGGCGGCATGAACCATTTCATGCTGCCGGGCGTCGGCCATCGCGGCCCGGCGGGGGGCGGCGCAGAAGCGCAGGAACCGGCGCGCCTGGGCGTCTACGCCATGGAAGTGCTGATCAACCAGATGCTCAAGCTCGGTGCCGAACGCGGGCGGCTGACCGCCAAGGTGTTCGGCGGCGGCAGCGTGCTGGAGGGCATGGAGGCGCTCAACGTCGGCAGCCAGAATGGCGCCTTCGTGCTCGACTTCCTGCGCGAGGAAGGCATCCCGGTCGTCGCGCAGGACCTGTACGACACCTGTCCGCGCAAGGTGTATTTCTTTCCCGCCAGCGGCAAGGTGCTTGTCAAGCGGCTGGGCAGCATGCGCAACGACACGCTGCAGCAGCGCGAGCGCGAATACCTGGCGAGCCTCGCGCGCGCCACCGGCGGCGAGGTGGAGCTCTTCCGCTGATGGACAAGATCAAAGTGCTGGTCGTCGATGACTCCGCGGTGATCCGCGGCGTCATGAGCCGCATCATCAGCGCGCAGCCCGACATGACCGTCGCCGGTCTGGCCAATGACCCGCTGGTGGCGATCGAGCGCCTGCGCGCCTCGCAGCCGGACGTGCTCACGCTGGACGTGGAAATGCCGCGCATGCACGGGCTGGATTTTCTCGCCAAGCTGATGCGCATCCGTCCGCTGCCGGTGCTGATGGTCTCCTCGCAGACCACGCAGGGCGCCGATGTCACGCTGCGCGCGCTCGAACTCGGCGCGGTGGATTTCGTCGCCAAGCCGGCGCTGGCCAATGGCGCGGACCTCGAGGTGTATGCCGACGAAGTGACCGAGAAGCTGCGGGCCGCCGCTACCGCGCGCGTCGAGCGCAAGCCGGCCCGGGCCGAGGCGGGGGCCGAGGCCGCGGCGCCGCGCGCGGCCTCACCCGTGGGTGCCGCGCGCGACAAGCTGATCGTGATCGGCGCATCGACCGGCGGCGTCGAAGCGCTGCGCGAAGTGCTGGTGCCGCTGCCCGCCAGCATGCCGCCGATCCTGATCGCGCAGCACATGCCGGCCGGATTCACGCGCAGTTTCGCCGAGCGGCTGAACGCGCTGTGCGCGATCCGCGTGAAGGAAGCCCAGGACAATGAAGTGCTGCTGCCCGGGCACGCCTACATCGCGCCCGGCGGGCGTCACCTGCTGGCGGCGGGGCGCAGCGGCCGCATGACAGCCCGGCTGGCCGACACGCCACCGGTCAACCGTCACCGACCGTCCGTCGACACGCTGTTCCGCTCCGCGGCGCAGACCGCCGGCGGCCGCGTCATCGGCGTGATGCTGTCGGGCATGGGCGCCGACGGCGCACTGGCAATGCTCGAGATGCGGCGCTGCGGTTCGCACAACATCGCGCAGGACGAGGCGAGCTGCGTGGTGTTCGGCATGCCGAAGCAGGCGATCGCCCATCGCGCGGTGGACGACGTGCTGGCGCTGCGGAATATTTCACGACGCCTGATCGAGCTGTCGTTTCAATGACCGACACTGACCCGGAGGCGACAATGCCTGACGATTGGGAACGGACCCCTTCCTAGGATTGCAGGGTGGACACGATCCCGGACTACGATCTGCGTTTTCTCGCCGCCGCTGCCGTCGGTGCAGGCCCGGACCCGGGCGCCTGCGCCGTGACACGCTCGAGACGGTAGCCGTGCTGATAGACCGCGCTAAGGCGCCAACCGGACTCCGGATAAAGCCCCAGCTTGTTGCGCAGCTGGCTGGCGTGCGTGTCGACGGTGCGCGTGCTGACGTCGGCGCTGATGCCCCAGACCGCATCGAGCAGGTAGGCGCGAGACAACAGGCGACCGATGTTGCGGAACAGAAGCGCGGCGACCTCGAACTCCTTCTGGGTAAGCTCGATCAGGGTGCCGTCCCTCTCCAGCGTGCGGCCCTGCAGGTCGATGCGGAAGCTGCCCGCCTCGAGCAGTTCCTCGCCGTCGCGCGCGTGGCCGCGCGCGCGGCGCAGCAGCGCCTCCAGGCGGGCCAGGAATTCCATGCGGCGAAGCGGCTTGATCAGGTAATCATCGGCGCCGCCCTTGAGCGCCTGGACGATGTCCTCCTCGCGGTCACGCCCCGTGGTGAAGAGCACTGGCAGCGGCTCGCGAACCGCCTTGCGGATCGCCTTGAGCACCTCCTCGCCGCTCAGGTCGGGCACGCGCCAGTCAAGCACCACCAGGTCGAAGGTGTCGCGCAGCACGGCGCGCAGGATGTCCTGCCCCTGGTCGAACAAGTGGCAGACATGTCCCTGCGAGACGATCCAGGTCTGCAGCAGCTTGGCCTGCGAAGGGTCGTCCTCCAGCACCGCGATCCGGGCTGCGCCCGGGGCCGGCTTGGCGCTACGGCTGGTGGTCATGTCCAGCGCATTCTAAAGCCCGGTCCCGGAGGCAAAACATATGGCTGACAAAATAACAAGAATTTTGCACATCGAGGACGACCCCAGCCTGCAGAAACTGGTGCGCATCGCGCTGGAACGGCTGGGCGGCTACACCGTATGCACGGCCGCCGACGGCTTTCAGGCGCTCGAACTGGGGCGCGAGCTCGGCGCGGGCCTGGTCCTGCTGGACCTCGACCTGCCGGGCATGGACGGCGTCGCGACGCTGAAGGCGCTGCGCGAACTGCCCGGCATGCGCGAGGTGCCGGCGGTGTTCCTGACGGCGGCGGCGGGGGAGCCTTCGAGGTCGCGGTTGCTGGCGGAGGGCGCGCGCGAAGTCTTTCCCAAGCCATTCCGGCCGCGCGAGCTGCTGCGCGTGATCGAGCGCGTCCTCGGGCACGCAGCGGATTGAGCATGCCCGCGACCTACGACATGGCCAGCAGCGTCGCGGACAATGTGCCCGCGATTCTCGTCTACCTGGATGCGGAACTGAACATCCGCTTCGCCAACCGGCACTGCTACGAAATTCTGGGATACGCGCCGCGCGAAATTCTCGACCGTTCGCTTGCCGAAGTGATGGACCCGGGCACGCTCAAATACGTCCGCCGCCATGCCGGCGAACTGGAGCGGGGCAACGGCGCGCCTTTCGAGTGCGTGCTGCGCCACAAGAACGGTTCGCCGAGATACCTGAAGGTACAGGCGACCTCCGACCGCGACGCGCAGGGCCGCAGCATCGGTTACTTTGCCTGCACCTCGGACAGCTCGTCTGAGCGCGCGACGCACGCGGCGTTGCGCGTCGCGCAAAAGCGGCTCGGCCTGGCCCTCGATGCCGCGGAAGTGGGCATCTGGGAGTGGGACCTGGTTGCGCACCGCGAGTTCTACTCGAGGAGTTTCCAGGCACTGCTCGGCTACGGGGAGGCGCAATTCCCCGCCCAATTCGAATTCCTCGCCCAGCTGCACCCGGAGGATGCTGAAGCGACGCTCGACGCTGCGGCCGCGGCGTTCGAGGAAGGCAGGACCTTCGACCGCGAGTTCCGCATCCGTTGCGCCGACGGCAGCTACGTCTGGCTGCGCGGCGTCGGCCGCGCCTGCCGCGACCCGCGGACCGGGGCCCTGGCCGGCTGCGCGGGCGCGGTCCGCGATGTCTCCACACGCAAGCACGCCGAGCAGCAACTGCGAAATGCGCGCGCGGTGCTGCACGCAGTGCTGGAACGCGCCGGCTGCGCCGTCATCTCGACCGACCCGCAGGGACGCATACTCGAATTCAATGGCGGCGCCGAGCGCATGCTCGGCCTGGCCGCGGACGCGGTGGTCGGGAAGATGAACATCGACGATTTCCGTCTTGATCCGGCGCAGCTTTCGCTGGTCACGCTGCCCGACAACGGCGGCTACATCGTGATCGGTCTGGACCCGGCGCGTTACGGCGCGGATGTCTCGGGCCTGGCTTTGCTGGCGAAGGCCGGACATGAGCTGCGCACCCCGCTCGCATCGGTCATTGCGGCGCTCGAGCTGCTGCGCGAGGGGCTGGGCGGCAGGCTCGATGTCAGCGCCGAGAACATCGTCGGACTCGCGTTGCAGAATGCCGATCGCCTGGAACGCTGGATCAATCGGCTGCTCGAGCTCGAACGCATCGAGCTCGACGGGGCGCCGGCGCGCGTCCGGCCGTCATGAACGAACCTGCCGGCGGCCTGCTCGATCTCGAGCAGGTTCGTGCGCTCGCCGATCTGGAGGACACGTCCGGCGAATGGAATCTATCGAAGCTGTTCGAACTGTTCGCCTTCGACGCGAGCGAGGCGCTCGAGCGCATGGACGAGCTCGCGCGCAGCGGCGACGCGCAGGCGCTCGAGCGCATGGCGCACCGCCTCAAGGGAAGCAGCGTGTCGATCGGCGCGGCGGGGTTCTCGCGCGACTGCCGCGAGATCGAGCTCGGCGCCGGCCGGGCCGACGGGGATCTCCCTTTGCGGATCGAGCATGCGCGCCACCAGTTGGACGCGACGCTGGGCGCGCTGCGCGAATTCCTGCGCCCGTAGCTAGCGCGCGGCGGCTCGGGCCATGCGCTCGATCGGGTGCGGCTGCTGGATGCCGAATCCCTGCGCATAGCGCACGCCGAGCGCCTTCAGACGCACCAGGATGTCCTGTTCCTCGACCATTTCGGCGATCACCTGGAAGCCCATCACTTCACCCACGCGCAGGATCGCCTTGAGCTTGGCTTCCGCCGCGGGCGCGCTGAGCAGCTTGCGCACGATGACGCCGTCGACCTTCACGAAATCCGGGCGCAGTGTGCGCAGCGCATTGAAGCTCGCGGAGCGGCGGCCGAAGCCGGAGACCGTCACGCCGCAACCCACGGCGCGCACGCCGGTCGAGAACCGCAGGCAGTCGTCGATGCGCGCGAGCGTGTCCGGCTCATTGATTTCGAACAGCATCGCGGTCCCGGGCACGCCGGCGCCCACCAGTTCCACCGCGGCCGCCTTGGCGAAACCCGCGTCCTTCAGCGTCTGGGTGGAAATGTTGAGCGCGAAGCGCTCGATGCGCGAGCCGCGCGCGATGTGCTTCAGCACGTTGCGCAACACCCAGCGGTCGAGGTCAGGCATCATGCCGTAGTGCTCGAACGCGGGCAGGAATTCGCCCGGCGGCAGCATCGCCTTTTCCTCCTCGTGCAGGCGGATCAGCACTTCCGCCATCGGGAAGCGCACGGCGCCCGTGAGCGCGGCGACCGGCTGGCAGTAGAGCGCGAGTTCGTCCTTTGCGAGCGCCTCCCGCAAGCGGGAGGCCGGCTCGCCCCAGCCCGCGAGTTCCTCGTCCAGGCCCTTCATCAGCGGATCGACGCCGTTCGCGCTCATGGCGTCTGGTCGCCCGGTTCGGCATCCGGGGCCGGCTCGCTTGCTGTCAGGGGAGATTCGGGCACACGGTAGGCCTCGGCGGCCCAATTGCCCAGGTCGATCATCCGGCAGCGCTCGCTGCAGAAAGGCCGCCAGGCATTGTCAGGGGAATAGGGTGCCGGCGCGCCGCAGCGCGGGCACGGAACCGTTTTCACAGATTGCAGAAGGTCAGCTCGAAGCCGACGTCCCAATCGGCGGTCTTGGCACGCGTCTCCTCGCCGTTCTGCGCGAGAAAGCGGATGTTGAGCACGTACTTGTTGGCGCTGATCTCGGGCACGCAGGGCAGGCCGGGCTCGAGGCGCACACGGAGCATCTGCGCGGTCTTGCCGCCCAGCATCTGCTGGAAGGTGCCCAGCGGGGCGCTCAGGCTCTGCGGCTTGCCCGATTCGCGCAGGATGCGCAGGATGATCGCGGTGCCGTCGCGCAGCGGGTACAGGGGGCTGGTCCAGGCGGCGAGCTGGCCGATGCGCTCCTCTGCGGGGCGGTGCAGCCAGTAGTGGTAGGAAGGCAGGTCGAATTCGCAGGCGCCGCCCGGAATCCCGGTGCGCTGCTTGATCGACATCAGCCATTCGTTCTCGCGCAGGTACTGGCCGATGCGGCCGGTCATGGAAAACAGGGCCGCGGCGGCCTGTTCGATGTCCCGCAGCACCCCCGAGAGGGCTTCCTCGGAAATGTCCGGATTGTTGCGGAACGACAGCAATACCTGCTTTTGCCGCTCCAACTCCTGCAACAGGTCGGATTTCAGGTCGGCGCGCCCGGCGACTTCGAGGATTTCGAACAGCGTGAGCAGGGCGACGTGGTGATCGAGCGGGTCGGTGCGCGCGATGAAATGGCGCGAGCGCTCGAACAGATCCTCCAGGCGCAGCAGGGTCCGGATGCGCTCATTGAGCGGGTATTCGTACGTAATGACGGCCAAGCGCGCCTCGCCGAAGGGCGAAATTGCTCGAATTCTGAGTGATTTAGGCGCTTAACACAAATTGACTTCTAAACTGCCGCCAGCGCGAGGTACTTTTCGTGGAGCTGGCGCACCTGTTGCTGCAGTGCGGAAATGGTGCCCGAATTGTCGATCACATCATCGGCGGCGGCGAGCCGCCTTTCCCTCTGGATCTGCGACGCTATGATGCGCCGGACCGCGTCTTCCGGCAGCGCGCTGCGCTGCCGCACCCGTGCCACCTGCAGCGCTTCGGGGCAGTCCACCACCAGGACACGCCGGTAACGCTCGCGAAAGCCCGGCGACTCGACCAGCAGCGGCACCACGTGCACCACGTAGGCGCCGGGCGCAGCCGCAATCCGCCGTTCGGACTCGGCGCGGATCATCGGGTGCAGCAGCGCTTCCAGACGCTGCTTCTCCTCCGGCTCCGAGAACACCAGGTCGCGCATGCGCTTGCGGTCCATGGCGCCCGTGGCGTCGACGAAAGCCGCGCCGAACCGGCGCCGCACTTCGGCAATCGCCGCGCCGCCGGCCGCCGTCAGTTCGTGCGCGATCGCGTCGGTGTCGACCACCGACGCGCCCAGGCGCGCGAATTCATCCGCCGCCGCGCTCTTGCCGCTGCCGATGCCGCCGGTGAGGCCGACAACGAAGCGCATCAGAACGGGCGCAGCGCGGGTACGGCCGCCAGGATCGCGGGTCCCCAGAACAGCGTGACGACGCTCGCGATCGCGATGTAGGGACCGAAATGGAATTTGAACGCGGCGTCCCAGCCGCGCCGTGCGGCGACCATCTGCAGCAGGCCGAAGGCGAGTCCGACGCAGGACGACAGCAGGATCACCAGAAACAGGTACTTCCAGCCCACGAACGCACCGGCCGCCGCGGTCATCTTGAAATCGCCGTAGCCCATGCCGTCCATGCCGCGCAGCAGCCTGAATGCGGCGTTGATCGACCACAGCGTCAGGTAGCCGGCCGCCGCCCCGACGACGGCTTCCTGGAGCGGAACGAAGGTGCCGGACACATTGAGCAGCAGGCCGGCCCAAAGCAGCGGCAGTGTGATGTCGTCCGGCAGGTAGCCGGTCTCATGGTCGATGAACGCCAGCGCGATCGTGCACCAGACAAACAGCATCGCGCCAAGCGCGGCGGCGCCGAAGCCGAAATGCCAGGCCGACCAGGCCGCGCCGGCGCCCGCGAGCAGCTCGACCAGCGGGTAGCGCGCGCGGATGCGCATGCCGCAGCCGGCGCATTTTCCGCGCAGCGCAAGCCAACTGAAGACCGGGACATTCTCGGCCACCTGAATGGCACGCCCGCACCCTGGGCAGGCCGAACGTGGCACGACCAGGTTGTAGGGCGTCTCCTGCGGCAGAGGCTGTCCGGCGAGCTCCGCGCAATCGGCGCGCCAGTCCCGTTCCATCATCTTCGGCAGCCGGTGGATCACCACGTTGACGAACGAGCCGACGCACAGCCCGAGGGCGAGTGCAAGCCAGGGAAACACGGCGGGCTGGACGAACCAGCCCAGGGCCGACATCGACAAGTCCGCTTAGACGGCGCCGCCGAGCTTGAAGATCGGCAGGTACATCGCCACCACCATGCCGCCGATCAGCGTGCCGAGCACCACCATGATGATCGGCTCCATCAGGGAGGACAACGCGTCGACCGCGTCGTCGACCTCGGCCTCGTAGAAGTCCGCGACCTTGCCCAGCATCGCATCCAGCGCACCGGTTTCCTCGCCGATCAGGCACATCTGGATCACCATCGGCGGAAACACCGCCGAATTCTGCATCGCTACCGTCAGCGCGGTGCCGGTCGCGACTTCGCCCTTGATCTTGGTGGTCGCCGTCAGGTACACGTAGTTTCCCGAGGCGCCGCCCACCGAGTCGAGCGCCTCGACCAGCGGCACGCCGGCCGCGAACATGGTCGACAAGGTGCGCGTCCAGCGCGCGATCGCGGCCTTGGTGAGCAGGCCGCCGAAAATCGGCAGTTTCAGGCTCAGGCGGTCCATGAAGATCTGCACCGCGAGCGAACGCTTCCAGGCCTCCATGAATCCGTAGATCCCGGCGCCCATCGCGGGAAACAGGATGTACCAGTTGGCCACCGTCCAGTCCGATATGGCCATGACGACGAGCGTCGGCGCGGGCAGGTCGGCGCCGAAACTCGAGAACACGCTCTTGAACGCCGGGATGACGAAAATCATGATCACCGCGGTAATCACGATGGCGACGACGACGATCGACACCGGATAGAAGAGCGCCGACTTGATCTTCGACTTGATGGCGAGGGTTTTTTCCTTGTAGATCGCGAGGCGATCCAGCAGGGCTTCCAGAATGCCGGCGGCCTCGCCCGCGGCCACCAGGTTGCAGTAGAGGGCGTCGAAATGCAGCGGATACTTGCGGAACGCCTGTGCGAGCGACGATCCGGTCTCGACCTCGGTCTTGATGTCGCCCAGGAGCCGCGCGACCGCCGGGTTGGTGGCGCCCTTGCCGACGATGTCGAAGGCCTGCAGCAGCGGCACGCCCGCCTTCATCATGGTCGCCATCTGGCGCGTGAACAGGGCGACGTCCTTTTCCGTGACGCTGCCGCCGCGGCCCCGCTTTTGCGGCTTGACGCTGCCCACGGTGATGCCCTGACGGCGCAGCGAGGCTTCCACCATGTTTTTGCCGGCCGCGCGCATTTCGCCACGCACGGTCTTTCCCGCCTTGTCCTTGCCCTCCCAGGCAAAAGTTACTTCGGAGGACGCGCTCTTTGCTGCCGTTGCCGTCGCCATATCGCCACTCCCTGCAGGAACGTCCGGTGAGGGAAGGTGATTCTAGCGCCGAGTCAAGGACTTGGCCAAATGTGGGAAAAGTCTCCTCAAGTCGCCTCGGGGGGCGCTTCGTCGCGGGGCCGAAACAGGCGCACCGTCTTCACGGCGCGGCCCTGGGCGCTCAGGATCTCGACCGGGACCCCGGCGATCTTCAGCGAGACGTTCGCCTCGGGGATGTCCTGCAACTGCTCGAGGATCAGGCCGTTGAGGGTCTTCGGGCCGTCGGTCGGCAGGTCCAGATCCAGCGCGCGATTGACCTCGCGCACCGCCATCGCCCCGTCGGCCGTCGCCGAGCCGTCGTCGCTCCAGGACAGCGCCGGCCCGGCCGAGGGCAGCGAGGTGGTGAACTTGCCGATGATCTCTTCCATGATGCCTTCGAGGGTCACCAGGCCCATCAGCTCGCCGTACTCGTCCACCACTAGGCCGATGCGCTCGCGCTTTTCCTGGAAATACTGCAGCTGGGCGATCGCCGGGGTGGTGGCGGGCACGAAGTAGGGCTCGTCCAGCAGGTCCTCGATCGCCTTGCGGTCCAGGGCCCCGGAAAACACCAGCCCAAGGACCTTACGCAGATTGAGGACCCCGGCGATCTCGTCGCCGCTGCCGCGGAACACCGGCAATTCGCGGCGATAGCTGGTGGTGAGCTGGCGCGCGATGGCGTCCATGGCGTCGTCCAGGCGGACCGCCTCGATTTTGGCGCGCGGCACCATGACGTCCTGCACCGTGATCTCGCCGATGTCGAACAGGTTCAGCAGGATCGAGCGGTGCTTGTTGGGCAGCACGTGCGAGGACTCGAGCACGATGGTGCGGATCTCCTCGGCGCTCAAGGGCTGCGCGCCATCTTCCTGCGGGCGGATGCGCAGCAGCCTGAGCAGGGGGCGCAGCACTGCGTCCGTCGAGACCACCAGCAGATGCACGAAGGGCGCGGAGATCCAGGCGAGGCCGCGCATCGGCCAGGCGACCAGCCGCGCGACGCCCTCGGCGTTCAGCTGTCCGAGGCGCTTGGGGACGAGTTCGCCCAGCACGATGGAGAAATACGTGATGACGGCGACGACTAGGGCAGTCGCGACATAGCCAGCCCACTTCGTTTCCAGGCCCTGGGCTTCCAGCCAGGTTGCGAACGGCGCCGCAAAGATGGCATTGCCGATGATGCCGTTCAGGATGCCGATGGCCGTGATGCCGATCTGGACTGCCGACAGGAAGCGCGTCGGTTCGGCGACGAGCCTGGAGGCGGTGGCGGCGAGCGCGTCGCCGTGCGCGGCGAGCGTCGCCAGGCGCGTCCGGCGCGCCGTGAGCAGCGCCACCTCCGACATCGCAAACAGGCCGTTCAGGAGGATCAGGCAGGCGAGGATCGCGAGTTCCATGGCAGGTCCCGTTCAGGTAGGCAAGGTCACTTCGCGAGAATGACTTCGAGCACGAAGCGGCTGCCCGGGTAGGCGAGCATGAGCGCGATAAACCCGGCGAGCGTCCAGCGGAAAGCGGTGCGACCGCGCCAGCCGTACAGCCAGCGGCCGAACAGCAGCCCGCCGAAGATGACCCAGGACAGCACGATGAACACGGTCTTGTGGTCGAATTTCATCGCCTTGCCGGCGATCGATTCGGAATACATCACGCCGACCGCGAAGGTCGCGGTCAGCACGACGAAGGCCGCGCCGGTGAGGCGGAACACGAGCCGCTCCAGCGACAGCAGCGGCGGCAGGTCGCGCGCGACGCGCGCCGGGCTGCTGTGCAGCTGGCGCTCGACCATCGAGATCAGCACGGCGTGCAGCATGGCGACCGCGAACAGGCTGTAGGCGAGCATGCCCGCGACCAGGTGCAGCTTGAACTCGAGCGGATAGGCGTCCGGCGCGAGGCGGCCGGGAAAGAAGGCCGGCAGCGGCGCGCACAGCGCCGCGAACGCGAGCGCCATCGGCAGCAGCATCGCCAGGCGGTAGGCGAGGCTCTCCAGCCAACAGATCGCCACCGTGAGCCAGAGCATGACCGAGAGCGCCTGCGCGAATCCGAAGCGCAGTTGCGGTGCGGCGAAGATCTCGGCGTACAGCAGCCAGCCGTGCAGCGCGAGCGGAACAAGGAGCGCGGCGCGCTCCCAGAAATGCAAACCCGTGCGCGGACCCTCGCGCGGCGCGCCTGCGGCGTTCGCCGTGTTCGCGCGCCAGCGCGTTTGCCAGAAGTGCAACGCGAGCGCGGCGTAGAGGGCGCTCGCGACGACGTGAATTACAATGTCGGGCACACTTTCAGTTTAGCACCCCATGCCCACGCCGCCGGTCCGCTGACCATGCTCGACAATCTGACCTCGCGCCTCGCAAGAATCGTCAAGACGATGCGCGGCGAAGCGCGCCTCACCGAGGCGAACGTCCAGGAGGCGCTGCGCGAAGTGCGCATCGCGCTGCTCGAAGCCGACGTCGCGCTGCCGGTCGTGAAGCATTTCATCGACGCGGTGCGCGCGCAGGCGCTCGGCCAGGAAGTGGTCGGCAGCCTGACGCCGGGCCAGGCGCTGGTCGGCGTCGTGCATCGCGAGCTGACGCGCCTGATGGGCGAGGCGAATGCGGGGCTCGATCTCGCCGTCGCGCCGCCCGCGGTGATCCTGATGGCCGGCCTGCAGGGCTCGGGCAAGACCACCACCGTCGGCAAGCTCGCATTGCTGCTGAAGGGCCAGAAAAAGAAAGTGCTCACGGTCTCCTGCGACATCTACCGGCCGGCCGCGATCGAGCAGCTAAAGACGGTGTCGGCGCAAGCCGGGGCTGAATTTTTTTCCTCGCGTCCGGATGAAAAACCCGTAGATATTGCAGGCAAGGCCGTAGAGCACGCGCGCAGGCATTACTGCGACGTCGTCATCGTGGACACCGCAGGGCGCCTGGCGATCGACGAGCCGATGATGCAGGAGATCGCGGCGCTGCACGCCGCGCTCAAACCCGCGGAAACGCTGTTCGTGGTGGACGCGATGCAGGGTCAGGACGCGGTCAACGTGGCGCGCGCGTTCAACGAGCGCCTGCCGCTGACCGGCATCGTGCTGACCAAGCTCGACGGCGATGCGCGCGGCGGCGCGGCGCTGTCGGTGCGCCATGTCACCGGCAAGCCGGTCAAGTTCGCCGGCACGGGCGAAAAGCTCGCCGGCCTCGAGCCGTTCCACCCCGAGCGCATGGCCTCGCGCATCCTCGGCATGGGCGACATCCTGTCGCTCGTCGAGGAGGCGCACAAGCAGGTCGACCTCGAGCAGGCGCAGAAGCTCGCCGACAAGGTGAAGAAGGGCCAGGGTTTCGACCTGGAGGACTTCAAGGAGCAGTTGCAGCAGATGAACAAGATGGGCGGCATCGCCTCGCTGATGGACAAGCTGCCCGCGCAGCTCGCCGGCCAGATCAATCCCGCGCAGCTGCAGGACACGCGCCAGCTCGCGCGCATCGAGGGCATCATCAATTCGATGACGAAGAAGGAACGGACCAGCCCGGAGATCATCAAGGCGACGCGCAAGCGCCGCATCGCCGCCGGCGCGGGCGTTCAGGTGCAGGAAGTGAACCGCCTGCTCAAGCAGTTCGAGCAGATGCAGCAGATGATGAAGATGATGAAGGGCGGCAACCTGCAGCGCATGATGCGCAACATGAAGGGCATGCTGCCGGGCATGCGCTGAACGGAGGACCGGCGCGCCGGCCCTCCGCCGCTAGGCAGCTCTTCTGGGCTTGGGGTGGCTTTTGATGGGTTCGGCCGAAGCGGCAATGCCCTCATCGGCGATTTCGCTCGCGTGCCTGGCGACCTTGCTGAAGTTGTCATAGGCAGTGTTCGCGACCGCGAGCATCTGCTTGACCGCCGTCACGGTGACTTCCGAGCCGGCAGGAGCGTTCTTGGCGGCCTTGTCCAGCAGCGCAGCGAGGTCCTCTTTCCATTCCGCGACGCGACGCTCGCCGATCTTCGCCGCCTCCGCCCCGGCGTGCGTCGCCACTTCGTAGACGCTTCTCGAGTACGCGACGGTCCTGTCGATCGCCGGCTGTGCGAAGCGGCGCTGCAGTTCCACCAGGTCCTGGATGTCGGTGGCGCCGGCCAGCGCGCGCGCGTTGGCGATGGAATCTTCGAACGCGGTCTTGGCGATGCCGGCATTCAGGCCGGCGATTTTCTCCAGCGCCGCGAACTGGCTCGCCGCGAGGGAAAGGATTGCTTCCATGTTGGCCCGGGTTGTGGCCTGGATCTGCTCCGAGGTCGGATACATCGGATTCTCCTGGGTGAGGAACATCAATTGAGGATCCCGCGCACAAACGGGGCTTGCGGGCGCCGCATCAGCGTGCTCAGGGCGACGTTGGCGAGCAGACTTTCCGGCTGAACCGGCTTGTGCACGCACGCGGCGCCCAGTTCGTGGACGCTGGTGGCGGCATTCCAGTCCGACGTCAGAAAGACGAGAGGAAAGAACGGGATCGATCGGTCGGCGCGGATGGCGGCGAGGAATTCAAAACAGCGCATTCCCGGCGCATCGAGATCCAGGATCATCACATCGGGCGCGGCCTCGGCGATGCGCCCGCACGCATCGATCGCGCCTCGCGCCATGCGGACCCGGTAACCCGCGCGCCAGAGATGGCTATTGAGAAATTTCCGCAGCCACGCGTCGTCATGAACCACCAGGACATCGACGTTGCGTGACAGGAGATCCGCTTCGGGCGGCAGGGTCGGCTTTCGACGTTCGGCGCAGGCCAGCATGAGGAGCCTCGGTGGGTCGGGGAAATGCCGGAGCCAGCAAGCAAGTAAAGTGCCGAGGGAATAAGGCATTGAATAGCCTGCAAACGCGTTTCGCGAACCAATGCCGAATTGTTTCTCGCTGGCGACAGTTTTCATCGCGCCCTGCAACGCGCAATATTTTCCTCCAGTACCCTAACCGAAGGTTTTCAGAAGCAGCGGGCCGACGCTGCGGGATTCGCAGAGGATGTGCCCGGCCAGCTCCTCCAGCGATTCCTGCGTCACGGCCTCGGGCGCAATCAGGTGCTCGCCGGTGCCGAAGCGCTCGACGTTGCGCGTTT
>Ga0315910_10000550_pt1 | contig 37080 bp, 28 predicted proteins | sample EdamamesoilMG_FD_204470 | JGI IMG/M metagenome (GOLD analysis project Ga0315910, IMG submission 204470) | Garden soil microbial communities collected in Santa Monica, California, United States - Edamame soil | ecosystem: Environmental > Terrestrial > Soil > Garden | place: USA: California...
GCCGCCAGGCGCTCAAGCCGCGGGACCTCAATCTCAATGAAATTGTCGTCAACGTAGCCAAGATGCTGCAACGCCTCCTTGGGGAGGATGTTCGCATCCAGCTAAGATGCACGCCCGATCCTCTCTTCATCCACGCGGACAGCGTAATGATTGACCAGATTCTCCTCAATCTGGCGGTCAACTCGCGCGACGCCATGCCACGCGGAGGACGGTTGATCATCGAGACGACGTGCGCCGAGTTCGATGCCACCACGGCCGCGCAATTGCATCAGGCGCGACCCGGTGTGTTCGCCTGCTTGAGCGTCAGCGACACCGGTACCGGCATCACGCCCGAGATTCTGCCTCACATCTTTGAACCGTTCTTCACCACGAAGGATATCGGCAAGGGCACGGGCCTCGGTCTCGCTACCGTGTTCGGCCTCGTTCAGCAGCATCAGGGCTGGATCAATGTTTACAGTGAGCCCGGCATGGGCACTACCTTCCGCATCCATCTGCCACTGCTGCCGGCGAGCGTGCCTGAGCCCGGGCACGATACCACCCTGGCCAACGTTAAACGCGGAGCGGAGACCATTCTGGTGGTTGAGGACGAACCCGCCCTGCGTACCCTCGTGCATACCGTGCTCACGCGCCTGGGCTATCGCGTGCTCGAAGCTGCCTCCGGCCTGGTCGCTCTCGAGGTCTGGAAAGCCCATCGCGATGAAATCAAACTTCTGCTCACCGACCTGGTAATGCCCGACGGTGTCAGTGGCCGCGAGCTTTCCCAACGTCTCCAGGCCGAAAAGCCGGATCTCAAAGTCATTTTCACCAGCGGCTACAGTCAGGAGATTGTCGGTCACGACTTCCCGCTGCGCGAAGGCGAAAACTTTCTCGCCAAACCCTTTCAAGCCACCCAGCTCGCCAAAGTTGTCCGCGCGTCCCTCGACGCATGATGCCACGCGCTCGGCTTCGCCCACGGATTGGATGCAAATCAACCCGACTCACGTCGGAAAAATTCTTAAAAATTTATCTTGAGCGCGGATGGATATGGCGCGATGTAATGACCCAGACGGTGCGGCGATCAGAGCCGCGATCTTTGAAAAACAAAATCAGATTTCCCTGCGTTGTTCGTGATGCTCGACTAAATCCTTGAACCGTATTCTTACGATCCTTGGGGCTGAGTGGGGTGGTGGCCGACAGGCCTTAACTGGAAGTCGAAAGCCGCCTTTTAGGTCCCTGCATGTTGCAAAACATGTTCAAAGGAAAAGTTACACACGGCAATCGCGGGGGCTATTTCGGCTCGCTGGCAACAGCGGGCCTTTTTGTTTTGGGAAAAGACCGCAGCCGCTGCTAATTTTCTCTCATGCCGCGCGACGACCTGTTTGCAGCCACGCCCGATCCGGGAACGACGGCGCCCCAATCCGCCGGGTCGCCACACCAGCAGCCGCTCGCGGCACGGCTTCGGCCGCGCAACCTCGAAGAATACGTCGGGCAGTCACACATCCTCGCCCCCGGCCAGTTGCTTCGCCGCGCCATTGAGGCGGACCGGATTCAATCCTTGATCTTCTACGGTCCGCCGGGCACAGGAAAAACGTCGCTGGCGCAAATCATCGCCCGGCAGACCAAAAGCAAATTCGAGCGGCTCAGCGGCGTGGAATCCAACGTGGCCGATATGCGGCGCGTGCTTTCCGGCGCGGCCAACCGGCTCGAAAACACCGGCCAATCCACGATTCTGTTTATTGACGAGATCCATCGCTTCAACAAGTCACAACAGGACGTGCTGTTGCCGGATGTCGAGAGTGGCGTGGTGCGATTGATCGGCGCGACAACCCACAACCCCTTTTTCTTCGTCAATTCGCCGCTGGTCTCACGCTCACAGATTTTTGAATTGCGCCCATTGAGCGAGGCGGAATTGCTCGGCCTGCTCCAGCGCGCCCTCGCGGACGCGGAGCGCGGACTGGGTTACCTGAAAATCCACGCAGACGAAGCCGCACTGAATCATCTGGCGCGCGTCGCTGATGGTGACGCGCGCAAGGCGTTGAACGCGCTCGAAATCGCTGCGCTCACCACCGAGCCGCGCAACGATGGCATCGTTCAGATTGACCTCGCGGCGGCGGAACAAAGCATCCAGAAAAAGGCCGTGGTCTATGACGGCGATGGGGACGCGCATTACGACACGATTTCCGCGTTCATCAAATCCATGCGCGGCAGCGATCCCGATGCGGCGCTTTACTGGCTGGCCAAGATGATTCACGCCGGCGAAGACCCGCGATTCATCGCGCGACGCATCGTGATTCACGCCGCGGAGGATGTTGGCTTGGCCGACCCGATGGCCCTGGTGCTGGCGAACGCAGCGTTTCAAGCGGCGGAGTTCATCGGCTGGCCCGAAGCGCGCATTCCGATTGCCGAGGCGACGATCTACATTGCCACCGCCAACAAGAGCAACAGCACCATCAAGGCGATTGACGCCGCACTCGCAGACGTGAAATCCGGCCGCACGCTGGCGGTGCCGGAACATTTGCGCGACGCCAGCTACAAAGGCGCGAAACGTCTCGGCCACGGCGAAGGCTACAAATACGCGCACGACTACGAAGGGCATTTTGTACCACAGGATTATCTGGGCGCGGACAAACGTTACTACGAGCCGACCGAGCAAGGTGTGGAGAAGAAAATCAAGGAGCGGCTCGACCAATGGCGCAAGCAAAGCAAAGCCACGCGCCAGAGCAAGTCTCCCGACCACCAATAATCACAAGGCTATCCCACCGCGTGAATCGGCGGGTGACGCGCCCACGCCCGATCAGCGTGGAAAAGCGGCGTTGACTTTTTGCAATTGCGCGGCTAGACATTTTCCTCGCGAACCCAGTTAATCCGCAACCACAGCGGCCTTGGTCTAATGCAGCCTTTGCGCCTGTACGCCAATGCGTGCCATTGCGGGTAAAAACTATGCCGAAACCATTTTCAGCCATTGCCCGTTCCCAGCCGCAACGGGGATTCACCTTGATCGAACTGCTGGTGGTCATTGCCATCATCGCCATCTTGGCCGCCATGCTGTTACCCGCTCTCGCCAAGGCCAAAGAGAAAGGCAAGCGCATCTCGTGCTTGAACAACCTGAAACAGATGGGGCTGGGGAACTTCATGTATGCGCAGGATTTCAGAGGCATCTTGGCCGGCAGTTCGGGGAGTTACTACGACGACAATCTCAACTGGATGTATCAGACCTACGCCAAGGCCCCGAAGCTGTTTGTTTGTCCCAGCACACGAAACGTTGTCCGGACGAATGTGTTCCCAAACGGCGACTTGGTGGATTTGTCAGTTCTCGCACCGGACAAAAATTCAAACGGCTACAGCTACGAGAATTTTTCCTGGTGGCGAAGACTGGCAACCGGTCCGGCGGAACAAACGGATGGCACTTCGGGCTTTCAACAGCGCAAGACCGAATCACGGGTCCAGTCCCGGGCGCACACCAAAACCGTGGACGGCCTCGGCTTGCAGGGCATCGTTCCCGGACCAAGCCGGACGTGGCTGACGCTGGACGGTGACAACCTGACGTTCGCCAACACCAACCCCTCGTTGTATCCGAATGATTATCCCAGCGTGAATGACAACCACGGGGCTGACGGCGCAAATGCAAATTTCTGTGATGGCCACGCCGAATGGGTCAAGGACAAGGCCAAGTATTACCATACGCTGCGGGAGTATTCGCAGGACGAAGGCCACGGCGTGAAACATGTGCAATGATCCGAATCTTATCGTGGCCCGATCTGTTCTTTCGCCAAATCTCAACCGTTCAGAAACCAAAACAACTCCTATGAACCGCAAGACCAAACCCGTCCAAGTCGTGCTTCTCATCTGGGCACTTCTCCTGACCAGCGCCGCCAGTCGGTTATCGGCCACGCCGTATGCCTCTGGCATCACAAACGCCAGCGGCACCGTATCGTTCATCCTGAATGAGGCAGCCGACAATGTGAAAGTGATCTTTGATGGTGGTGGTGCCGGAAACACGAACGATCTCGGCGCACGCGTGAAAGGCACTCACAGCTTCACTCTGGGGGGGCACACTGCCTGGCAGATCCATGTCACCAAGTCATCGGCGCAGGTATGGACCCAGATCAGCGCGGATACCAACAAATTTAACCAGTTCTACTCTCCTCGAAGCGTTGACGTGAATCGTAGTCCTGCGAGCCCTTATTTTGGTCGCGTTTACGTGTTTGATCACGCTGGCAGCACCAGCCCGATCACAACCGCTTCGGGCCGGTCGGTCAGCAAAGGCATCTTCGCTTTGAACGCGGACCTCAGCGACGCGCTTGGCCAGGACGACACTGGACTGTTGGGAGGCCTCGACGCGCTCACTTTTTTTACCGCGCTGAACAATCGTTTTGATCCGTGGAAGATCACTGTTGGCGAGGACAATTATCTTTATGTGGCGGATGCCCAGGATCCGCGCGGCGGCGTGGCACGCGTGGACGGCAACGTCGGCAATGGGGAGCTGGTTTTGGCCGGGGTAGGTAATACCACCGCGCCGGATGTCCACACCGTAGTTTACGGCCTTCAGGCTCGTGGGTCGCTGGCCGGCAACAATCTGAAGGTCTGGGGCATTGATGGCGCGTGGCAGAATTCGACCGCTTGCAACACAGTCATGCGCTGGGACATCAACGGTGGCGCACTTCCGTACGGCACTGCGCCCACCGCGATCGTTCAGTCAGGATTTCCAACAGTCGAGTTGGAAACCGATCTGGATGTGGCACCGGATGGCAATATTTTTGTCCTCATGTATCGCGCCATCGTTGACGCGGGAGGCGTGAAAGTTTATAGCCCTTCCGGAACCGAAATCTGGAGTTCGTTGGTTGGTGGTGGTGATGTTTTCCTGAATTGCGTCGGCCTCAAGGTCTCGCCGGATGGAAACAGACTCGCGATTGCTCGACGGGATCGACAAGTCTGGCTGGTCAACCTGGTTGATAGCCCGAATGGCAAGATTCCCGATCTTTCCACCACGAATGTAGTCAGCACTTTCACCGGTTCGAGCGGCAGCGGACGCACCGTCACTTGGGATGCCGCTGGAAATCTATACGCTGCCAATCCCAGCGATGAATTGCTCCGAGTGTTTTCGCCTGGCGGAACCAAGACCGCCATCACCAAGTCGGATGGCACTTTCCAACTCGTGATTCCCCCGACGATCGTCAGCGTAACCGCGATTGCGCCAACGGCCGACGAACAAGGCCCGGTTAATGGCAGCTTCACGATCACGCGGAGTGGCGACATCAGCGGGGCACTGACAGTCAACTACGCCTCGGGCGGCACGGCGGAGAACGGCACGGACTATTCGACGTTGTCAGGATCGGTAACTTTCCTGCCCGGAGCCAGCTCGACCAATCTCGCACTCGCAATCAATGACGACGGGGCGCCAGAATTGAGCGAATCCGCCGTGATCACGCTTGGCGGAAGCGTCAATTATGGAATCGGTACAGGCGTAGCTACCGTTTCGATTCTCGACAACGAGACCCCGGAAATCTCGTTCAGCACCACAGCCACCAACAGGCTGCTCGAAAGCTACGCACCCTCGAAAGTTACGCTGCAATTGGCGCGACGTGGCTTGTTAACCCCAGCAGTGACTGCCAGTCTCGGCTACTCCGGTCAGGCCACTCGCGGAAGCGATTTCAACGGGCCGCTCACAGTGGACTTCGCCAGCGGCGCAGCCACAGCCAGCATCACGCTGACTTCACTCAATGACCAGGCCTATGAAAGCAACGAGATTGTGGTGGCGAGCGCGGCTGCTGGCACCGGCTATACCGCAGGCATCACGTCCGGCTACGTTCAAGTGGTGGATGACGAATACTCCGCAGGCACACTGTTGTTCAGCGACAACTTCAACACGGACACGAGCACTTTGTGGCGGACAAACGTGGCCGACCCGGCTGACGGGTTCGTGGAGTTCGCCTGGGATTACGGCACGCTGGATGGCATTCCGCCCGCCCCAGCCACTGCCGACGGTACAACCAAGGGCTTGCGCATGCGCTGCGGCAACGTCTTTCCTCAACTCAGCGGCCTGAGCGTCTCACCACTGGGCGGGAGCTTTACGGGCAATTACCGGCTGAAATTCGATATGTGGATCAATTACAACGGCCCAATGCCTGACGGCGGCGCGGGTTCGACCCAACATTTCGACGCAGGAGTGGGAACTGCGGGCGATACGCCGGTTTACTACAACAATCCGTCTGCCGATGGCGTGTGGTTCACTTGTAGCGGCGATGGAGCGGACGGAGCGACCTTCGGTGATTACACCGCGTATATCGGTCCGGTCGCCCAGAACGATAACACCGGTTTCTATGCTGCTGGAAGCGGCCCCGTGAACAGTGGTATCCGCGACCACGCACATCCTTTCTACACCGGTCTTTGGGGCGGACAAGCGGCCCCCGCCGAACAATTGACGCTCTACCCTGGCCAGACTGGCGTAGCCAACCTCGGTAACGCAGGTATGGCCTGGCACACAGTGGTTATCACCAAAGCGGGCGACACGGTGACATGGCAAATGGATGGCGTCATCGTAGCCACGGTCACCAATGATCCAGTGACCTTATCCACCAACGTCTTCGTAGGCTATCAGGACCGATTTTCCGGGAGCATTTCCGACGCGCCGGAGATGTCCTTCGGTCTGGTGGACAATTTGCGGGTTGAAACTTACGTCAACGCACCGCCGGTTGATGGGACGCCGATTTCAATCACCAGCATCAGGATTGCTGGCAGTAACGTGGAAATCACGTTCACCGGCCCGGCGGCGGCCGCAGCTTCTGCTTTCAAACTCACTAGCGCGGGGACGGTCAGTGGCAACTATGTCGAAGATAACAGTGCCACACTCGAAAGCCTGGGTGCGGGCCTATTCAAGGCCACGACGGTCCTGAACGGATCGGCGCGATTCTATCGGATCAAGTTCTGATCTTAAGTTGGAGTGGCCACAGCGGCCTCACGTCAACGGCGACCTCTCATCGGGTCGCCGTTCCAGTTTAGAGCGGGCAAACCGAGACCGACTGTTAAATACCTGCGGCCCTTCACCACCGCGCTTAATGCTTACGAAAGCCCCAATTGGAACCTTGCTGAACGGTCGGCGCACTTGACCCACAAGTGCGCTGGGCACATACTCTAATTGGAACGGACTGGTCCTCCGCCCAGTTAAACCAATGGGACGTTCGTTCCAGGGCAATACCATGCGCAATCCTTGACCTGCGTTGTAACTCGGCAGCATCGTCAGGCGATTCATGGTAGAGAGGTTTAAGTTATGAAGAATCCAGATGGCGTGCTGACCCAAACCAGACAACAGGCTCGAAACTCCCGCGACGGCTTTACCCTCATCGAATTGCTCGTGGTCATTGCGATCATCGCCATTCTGGCGGCGATGCTGTTGCCGGCGCTTAGCAAAGCCAAGCTGAAAGCCCAGCGCGTTTACTGTATCAATAATTTGAGGCAGGTCGCGTTGTCGGCCCGGATGTACGCGGAAGATAACGGCGGCAAAATTGTTTCAGCCTATCCCACCTATGGTGGCTTTACCGCTACTTGGTGTGGAGGCAACGCAGAAACTGGCGGTCTTCCGGGTTCCTATGTTTACGGCGGCGCCGATCCCGCCGGCATACAAGCCGGACTTCTCTGGCCGTATGTGAAAACCTTGGGGATTTATCATTGTCCGGCAGACAAGCGCCTCGCGGACAATCCCGGTGTCGCGATTGGATTTAGAGGCAAACCCATTCTGCGAAGCATCGCGATGAATTCCTACATGAATGGTCGCAGTTTGGGCGCCTCGCCCGATTGGGTGGTTACGAGTCCCAACGCCCCGCGGGATCCGCAAAAGCCGGTGTATCGGAAAGAGAGCGAGATCAAACTCTCGTCACAAACGTGGCTGGTTCTGGATGAGGACCAGGCCAGCATCAACGACGGCATGTTTCTCCTGGATGTAGGCAGCGCACGTTTCCCCGACCTCCCGTCGCGTGCGCACGGCAACGGTTATGGGATCAACTTCATGGATGGTCACGCGGAGATTTATCAATTGCGCGACGGGCTCAGTTTCAAGTGGACCCCGGGAGCGGCCGGCGGGTCGAATGACTGGTCAAGGCTTCGCAGTGTCACCACCCATCCGCTATAGATTCCTGTCTTGGCTCTGAGGCCTTGTAAAACCGTCTGACACATTTGCTCTCCGACAAAAAGTCCCGTGGACTTTGAAGCACGACTGCGTTAAATCAAGTCCATGCGTCGCATTCCTGTCAGCCCGGTTTGGTTTATCTCGTTTTTCGCGGCCTTGTGCCCACTTTCGTCTGCTCACGCCAATGTTTACGCCACCAACCTCCGCCTCAACGGCAGCCACACAAATCTGCTATACATCACCGACACCAACCTCACGATCGGCTATCTCCTGAATGAGCGAGCCTCCGGCGGCCTCACGATCACAATTCAATCCAACCTCACAACCATCCGCACTGTTTCCTTTGCCGGCACGGCCGCGAACGCGGCCCGGGGCAGCAATCATTTCATCTGGGACGGCCGGGACGACGCCAATAATCCGGTCGGGCCGGGCAGTTATTCGTTTCACATCACGGCGGCGAGCTTGGGTTACGGCGGCTGGACGCAAATCAGCAGCGATGCAGACGAAGGGAATTACGCCTTCGGCCCCACGGGGATCGCGGTAAATCGAAATACGAACAGCCCCTACTATGGGCGCGTTTTCATCGCCAATAGTCTCTCCAACTCCGGTGGAATCTTCCTGCCTGGCGACGCGGTTGGGCTGCTGAAAGCCAATGCCGACGGCAGCCTGGCGGAAAACGGCGCCTTCAGCGACGGCGGCTGGCCTTGGGCCGGTGAAATCTTCAGTCCGTTCAAGATCGAAGTGTCAGCGGATGACTTTGTTTATGTGAACGACTGGGCCACGAACGGCATCTTGTTGCGATTTGACCAAACCTTGTCGCCGACCTCGCGCAAGCTGATCCTGCGGCCGGATAACTGGCCCAACGGCGGCCAGGCGGTGTTGGGCGGACCGGCCATTGTCGGCGCCGACACCAACACGCAAATCTGGATGGCGGATATTGTTCACGCTCCCGATGGAGTGGGCATCCGCCGCTTCCAGGTCACGGACGATGGCAGCCTCGCGACCAATGATCTGGGCGTCACGATCGTGCAGACGGGCGGCGGCTCGTCGTTGACCGAATCCCCGTTCGATGTCGCGCTCGATTCAAGCAACCGGATTTACACGATCCAAAATGTCATCGAGTCTGGCAATGCCGCCTATCGCGTCCTGCGCTTTCCCGCGCCCACCAATGGCAGCCTCGTGTTGACCAATGCCGACTGGCAGATCGGTTCCGCCAACGACAACCTTCGCGGTGCCAGCGGCATTGCGGTGAATGTTGCGGGGAGCCAGGTCGCCGTGGCCCTCGAAGGATTCGGCACCGGCATCAGCCCTTCACGGGTCGGGGCCGGCGTGCGCGTGTTCGACGCCACCGATGGTAGCGCCGTCGTCACGCTTCCTATTCAACCGTCACACCAGCACTACGACGTTGCCTGGGACAACGTGGGCAATCTGTACACCTGTGACTTTTACGACGGTGTGTGGCGTGTTTACTCACCGCCCGGCACCAATTACGCCACCACCGTGACGTTTGCCACCATAAAACCTGGCGAGCCGCCGGGTGCGCCAACTTTGAGCGCGCCGGGTTACGCGGGTGGACAATTTCAATTCACCCTGAACGGTCAGGCTAACGTGACTTACGTCATCCTGGCCTCAACGAATCTGCAGTCCTGGTCACCCGTCACGACCAATGCTTCCGCCTCTGCCACGCGCCTGATCAATGTGCAATCGCCGTCTGCCCTGAATTTCTTTCGCGCGGTCGTTTCGCCATAACCACTGGAACCTTGCCATGAGCCGCGTGTTTGACGTCCTCGTCCTCGGCTTGGGCGGGATGGGCAGTGCAGTGACCGCTCATCTCGCTGTGCGCGGACAACGTGTTCTCGGCCTGGAGCAATTCCATTCACCGCATGATCAAGGTTCGAGCCACGGTCACAGCCGTGTCATCCGGCAGGCGTATTTTGAGGATCCCGCTTATGTTCCGTTGCTGCTCCGGGCGTACGAACTCTGGCGCGAACTGGAGCGGGAAACAAACCGTCAACTCCTCACCCTTACCGGCGGCCTGATGCTCGGTGCGCCGGACAGCGCGGTCGTCGCCGGCAGTCATCGCAGCGCCCGGCAGCATCATCTGCCGCACGAACTTCTCGACGCGCGCGAAATCAAACGCCGCTTCCCGCAATTCCAACCCGAGCCGGATACCGTTGCGCTTTACGAAACGAATGCAGGCGTGATCCGGCCGGAAGCAGCCGTGGCGGCGCAGTTGCAACTCGCGGCACAACGCGGCGCCACCCTGCAAATGGAGGAGCGCGTCCTTTCCTGGCAAGCCGCCCCGGGTGGCGTGAGCGTGACCACTTCGCGCGCTCGATACGAAGCCGGCCAACTGGTGATCGCCGCCGGGCCGTGGGCCAAACCGGTGCTCGCCGAACTTGAGCTTCCCTTTCAGGTGGAACGGCAGGTGCAGCTATGGTTCGAACCCGACGGCCGCATTGAAGACTTTCTGCCGGGGCGGTTTCCTGTCTGGATTTGGGAAACGCGTGACGGTGCGCATCCTTACGGCGTCCCGGCTTTGGATGATCCAGGCAACGGCATCAAGGTCGCCATTCATCACGGCGGTGCGAGCCGCTTTTGCACAGCGGATACGGTCGAACGGGAGATTTCCGAAGCGGAGATCGCGGCGGCGCGAGCCGTGATTGCGTCGCGCCTGCCGGCCGTGCGCGGTCGCTGCCTGCGCGCCGTCACGTGTCTCTACACCAACCTGCCCGATGGACATTTCCTGATTGATCGTCACCCGGCGCACCCGGAAGTGCTGATCGTCTCACCGTGTTCCGGCCACGGCTTCAAGTTCTGCCCCGTGATCGGTGAAATTGCCGCCGACCTCGTCGCCCAAGATGCCACACGTCATCCGATTCAACTCTTCAACCTCGTGCGGTTTGCTGCGTAGGAAAGCACGTCGCGCGAGTCTCAAGTTTGAAGCAAGGAAGGTCCTTGGCTGATCTCGTTGCTGCAACACCATCATTCTGTCATCAATCATTCTATCTCGATTTCGGCGTCCACAACCGAACGCCCGAATGAATGATGGCAGAATGATGCTCAAAACTTCTTGAAAAGTTGAGCCAACCCGATTCCTAAGAAGGAGTTTTTGACCTGGTACTCGTCGGCTAACCTGACGGCTCATGGGGCGAAAGTTTCATCGCGGCCGGGGCAATCCATCGCTTCCAACCTGAACGGCTCCACCTGACTCGTGAGTTAGAGGACCTGCGCACGCTGGCCAAACGGCTGCGGAAAAAGCAGCGTCAAGCCGTGGTGGCGGAGTTGGCGCATCTGGCCAGCCACCAGGACCGGATGGATTACGCGGCGGCACACCGGCGCGGCGAACCGGAGGGCAGCGGCGCGATGGAAGCGACCTGTCGGCAATATCAATGTCGGTTCAAACGCCCGGGTCAGTTTTGGATTCGGCCCGGCGACGAGGTGTTGAGGTGCCTCGACACGTTTTGGCGCAATGGCCGCTTGCATTTGCTCTTACTCCACATCCAACATCAAGATCCCGGTAAAAAATTGAGAGGCGCCGGAATTTGTCTTTCGCCGGTCTGGCAGTTCGCTTGGGCACGCAGTTGGCGGTCGTGCGGAAAACCCCGGCGACGCTTTCACCACCATTGAAAATTAGGGTCGGAAGGCTGTCCGTCCAACGCTTTGTAATTCGCCGGAAACTTGAAATTCTCCACGTGGCTGTCGCCAAAAAGCACCGGGAATACTGACTTCCCGCGGTCGTTGTGCCAGACACTTTTGGGGTTGGTAGGGTCGCGGTCGCCGAACCACGGCCAGTCACCGAGATAGATCTTGCTCGCCGGCTTGACGGCCACGCGGCTGCCTTTGATCGGAACGGCCCGCGGGTCGCTCCGCGGCAAAGTGCTGTCGCCGCCCACGTGCTGCACCTTGTATCGCTCGACGGCCCAAGCCATCAAGTAGCTGTTTCCCCAAGCCTGGAAGCAATTGACGTTCGGCACATGTCGCGGCAAAGCGTCGCCTTTATCCGCCGGGCATGCGTAAATCTTCAGGTTGGAAACATACCGGTTCAAGGGCCGATTGGTCGGACTGACGCCTGCGCCATGAGAAGTGCTGTATGCCACATTGCCGGCTTCCCCTCCCCACGTAGCCCAGTTGTTATACGCTGGATGAAAATCATTGCTGTCTGACGTGTACATATTCAGCCCGATGCCGATCTGACGTTCGTTGTTGATACACTGTGTCCGGTGTGCCTTGGACTTGGCCCGCCCCAGCGCCGGAAGCAACATCGCCGCCAGAATGGCAATGATGGCGATGACCACCAGCAGTTCGATGAGGGTAAATCCGTTCCGGCAAAGGCGCGGCCGGAACGATTCGCGAAGGGCTTTCATGGTGGTAATAATCCGCGTGAGTTGCCGGGCGTCAACTCCTATTCCGCCACCGCGCCGTCGAAACTGCCGAGGCAGCCAGCGAACTGTTGGCTTGGGCTGGCCAACACTTCACGGCAGCGAGAAATAATCCGCGGCTTGATAATTTTCGTCCGCTTGCTTGGCAATCTGCATGAGCACGTCGTTCACAAGCGTGCTGGCGCCGAAACGGAACAGGTCGGGCGTGAGCCAGTCGTCCCCAAGCGTTTCCTTGACCATCACGAGATAAGCCAGCGCTTGTTTGGCGGTGCGAATGCCGCCGGCGGGCTTCATCCCAATGCGGATGCCAGTGGCGAAGAAATAATCGCGGATGGCCTCCAGCATCACCAGCGTGACCGGCAGCGTGGCCGCGGGCGAAACCTTGCCGGTGCTGGTCTTGATGAAATCTGCGCCAGCTTGCATGGCGATTTCGCTGGCGAGGCGGACATTGTCATAGGTGACGAGTTCGCCGGTTTCAAGAATCACTTTCAGGTGCGCTGGGCCACAGGCTTCCTTGGTGGCGGCAATTTCGTCGAAGACTTTTCCGTGATCACCTGCGAGGAAGGCGCAGCGGTTAATGACCATGTCAATTTCATCCGCGCCATCGGCCACGGTGCGGCGGACTTCTTCGAGCCTGGTTCGGAGCGGATATTGGCCACTTGGAAACCCCGTGGCGACGGCGGCGATGTGGACGGGTGAATCCTGACCGAGAAACTTCCGCGCATACTTCGTCATGTTCGGATAGACGCAGACTGCGGCGCAGGGTGGGACGTTGTATTTCGCTTCGGCGGGCTGGAGGGCTTTGCGACAGAGATACGCGACCTTGCCGGGCGTGTCCTTGCCTTCGAGCGTGGTGAGGTCGCACATACTCACCGTCATCTTGAGTCCGGCCAGTTTGGCGCTGGTCTTGATGCTGCGTTTGGTGAAGGCGGCGGCGCGTTCTTCCAACATGATCGCGTCCACGGTGGGAACGGCTGCATGGTGCGTAATGCGTGATGCGAGAACCGGCGCAGCGAGGGTCTTCATAGATCGCGATGACTTTGCTGACGCCTTGAATTGGAGTCAACGGCCTTTTGACTGGTGTCGCTTGCTTTAAGATTCCAGCCAGGAGTTTGGGGTTACTCGTGCCTCAAGGCTTCCACCGGATCCATTTGCGCTGCCCGGAGCGCGGGATAAATGCCGAACACCACGCCCACCAAGGCCGAAATGGTGAACGCCAACACTGGCGACCAAAGCGTGACGATGGTTTTCATCCCGGCAGTCCAGGTAACGATGAACGGGATGGCCACACCGAGCAGCACGCCGATAATGCCGCCCGCGCCGGCGAGCAGTACCGTCTCGACAAGGAACTGAAGAATGATGTCGTGACGGCGTGCCCCAAGCGCGCGGCGGATGCCGATCTCGCGGGTGCGTTCGGTCACGCTGGCGAGCATGATGTTCATGATACCGATGCCACCGACGAGCAGTGAAATAGCGGCGATGGAGCCGAGCACGATGTTGAAGATGCGTTTGGTTTCTTCCGCCTGCTTGAGTTGTTCCAGCGGTACCACGATGTCGTAATCCTTCTTCTTGTGATTGTGTTCCAGGGTTTGTTTGATCGCGTCGGCCACGCTGCGGACCTCTTCGAGCGAATGGACTTTGACGGTGACTTCGTGAAGTTGGACGCGCTCGGCTTCAAAGCTGCCAGTGCGGCGGCGCATCAAGACTTCGCCGTAGCGGAGTTTGATGGTTTCCAGCGGAACATACATGTACTTCCCAACAGTCTTGCTGTCGGCGTCCGATTTGTCCTCGTTCTTCACGTCCGTCCCGCGTGGTTCCATGACGCCAATCACTTGATAGTAATTCGCCCCCACGCGGATGTGTTTGCCCAACGGCGATTCGAGCGGGAAGAGGGCGGGCACCATTTCCGCCCCAAGCACACACACGCTGGCCTTGCCGTCCATGTCGGTTTCGGTAAAGAAACGTCCCTGGGCGACGCGGTGATTGCGCATCTCGGGATACCACGACACGGTGCCGACCATTTCGCAGTCCACACGGCGACTGATGTTCCAGGCGTATTCGCGAATCAGGCGGGCGGGCATGACGACGGTGACGCCGGGAATCGTGGCGCGGATGTTCTTCACGTCGGTGTAGGTCACGCCGTATTGCATGACGTAACTCTGGCTGCCCTTGTCGGAAACCTTTTGTTCCTCTGGCGGCTTGACGCTTTTCAAAATGATGTTGTGGCTGCCAAGGCTCTTGATCCGTTCCTGGGCCTCCCAACTCGCGCCTTCACCAATCGCCAGCATGGCGATTACAGAACACACGCCGAACACGATGCCGAGCACGGTGAGCAGCGAACGCAGCCGGTGCAGCCAGAGGCTTTTGAAACCCAGCCGCACGGTGCGCCGCAACCGCGCGGCGGTCAGGTCGCGCCAGAGGTTCTCGAAAAACCCGGATGGATTATTGACGGACATCGCTTTCAATCTGGCCGTCACGCAAACGGATGGAGCGGCGGGTGCGTTTGGAAATGCTAGTGTCGTGTGTGACCATGATGATTGTTTTGCCCTGCTGATTCAGTTCGTCGAACAAGCGGAGGATGTCCGAGCCCGAAGTGGAATCCAAATTTCCGGTTGGCTCATCAGCGAGAATGACAAGCGGATCGTTCACGAGCGCCCGCGCAATGGCCACGCGTTGCTGCTGTCCGCCGGAGAGCTCGAAGGGTTTGTGTTCCAACCGCGCTTCCAACCCGACGCGCGCCGCGAGTTCGGTCGCACGCTCGCGGCTCTCGCCCTCGGGCCGGCCCTGGTAGTAGAGAGGAATCTCGATGTTCTCCACGACCGTGAGTTGCTGGATCAGGTTGTAGGATTGAAAAACAAAGCCGAGTCGCTCGCCGCGCACGGCGGAGAGTTCATCGTCGGGCATTTGGGAAACATCCTGAACACCGAGCAGGTAACGTCCAGCAGTGGGGCGATCAAGACAGCCGAGCAAATTGAGCAGCGTGGATTTGCCGCAACCGGACGGTCCCATGATGCTGATGTATTCGCCGGTTTCGATGCCGAACGAAACGCCCCGCAACGCTTCCACCGTCACCGGACCCATCTGGTAGGTTTTCCGGACGTCTTCAAATTGCACGATGGAGGCAGCCACAAGCGCAGGAGTCAGGTTTTGGCAGGCACGGCGGCAGGCTTTGTGGACTCCGCGGTCTTTTCGGGCTTGGGCGTTTCGGGTTTGGTTTCCTTGGGCTTGCCGGAATCGCTTTCCACACCGTCCGGGGTGCGAAGCAAGACCCGTTCGCCCTCTTTCAATCCGCTTTTAACTTCGATGAATTCGTCAGTGAACTCGCCAATCTCGATTTCGCGTCGCTCCGGTTTCATTCCGCCGGCGACATAACAGACTTGTTTGCCTTCGTTCAAGGTGACCGCCTGCACCGGAATTTGCACCACGTCCTCCAGCCGATTGACCATGATCTCCGTTTTTGCACTCATGCCCGGCTTGACCCAGTCATGGGTGCTGTCAATGGCTATGGTCACCGCATAGACCTTGAGATCGGGATTCATCCAACGGTTCTGGGAATCCGGGAGCACGCCTACGCGCGTGACCTCGCCGTTCAATGGCGTGTCAGGGAACGCTTCCACCGTGATGCGCACCTTCTGGCCTTTCTGAACCTTCTTGATATAGGTCTCGTGGATTTTCACGTTCACCGACATGCGCGTCATGTCGGGAATCGTGATAATGGCCTGGCGTTCGCGCACCGTTGCGCCTTCACGGATGCGTTCCTGATCGCCGTAGTACATCATGTCGTCACGACCGCTGCCATAGACCACCAAACCGCTTTTCTTTGCGCGGATCATACACTTGTCGCGCTGCTCGGCCAGGTCGTTCCGCTGGCGGCTTTGCACCGCGTACTGGCCCATGCCGGATTTCAACCGCGCTTCAGCCTGCGCCAGCTTGGAAACGGCCTGACGCCGCGTCTTGTCCAGTTCGCGAACCGCGTCGAGCAGTTTCGAGAGCGACTCCTCGGTGGTCTTGGCGAAGTCGTATTTCGAATGCAGCGTGCGTGCGGTTTCGGCGGTTTGCAGCTTCAGGCGGGCGTTGTCGTAGGCGATTTCGTCGCGCTGCAAATCGTTCTTCGTGACAAATCCCTTTTCGAACAGGCGTTTCGTGCCCTCCAGTGTGGCCTGGGCCTGGCCGAGTTCCTTTTGGGCGACCTGTAAATCGTCGTCAAACTTGCGCAACTTCTGCTTCGCTTCGCCATCGCCCAGGATTTCGAGGTTGGCGTACTTCTCAAAATCAATTGTCGCGGTCGAGGGCAGTTCGAACGTCGGTTGTTTGGGTGGCTCGGGTTTCTCCAGCTCGCGAACCGGTGCGGGCCCGGCGTTCACCGGTCGTGCGCCGGCAGGTGCGCCCGAGACCGGGGCCTGCGTCGTGATCGGCCTGGCCACGGTCACTGCGTCGCCGCGGTCCTCCATGATGCGAACGATATTTTGCCCGGGCGGCGCGCTTGCGGGTGGCGCCCCGGGAGGTTGCGTGGCCTTTTCCGGTGGCGCGCTGGCGGTGACGTTGTTGGTGCTGGCCTCGGCGATCAACTTGTCCAGGCCGAGCTCTTTCACGATCTGCTCGGTGGCGGTGTCACCGAGGAATTTGTCGAAATCCATGCGCGCGAACCGGACTTTTTGCTCGGCGGCTTTGATGTCGCTCTGGTTTTGATTCACCTGGATCTCATAGCCCTGTTGCGCGTCGGTCAGCGAGGCGAGGGCGGATTGGTACTGGATCTCCTGCTGGACGATCTGCTTTTCCAACTCGGACGAATCCAGTTCCACCAGCACCTTGTTCGTTTTCACGTCCTCCTCGGTGACAAGATAACCCTCCTCGACGATTCTCAAAATTTTGGTGCCCTGATAGCCCACGCGCACTTCGCATTTGATCTCCTGCGATTCGAGTGCCTGGAGACTGCCGCCTTCGAGCACGGTGATGTCCAGCGGCCCACGTTTGGCTGTGAATGTGGCGGCGCGGCTGTCGGACGAACGGCCACTTTTCCACCACCAACCAACGGCGGCGAGCAGCACCACCACGAGCAGCGCGACGCGCCAGCGTGGTTGCCGCCGGATGAACGAAACGGAATCAGTTTGCTTTTGCATTTTGGATCTCCTTCCACTGGCCGCGGTCTTTGATGTAGAGAATGCCCATGTTGTTCCAGAATTGCAGCCGCGCAATCGTGTGCGCCACCAGCGCCTGCGTCATTTGGTTTTTCGAGTTCACGTAATCATTCTGCGCGTCCACCTGGTCCTGCGCCTTCGCGCGGCCCAATTCAGCCAGCAAGGTCTGTTCCTCCACCCGGCGTTCGGCGAGCTTCACGCCAATCTCACTGATCTCGAAATTGCTCTTGGCCGAGTCGAGCGAGCGCCAACTGTCGCGCACCTGGAGCTTGATCTCGTCTTCCTGCTGTTCCACGCCGCGGGCGGCGCGGTCCCGGGTGATCAGAGCCTGACGATACGCGTTCCGCTCCGCCGTGCGGTCGAGGCCCGGATCCACATTCAGCCCGACGCTGTAGCGGTAGCGCTCCCAATCGGGAAGAGGCACGCCGTTGTCCTGCTCCGGGTCGCTGTTGACGGTCACGGACGAAGCCAGGTCCACGCGAGGTTTGAGTAGATTGGCCGCCACTTTCACTTTTCGGTCGGAATCTTCGAGCTGCTCTTTCGCATTCTGGTAATCCAGGCGCCCCGCCAACGCCACCCGGATGGAGTCGTCCACGCTGATCTCCGGATGGCGAATCTGCAGCGCTTCGAGTTCTCGGTCATCAAGTACGATGTTTTCTTCCACCAGCAGGCCAAGCTGGATCTTGAAATTGTCCAGCAGTTGCCGATAGGCCCGGACGGCATTGATCCAGGAGCTTTCCGCAGTCAATTCCTGTTGCGCAAGGCGGCCGAGGTCGGACTGCGTCACACGGCCTTCCTCGGCCAGTGCCCGGGTGCGGTCCGCGTTCTTGCGGGAACTTTGAAGGTTCAGAAAGCTGTTGCGCACGCGGTCACGCTCCCCGAGCACGGCATAGTAAGCCGTGGCGATCTGCACGCTGAAGTCCCGGCGGTAACGGGTGAAATCGCGCAATGAATAGACCATATCCCGCTCCGCCTGGGTCAACGCCTCCTTCCGCGACTTGAAACCCGCGTCGCGTAACAACGGACTCACGAAATCCGCACTGAGCTGCGAGGAGGTTGCCACACGCGGATCCCCCGTGACGAAGCGCACGAAATCCATGGTGAACGCAGTCGTCAGTTGGCCGACGCCGGCGATGAGCCAGCTTGCGCCAATCTCGCCCGACGCGCCAACGTAGCGCTCCTCCACAAGATTGTCGCTCAATACTGGCTTCAGCTCGCCCGTGGCCTCGTCAATCTCGTAACTTACTGTCTGTTCGGTCTGGCCGGAGAAGTTGCCGCGACCTCCGGCCGAGAAAATCGGGGTGAACTGATGGCGTGCCAGCGAAAGCTCCAACCCCGCGAGAAAAAGCCGTTCTTTCTCATTTTGGTAGGCGCGGCTGTGGGTCACCGCAAGAGCCAGGGCGTCCTCAAGCTTGAGCATCCGTGCGCCTCGCTCGCGTTCGCCCACAACGCCAAGGTAATCAAATATGTTCGTTGCGACCGGCAGGCCATCCAGTGCGAACTGGTTGGTCCGCTCAATGGTGAAGTCAGAGTCGGTATTGGGCACCAGCGAGCTCTTCTCTTTGATGGTGCGGTACGCGGCCTCGTCGGCGCTCTTACGATAATGCGCCGCCGTGCAGCCGGCCATCAGCGCCGCCAGCGCCAGCCCGGCTAAGATCCGCAAAGACACAATGCGATTCATGTTTTTGCTGCGAGGACTCGGGGAAAACGACGCAACCCGGACCACCGATATGCGAACATCACTTTAATTAACAGCTTGAGACGCAAATTGTTTCAAAAATTATTCAACCAAGTTCGGCTTTTTTGTGGCGGCTCGGATCAACAATGGCCTGTCCCTTGCCATAACCATTTGTTAGCGTGCGCCGCGCATGGATTCCAAAGTTCTGATTGACGGGTTGATCATGTACCTGGGGCTGATAGTGCTCCTGACATTTCATGAGTTTGGCCACGCCTGGATGGCGTGGAAATGCGGGGACGACACGGCCAAGGACCAGGGCCGCTGTTCGCTCAATCCACTGGTACACATTGATCCGATTGGCACGGTGGTGATGCCGCTGCTGATGATATTTCTTTCGCCGGGCATCGGTCGCTTCCTCATCGGCTGGGCCAAGCCCGTACCAGTCAACCCCGCCAACCTGCGCAATCCCAAGCTGGACGACATCCTCGTGACAATGGCCGGGCCGTGGATGAATCTGATGTTGGCCGTCTTGTTGCTGGGGCTGGCCAAAGTGGCATTACTCGCCGGGTATCCGTCGGCCGCCGGTTTTTGTGTCCAGACCGCGCATTTGAGCCTGCTCCTTTGTTTCTTCAATCTGATCCCGATTCCGCCATTGGACGGTTCGCATGTGGTCCGCGTGCTCGCCGGCATCAGCTATGAGACCTACTATCAGTTTGCCCGTTTCGGTTTCATTGCCGTGATCCTGGTCCTGCAGATTCCCGCCGTCAGAACGACGCTTGGCTGGGTGACTCAGACTTCGCTGCACGTCATTGCGAGTTGGTTTGGAGTCTCGGTCTGATCTTGGTTCATGGCTCCGGCCAGTCCCCTACTCAGCCACGAGCAGAACTACCTTTCCGGCGAAATCCGTAGCCAGCACTTCCTTGTTGCTCAACGGTACGACGGTGTTAACCACGCCAGTGCCGATCTTGTGCTGCCATCGCATCAGGCCGGTCCTGCCATCCACCGCCAGGATCAGACCGTTTTTGGTGCCATAGAAGACCGTCCCGTCCTTTTCGATCAATATGCCGGAGTTGATGTCGTAACCGAATCCGGCATTCAGTTCCCATACCTTCTCCGGCGCGCTGGCCGTGGTCGAAAACGCGTAGATGAAATCATTCATCGCCCTCACGTAAATGCGTTGGCCGTCTTCGGAAAGGCCGATGGACTCCCGCACTTGATAGTCACCCGTGCGCCAGATTTGTTCGCCCGTCTTCACGTCAATCGCCGTCATCTTCCGGTCGGGCGCGACGATAAACACTTTGCCCTCCGCCGCCACCGGCCAGCACGCAGCGGGTGACAGCAAAGCGCCGGGGCGGTCGCCCTGCCATTTCCAAGCCAGCGCGCCGGTCTTCGCGTCCAGCGCGTAAAGATGTCCGTCCCACGCGCCGAATATCACCTTGCCCTGATAAACGAGCGGGCGCGTCTCGACGAAGCCGGTCACTCCGGCGAATTCCCAGATTGGTTTGCCGGTGGTGAGATTCAGCGCGCGGAACGTCCCGTCGCTTGAGCCGAGGTAAACCACTCCATCCACGATGCGCGGGCACGCGACGATGGGTCGGGACGTTTCATAACGCCACAGTTCGCGGCCATCCGAGGTATCAAGCGCATACACGTTTCCGTCCGCCGCGGCGAACACCACGCAATCTCCGCTCACATCCGGCGTGGAATACACCGCGTTCCGAGCTTTGAATGTCCACTTCACTCCGCCTGATTTGAGTTCGAAGGCACGTACGATTCCCAAAGCGTCACCCACGATGACCAGGTCTTTCCAGACGGCCGGCGTGGAAGCAATCGTGAAACCAGTATTAAACTGCCAGCGTTCCTTGACCTTCGGATAACGCGTGTTCACGGAGAAGTCCGGTCGCGGATATTGATTGGTGTCGCCGGCGTAATCACGCTTCGCCATAGCCACCGTGGTCCACGCCGGTTTGGTTTCGCCGCCAGGCGGATGCTCGGCGAAAACCATCTTTCCATCCCGCACCGTCACGATGTTGAAGCCGCCGACCCCGGCGCGGGCGCGCAGATTCGACCGCCCCATTACGCCGGGCACTCCCTCAAAGTTGTAGGCGCGATTCGCGTGGCCGTGACCGTGCAGCGCCACCTGCGTGTTGTATTGCTTCAACAAGTCGAGCACCTCGAACCAGTTCGCGATGCCATCGTCGAGCGGGTAATGCGTGATGAAGATGAGCGGCTGGTTTTTGTCGGGCAGTTTCTGGAGCGTCTCCTTGAGCCAGCGTACATCTTGCGGCGACCAGTAGCCGTCGCCCATCTTCATCAACGGCCCTTGATGCATTCCGAGGAAGCGGAAGCCGCCGAACTCGAAGCTGAATCGTTCGTCGCCAAAGATGTGCGGAAAATCGGTCGCGCCGGACTCGGACCATTTCGTGTCGTGATTCCCGGGGATCACGTGGACGGGAATCTTGATTTCGCTCAGGATCTGTTTCGCCAGTTGCAGTTGTTCTCGCGAGCCATATTCCGTTACGTCGCCAGACAACACGACGAAGCTCAGATTGGACAGAGCGTTGATATCATGGATACTGGCGCGCAAGTCCTCCTCTGCCGTGGCCGAACCAATATGCGTATCGCTCAGGAAGGCGAATTGGAAGTTGGTCTGGGCTGGCAGGCCACCTCCAACGAGCAACGCAAATGCAAAAAGAAAAGCGATTAGAGTACGTCGAGCAACTGAGAACTGGTCCACACCAGCATTGTTGTCCGGTCATTGTGTGGATTCAAGGGGATTGTCTTCACGTATAGATGCGGGCTTGAATCAACAGTGATTTGCAGCACAGTAAAGTCATGCCATTCATCAAACTGAACCGCATCAACAAGGGCGGGGACATCGTGATCAACAGCGAGCACATCATGTTCATCGAGATCGAGGGCCGGAGCACGACCGTTCATCTCACGCAAAACCTTTTGTTTTCCGTCGAGGAATCACCAGCGGATGTTGCCGAACTGGTCGAGCGGACCGAATCGGCACGCTTCAAGAACGCGCTGATGCAACCCGGAGCGGCGCCTGCGGCCGGTTGATGCCTGGCGTAACCCCCTATGAAAACCGTTGCGATCATTGGCGCCTCGAACGACCGCCACAAATTCGGGAACAAAGCCGTGCGGGCTTTCCTTCAGCAAGGTTACGAGGTCTTCCCGGTTAATCCCCGGGAGGAAACCATCGAGGGCTTGAAGACTTTCAAATCCATCGGTGAAGTGCCGGTGCGCCCGCAGATGATCAGTGTTTATCTGCCGCCACCGGTTTTGCTGAACATGCTGCCCGAGATTGCGGCAAAGGGGTGCGACGAGTTCTGGCTGAACCCCGGTACGGAATCGGACGCGGTCTTGGCGGAATGCGAGCGGCTCGGGCTGAACGTAATCCAGGCTTGTAGCATCGTGGGTGTGGGAATGGACGCGGAGGCGCTGTAGCGGAAATACTCAAATACCCAAACACAGAAATACCCAGGCAATCGGCGGACGTTTTTTGAGTGCTTGGGTAATTGAGTTGAGTGTGGCTGACACTCAAAACCTACACTAAAAATGTTGCTTCAAATGGGTTGCCTCCGTTTCCGACCGGCGTATGTTCAAACTGGATTCGAAACCCGTCGTCGTATGAAAACCAGGAAAGCAAAAGTTGTGGAACAGCCCCAGCCGTTCACTCCGGGAATCACGCGGGCAATGGTCCGACAGCACGCTTACGCTTTGTTTCGCGACAAGCTGCCGCACCACCCGCTTTCGCTCGAAGATTGGGTGCTGGCGGAAAAAGACCTCGTGAACGATCGCGAATCGGAAGAAGCCGGGGTGTGATCTCTTCAGTTACCGATGCCGTGTCGGTGCGGGTGAAAATCCCGTAAGACGGACGAACTCGCCCGATGCGGCATCGTGTTGAAGCCCTTGAGAGTCGCGAGCAATTGCGCGGCAGGTGGCAATCAACCCGCGCCGCCACCAGCGATCTTCTTCGCATCACCCCTGATCAGCGCCACGCCATAATCGCGATTCATCCGGGCGATGAAGTCGAGGGAGATTTCCTTGGGGCAGACAGCTTCGCAGCTTCCAGTAACGGTGCAGGCGCCAAAACCCTCTGCATCCATCTGCGCCACCATTGCCTTCACGCGCCGATAACGTTCGGGTTGACCCTGTGGCAGCAGGCCGAGGTGCGAAACCTTGGCCGCTACAAACAACATCGCACTGGCGTTCTTGCACGCCGCCACGCACGCGCCACAGCCGATGCACTGTGCCGCATCCATGGCGAGATCGGCGTTCTCCTTCGGCACGGGAATCGAGTTCGCGTCGGGTGCCGCCCCGGTGCGAACACTGATGAAACCGCCCGCGTGTTGGATGCGGTCGAACGCTTGGCGATCCACCACGAGGTCCTTGATGATCGGAAACGCCTTCGCGCGGAACGGTTCAACGACGATGGTGTCGCCATCGCGGAAACTGCGCATGTAAGTCTGGCAGGTCGCCACGCCCTTGTGTGGGCCATGGGGTTTGCCGCCAATCACCAATGAGCAGGTGCCGCAAATGCCTTCGCGGCAATCGTGGTCAAAAGCAATGGGATCTTCGCCCTTGTTCGCCAGCTCTTCGTTGACCACGTCCAGCATTTCGAGGAACGACATGTTCTCGTTCAGCGCTGGAGATTCGTAGGTCCGAAACTCGCCGGCCGTGTTGCGGTTCTTCTGCCGCCAGACTTTGAGTTTAACTTTCATGACTTCGAATCAATTCTTGGTTGCGGCCTACTTGTAGGAGCGCGTGCTCATGTGAACTTCCTCATACACGAGCGGTTCTTTGTTGAGAATCGGGGCTTTGTCTGGTGAACCCGCATATTCCCAGGCCGAGACATACGCGAACGTATCGTCACGACGTTTCACATCGCCCGGATTCACCAGACCCTGCTTCACTTCGGCATCGTCCTTGGTGTATTGATATTCCTCCCGGAAATGGCCACCGCAACTTTCTTCACGATTGAGCGCGTCGCGGCACATCAATTCGCCAAGTTCAAAGAAGTCAGCGATGCGCCCGGCATTTTCGAGCGATTGGTTCCATTCACCCGCATCGCCAAGGACGTTGACGCCTTTCCAGTATTCCTCACGTAGCGCGGCGATTTCCTTGATACCCTTTTCCAGGCCGGACTTGGTGCGCGCCATGCCGCAATAGTCCCACATCAACCTACCGAGTTGTTTGTGGAAGCTGGCGGGGGTGCGCTTGCCTTTGTTGCCGAGCAGTTTCTTCGTGATGGCCTGAACATTTTCCTCGGCCTGCTTGAAGCCATCGTGGTCCGACTTCGGACGCTTGCCGGGATTCTGCGATGCGAGGTAGGCGCTGATCGTCGCTGGAATCACAAAGTAACCGTCGCTCAAACCCTGCATGAGCGCGCTGGCGCCGAGCCGGTTGGCGCCGTGATCGGAGAAGTTTGCTTCGCCCAGCACGAACAGACCGGGCAGGTTGCTCATCAAGTTGTAATCCACCCACAGCCCGCCCATCGTGTAATGGACGGCGGGATAAATGCGCATCGGCGTTTTGTAAGCGTCCTCGTTTGTGATCTCGTGATACATCGCGAACAGGTTTCCGTAACGTTCACGGACCTTGCCTTCGCCGAGACGATTGATGGCGTCCGCAAAATCGAGATATACACCGAGGCCAGTTTCGCCGATGCCGCGACCTTCGTCACAAACCACCTTGGCCGCCCGGCTCGCGATGTCGCGGGGCGCGAGATTGCCGAACGCCGGATACATGCGTTCGAGATAATAATCCCGATCCTCCTCCGGGATATCGCGCGGGGTCTTTTTGCAGTCGTCCTTTTTCCTCGGCACCCAGACACGACCGTCGTTGCGCAAAGATTCGCTCATTAACGTGAGCTTGGATTGATAATCACCGCTCACCGGAATGCAGGTCGGATGAATCTGCGTGTAGCACGGATTGCCGAAACACGCGCCGCGCTTGTAGGCCCGCCAGATGGCTGTGGCATTCGCGCCGCGCGCGTAGGTGGAGAGATTATAGACGTTGCCGTAGCCACCGGTGGCGAGCACCACTGCATCCGCGCTGTGTTTGGAAATCTCACCGGTTTGCAGATTGCGAACAATGATGCCTTTCGCGTGACCATCCACGACCACGAGGTCGAGCATCTCGGCGTGGGTGTATGACTTCACCGCGCCCGCGCCGATCATCTTGTTCAGCGCGGAATAAGCGCCAAGCAAGAGTTGCTGGCCCGTCTGGCCGCGCGCGTAAAACGTGCGGGAAACCTGGGCCCCGCCGAAGGACCGGTTGTCGAGCAACCCACCGTATTCACGGGCAAACGGCACGCCCTGCGCCACGCATTGATCAATGATGTTCACCGAGACTTCGGCGAGGCGATGCACGTTGGCTTCGCGAGCCCGAAAATCGCCGCCCTTTATTGTGTCGTAAAACAGGCGATGCACCGAGTCGCCGTCGTTTTGGTAGTTCTTCGCGGCGTTGATGCCGCCTTGCGCGGCCACCGAGTGCGCACGGCGGGGTGAATCATGGAACACGAAATTGTGAACCTCGTAGCCGAGTTCGGCTAGCGTGGCGGCGGCGGACGAACCGGCCAACCCCGCACCGACGACGATGATCTTGTATTTCCGCTTGTTCGCCGGATTGATGAGCTTGGTATTGAACTTGTACTGCTCCCATTTTTGAGAGAGCGAACCGGCGGGGATGTTGGAATTCAGCGTGGCCATATCAGTGCGACTCCTTTCCTTGAGCGGCAGCCGCAGGCTGGACCAGTGCCGGCGAACTCAGTTCCGCTCGCTTTTTCTCCGCGTAATCCGCGCCCACCACGCGCATGAAAATGGAAACCGGAATCAATGCGTAGCCGATGAAGATCGCGATGCTCACCGCCTTGGCAAGACATTGAATACGCGGCCACCAGACGGGATCCCGGAAGCCAAGCGATTGAAAGGCGCTGGCGATGCCATGGCTGAGATGAATGAAGAGCATCCCTTGCGCGACCAGGTAAAACAGTGTCACCCACCAGACTTGAAAACCGAGCACGACCATTGCATAAACGTCCCGAACCTCATTGCCGTGAAGCACGGTCTTTAACTTGGAGAAATCGCCCACGCCGTTGATACCGGGCATCAAGGCGGTGAAGTGTGCGAGGTGATATACGATGAACGACGCAATTACGAGGCCGCTCACCAACATGTAGCGCGATTGCCAGCTTGCGCCGTAGGCGTCGCCCCCGGCATAGGCCACCGGACGGGCGGCCTTGTTCGCCGCGCTGAGTTGCACGGCGGTTACAATGTGCAGCCCCACGATGACGAGCAATCCCAGCCTCGCCCCCCAGACCAGCAGCGGCTTGCTTTGCAGGAAGTGCGCATAGTTGTTGATGAGTTCGGGTGGGCCGAAGACCTGCAGGTTGCCGATCAGATGGCCAACGACGAATAGAAAGAGCGCCGCGCCCGTTCCGGCCATGATGAACTTCCTGCCCAATGACGAGTTGAAGATGCTGTTCATTGAGTTGATTAGCGGGGCAGCGAAAGGCTAGCCCCAAAAGACGCGGCACTCTAATGAGTTGCTGCGTCCGAAGCAACGCGCCAGTGTGGGTATAAGCGTTGCTTTGAGTTGGATGGGTCGGGCTTATCAATCCACGCTGGTAACCCGGTCCACCAATTCCAATAGCGAGGCGACGCGATCCGCACCCGCAGGCGAACTCCTCGCAATCTGACAGGCTTGAAATCCCGCCGCCCGCGCACCTTCCACATCTGCGGACCAATTGTCGCCGACGTGAAGAATCACCGTTGGTGACAGCTGGAACTGTTTCGCGGTCGAGTCGAAAATCTCCCGCGCCGGCTTCGAACAGCCGAACTCTGCGGAAATCATGGTCACCTCGAAATGCGAAGCCAGCCCAAGCGCGGTCAGCAGTGGCCGCAAGCGGTCGTCCCAGTTGGAAATGATGCCCAGCCGAATCCCGCGCAGTGCCAATGCTTCGAGCGTCGGCAGCACATCGTCGTAGATCCGCCATTCCGTCGCTTGGGCGAATCGCTCAAACAGTTCAGGAAAAAAGCTCTGGCTGGGCGGCGGGTCGATCAAGCCGGCGAAGGTGTCATCCGCGATCTCCTCCCAGTCCGCTCGCGTGTTCACCGCGCCGCCGCGCGCCTGAAGCACTTTGAGGAAGCGCCGATCCAGTTCCGCCGGCGAAAGCCCCGGTCGTCCGTGGCGTGAGGCGATTTCAGCGTAAATGTTTCCGACCGAATCGCGAGGTTCGATGAGCGTATGGCCCACATCAAACGTTACCGCCTTGATCTTTCCTGCCGGCAAACTCACGGCAGCGTTGGATTCATCTTCAGTTCGCGCACTAGGAAGGCCCATTTGTCCGCTGCTTCCTCGATCATCTTGGTCGTAGGTTTGCCTGCACCGTGGCCGGCTTTAGTTTCGATACGGATGAGTGTGGGCGCACTTCCCGCCTGCGCTTCCTGCAATGTGGCTGCGAACTTGAAACTGTGCGCGGGCACTACGCGGTCGTCGTGGTCGGCGGTCGTCACCATGGTGGCCGGATATTTCGTGCCTGGCTTGAGATTGTGCACCGGCGAGTACGCGTAGAGCGCGCGGAATTCGTCCGCGTTCTCCGCCGAGCCATAATCACTCGTCCACGCCCAGCCGATGGTGAACTTGTGAAAGCGCAGCATGTCCATCACGCCGACCGCCGGCAGCGTGGCGGCGAACAACTCGGGTCGTTGCGTCATGCACGCTCCGACGAGCAAGCCGCCATTGCTGCCGCCGGCAATGGCCAGCTTTTTGGATGAAGTATATTTGTTCGCGATCAACCACTCTGCTGCGCCAATAAAATCGTCGAAGACGTTTTGCTTCTTCAGCTTTGTCCCGGCCTCGTGCCATTGCTCGCCGTATTCGCCGCCGCCGCGCAAGTTCGGCACAGCATAAACGCCGCCCATTTCCATCCACGCGAGATTCGCCACGGAGAAACCCGGCGTGAGGCTGATGTTGAAGCCGCCATAGCCGTAGAGCAGCGTGGGATTCTTGCCGTCGAGCTTCAGCCCCTTCTTGTGCGAAATAAACATTGGCACGCGTGTGCCGTCCTTGCTCATGTAAAAGACCTGTTTCGATTCGTAGTCGGCGGGATTGAACTTCACTTGAGGCGCGCGGAACACCGAGCTCGCGCCGGTTGTTAAATCGTGCCGGTAAATCGTGGCTGGTGTGGTGTAGCCGGTGAACGAGTAGAACGTCTCCGTGTCCGATCGCTTGCCGCCAAAACCACCCGCCGTGCCAATGCCAGGCAGCGCGACTTCCCGGATGAACTTCCCGTCCAGCCCGAAGATCTTGATCTGGCTGCGCGCGTCTTTTAGGTAGGAGCAGATGAATTGGTTGTTCACCACGCCCACGCCGGCGAGCGTTTCGGCGGCCTCGGGGATGAGTTCCTTCCAGTTCGTGCGCTCCGGTTTCTTAATGTCAATCGCGATGACACGATGCCGCGACGCATTCAGATCAGTCTTGAACCAAAACACCGGGCCGTCGTTGTCAATAAACGAGTAGTCCGCGTCGAAATCCATCAACAACTCAACCACCGGTGAATCCGGCTGCTGCAAATCCTGATAGAGCACGCGGTTCTTCGGGTCCGTGCCTTGCGTCGCTGTAATGATGAGATAACGCCCGTCGTCCGTGACGCCGCCGCCGAAGTTCCAGTCTTTGTGGTCGGGCCGATGATAAACCAGTTTGTCTTCCGACTGCGGCGTGCCGAGGCGATGAAAGTAAAGTTTGTGGAAGTAATTTGCCTTGGTCAGCTTCGTCGCCTCGGTCGGTTCATCGTAACGCGAGTAATAGAATCCCTTGCCGTCCTTGGTCCACGACGCGCCGGAGAATTTCACCCACTTGATGTGCTCCGGCAGGTCCGCGCCCGTGTTCACATCGCGCACTTTCCACTCCTGCCAGTCCGAACCCGCGGTGGACAGCCCATACGTCATTAGATTGCCGTCGTCGCTGATGTCAAAACCGCTCAACGCCACGGTGCCGTCGGCGGAGAGTTTATTCGGATCGAGGAGCAATTTCGGTGCGTCGTCGAGCGAAGCCATCGTATAGAGCACGCTCTGATTCTGCAGGCCGTCATTTTTGGAAATGAAGTAATTCCCGCCCTGCTTGAACGGCACGCCGTAACGCTCGTAGTTCCACAGTTCGGTCAGGCGCGTCTTGATCGCGGCACGCTGTGGGATTTGTTCGAGGTAGGCAAACGTGACCTTGTTCTGCACTTCGACCCAGGCCTTTGTCTCGGCAGAGTTGTCGTCCTCCAACCAACGGTACGGATCCGCGACTTTCACGCCGTGATAGTCGTCGGTCTGATCGGATTTGCGGGTGACGGGATAATCGAGTCGCGCGGTCGTGGCGCAGCCGGCGAGAGTCATTACAATGGCCATGCAGCTGAGGTTCTTTGTCACAGACATGCCCGAACGATGGCGGGAATCGGCGGACGGGTCAAAATGTTTTGGCCGGCGGGTTGGCTGGCTGCCAGTTGTTGAGCGCTTTTTCGTCCGCCGTGGGCACCGGACTGAGTCCCAGCAACTCCATCGCCTCTCCAATCAGATAAAGCGAACCGGCGATGACCACATACGGATCGGGCTCGGAATGCAGAAGCGCCTGGGGTAGGGAATCGCAAACCGTCATGCTTGCCTCGGGATTGGCCGCTCGACAAAACGGTACAAGCTCCTGCGGCTTCGCGGTGCGTTCACTGCCCACGGGCACGAGACGAATTCTGGCCGCCAGCGGCGCCAGGATTTCGCACATGACCCGGCAATCCTTGTCCGCCAGGATGCCGAGGATGAGCGTGATTGGAGCGCCGGTCTCCGACCCGGCCCGTTGCGGGGGTTGGAGTTCACGCTTTAGCGTGTTTGGGGACAAGCTGAAGCTTGAACTCCAACGCGTCGAATCAGAGTTCGGCGCTCCGATCAATGCCGCGCGTAATACTTCCGCGCCCGCAACGTTGTGCGCGCCGTCCAGTAATACGCGCTGACCGTTCGGTCGCGTGACGAGTTGCAGACGCCCCGGCCAGTGAACGGTTTCCAGCCCGCGCCGGATGGTGTCGCCCCTCACCGGAATTTGGTGTTGCAAAGTTTCAATCGTCGTCACGGCCAGCGTGGCGTTGAGATGCTGGTGTTCGCCCGGGAGCGGCGCGTGATGCGTGATGCGTGATGCGAGAGAACGACCAACAACTGTTAGTGAGGCAGCGCGCTCCGTTGCGATTCGCTCGATCACTCGCAACGCCTCCGGCTCATCTGTCGCCGTCAGAGCCGGCACACCGGGCTTGATGATGCCTGCCTTCTCGACCGCAATCTTTTCCAACGTATCACCGAGCCATTGCTGATGATCCAGCCCAATGTTCGTGATCACGCTTGCCAGTGGCGTGACGATGTTCGTGGCGTCGAGCCTTCCCCCCAGGCCGGTTTCCCAAATCACCAGATCACATTGCTGCTCCGCGAAGTAGCGCAGCGCCATGACCGTCACGACTTCGAAAAATGTCGGGTGATGTTCTTCCGGAAACTGCTTGAGCAAAGGCCGCAGTCCATCAACGAATCGAACAACATCCGCCTCGCTGATCAATTGCCGATTGACCTGCAACCGCTCGCGAAACGAAACCAGATGCGGTGACGTGAACAGCCCCACGCGCAAGCCCGCTGCGCGATAAATGCTCTCCAGCATCGCGCAGGTGGAGCCTTTGCCGTTTGTCCCGGCGACGTGGATGAAGCGGAGTCGGTTCTGTGGATTCCCTGCCAACTCGGCAAGTTTGAGCGTGTTCTCCAGCCCGAACTTCGCGCCGAACCAGCGCAGGCCGTAGAGGAATTGAATGGCTTCGGCGTAGGTCATCGATTCGGGCTCCGAGGGGGCGTGTGTCTCTGAAGCACCTGTAACGCTTGCGTGGCCGTCATGCTGACGTCTCGGTTGGTATCAGACAAAGCCTGAGTGATTGCGGCGATGACCGTCGGTGTGTTCACGCCTATGCGCCCAATCGCTTCCACGGCACTTATTCTCAAACTGGAATCTTGGTCGGTGGTCCGGGCGATGAGAGCAGGAAGCGCGTTACTGGCACGCTGGCCCATTGCACCCAAGGCTTGAGCCGCAGCCCACCGAACAGTCGGACTGCCGCTCCGGAGCACGCTGATTAAGGAAGGAATTGCCTCACGCACTTCCAAAGCATCTGGGTTGCGGTAGGCGATTGCTCCCAATACCCACACCGCCTGAACTTTCAAAGCGAGAGTCTTCGATTCGTGTTCATGGCCATATTTTTTTTTGAGGGGCACAATCCCACTCGGCAAACGCATAGCGAGGTCTTTGGGAGACTCAAACGCGAACAGGACACGGCACAATTCCGGGACAATCTGAGGCCCCGCAGCGACCAAGACATCCAGCGCTGGTTTTTTTGGGTCTGGATACTCGCCGCCAATCTCCACCTCCTGCAACCATTCACGGATTTCTCGTCCTTGGACCAGCACTTCGGCTTTGGAGCGAGGCCTTGATAGCCACCCGATCAGTCCGACGATCAGAATCGCCAAGATGAGAATGCCACTAAATCGACCTTTCATCGTGATCCATGATTGGCTGCATTAATTTGATTGCTCCTCGTCTCACTACCGCCAAACCAGCGCAAGCCGTAGCGGAACTGAATGGCTTCGGCGTAAGTCATGACGCCGTTTCTCTCACAACGGCTTCCGATGAATCTGCTGGTGTGCTGCGGCGATGAAGCCCTTGAAGAGGGGATGCGGCTGGTGCGGCTTGCTCAGGAATTCCGGATGGAACTGGCTGGCCAGGTAAAACGGATGATCCGGTAGTTCGATCACTTCCACGAGCTTGCCGTCGGGTGAATTGCCGCTGAACACGAAGCCCGCCTTCTCGAATTTCTCGCGGTAATGATTGTTGAATTCGTAGCGATGCCGATGCCGCTCGTTCACCACGAAGGAGCCGTAAAGTTTTCCCGCCTGCGAACCGACGGTCAATTGACACGGCTGCGCGCCGAGACGCATGGTGCCGCCTTTCTTGGTCACCTTCCGCTGCGCGTCCAGCAGCGCGATCACCGGATGTGGCGTGTCGGGGTTGAACTCGGTCGAGTGCGCCTTTTCCAGCTTCAACACGTTGCGTGCGAATTCAATGGTCGCGATCTGCATGCCGAGACAAAGGCCGAGATACGGCACCTTGTTCTCTCTCGCGTACTTGGCGGCCAGGATTTTTCCTTCGACACCGCGTTCGCCGAAACCGCCGGGCACAAGGATGCCGCCCAGGCCGTGCAACACCTTGTCCGTACCCTCTTTCTCAATCTGCTCCGACTCCACCTGAACAAGTTCCACGCCGCAATCGTTCGCGATGCCGCCGTGGATGATCGCTTCATAGACGGATTTGTAAGCGTCCTGCAAGCCGATGTATTTACCGACTACGCCAATGCGCACGCGGTGCTGCGGGGCGATGAGCTTGCGGATGATTTCCTGCCAGTGGCCCATCTTCGGCGCGGGCGCATCGAGATGCAGAATGCGGCAAACCAAGTCATCCATTCGCTCGCGCTGGAGCATCAAGGGCATTTCGTAAATGGAATGGTCCACGTCCTTGGCTTCGATGACCGCCTCGACGGGCACATTGCAAAACATGGAAATTTTCTGGCGCAGTTCCTTGTCGAGCGGCTTCTCGCAACGACACGCAATGATGTGCGGGGCGATGCCGATTTCGCGGAGCTTGGCCACGCTTTGCTGAGTGGGCTTGGTTTTCAATTCACCTGCGGCCTTGATGAAAGGCACGTAAGTGACATGGAGGAAACAGGTGTTGCCGATGCCCGCCTCCAAAGCAAACTCGCGGATGGCTTCGAGAAATGGCAAGCCTTCGATGTCACCGGTAGTGCCGCCAATCTCGGTGATTACGACGTCGGCCTTGGTCTGATCGGCAAGGACGTAGATGCGCCGTTTGATTTCGTCGGTCACGTGCGGGATCACCTGCACGGTCTTGCCGAGATAGATCCCTTCGCGCTCGTTGTTGAGGACCGTCTGGTAAACCTGGCCGCTGGTAAGGTTGTTGAGCCGCGAAAGCTTCGTGCTGGTGAACCGCTCGTAGTGACCAAGATCAAGGTCCGTTTCCGCACCGTCATCGAGCACGTACACCTCACCGTGCTGGTAGGGGCTCATGGTGCCGGGATCAACGTTCAGATACGGGTCGAACTTTTGCAGCGCGACCTTGAGGCCGCGGTTTTCGAGCAGCGTGCCCAGTGCGGCAGCCGTCAGCCCCTTGCCGAGCGAACTGACCACACCACCAGTGACGAAGATGAATTTCATTTGGCTCAAACGATCCGCACTTAGATTAAGATTAAGAGTATGATTAAGATTGGGAAACGCCGATGCGTTCTTACTCTTACTCTTACTCACTTCCTGCCAATAACCGCTCCACCCGCTCCACATCTGCCGGCACGTCCACACCTACGCTGTCGTAATCCACTTTCACGACGGCAATGCTGATGCCGTGTTCCAGCGCCCGCAACTGTTCCAGCTTCTCCGCGTGCTCCAGCGGTGACACCGGAAACTTGACGAGCCGCAGCAGCGTCTCGCGCCGGTAACCGTAAATGCCAAGGTGCTTCAAAAAAGGAAACGCCGCCAACTGTTCGCTCGCTGAACGACTGGCGGCCTCGCGCAAATACGGAATTGTGCGACGGGAAAAATATAACGCCCGGCCCGCCGCGTTGACAACGACTTTCACGGCGTTGGGGTTGTCGTATTCGTCCGGGTGCGTGATCGGAGTGGCGGCCGTGGACATTTCGCAGTCCACCAACGCCTTCGCCACAACGTCCACCACGGCCGGATCCATCAAGGGTTCGTCGCCCTGAATGTTTACCACCGCGTCGCACTCGCAACGCGCCGCCACTTCGGCGATGCGATCTGACCCGCTCGGATGATCGGCGCGGGTCATCTCCACGTGGCAAAACTGCCGGGCCACGTCGGCAATGCGCGCATCGTCCGTGGCCACGATGACTTCGCTGAGCGACTTCGCCTGACGGCATTGCTCGACGACGCGCTGAATGAGTGACTTGCCGGCGATGGGATGCAACGGCTTTCCCGGGAAGCGGGTGGAGGCGTAGCGGGCGGGGATGATGCCGACAATTTTCACGGACTGTTATTTACCAAGCCGGACCCGGATTGCACGGAAGAAACACTATGCGCGAGGTGGTAATTGTCACTTGTAACAGTAACACCGCAGCGTAGTATCGCCGCCATGGGCCGCTTGGAAGTTAGGGGATTGTTCAAAGCGTTCGCCGCCATCCGCGCAGTGGATTCCGTCAGCTTCACCGTTCGCGAGGGCGAACTCTACGGTTTGCTCGGACCCAACGGCGCGGGCAAGACCACTACCATCTCGATGATCGCCGGCCTTTTGAAGCCGGATGCAGGTGAAGTCATCGTCGCTGGGACGCCGTTCTGGTCCGACCCGCAACGCGCCAAGCGCATCATGGGCGTCGTGCCGCAGGAGGTGGCACTCTATGAGGAGTTGAGTGGGCGCGAGAATCTGGAGTTCTGGGGGCGCATGGCGGGGTTGTCGGCGGCAGACGCAAAATCGCGCGCCAAAGAACTGCTCGAAGGCTTGTCGCTCGCAGATCGCGCGAAGGACGCCTTGAAGAATTATTCCGGCGGTATGAAGCGTCGCATCAATCTCGGGTGCGCGCTGCTGCATCGGCCCAAGTTGCTCTTGCTCGACGAGCCAACCGTGGGCATTGATCCGCAGGCACGGCTGAACATCTTGGAATTCATCCGCAGCCTCCGCTCCAGCGGCACGGCGATTCTCTACACGACGCATTATCTCGAAGAAGCGGAGACGTTGTGCGACCGGATTGGCATCATTGATCACGGGCGTTTGCTGGCCGAGGGCACGCTGAAGGAACTGCAGGATCGAATCGGCGGCGACCGGGTCTTCGTGCTGGAGGCGGATTTCAAGGACGCCGTGCCCGACGCCTGGCCGGGATTCCACGAGCGCTTTCGCATCATTCAAAAGACCGAGAAGCAACTGGCTGTGGCAGCGCTGGGCGATGGCGATCCGGCGGCGTGCTTGAAGGAATTGCTCGCCTTGCCGGTACGCGTGGAAAACGTGACGCTCAAGCGGCCCAGCCTGAACGACGTGTTTCTCCAGCTCACCGGGCGGGATTTGCGAGAGTGAACATGAGGGTCCCACTGCATCATTCAAAGCGGATGGTCCCGGGTTCCCGGAGCGCGGACCGCCGAGTCCGCGCGTTGCTGCTGTCCGGTTGGGAACGTGCGGACTCGGCGGTCCGTGCTCCGGCGAAGTAGCCATGCTGCGCGTCCTGCTTGCCAAAGACCTGCGCCGCGCCTGGCGCAATCCGCTGCCGTGGCTCATCAATCTCGCATTGCCGCTTTGCATCACGGGGCTTATCGGTCTGGCGTTCGGCGGGAAATCAGATAATGGCGCGCTGGGCCGGGTCCGCTTTGCTGTGGTGGATGAGGATGATTCCGTACTCACAGGTTTTCTGCGCGGCACGGCGAACCAGGGGGAAGGCGGAAAATTTCTGGAACCCGTATTCCTCTCGCGCGACGAAGCCCTGCGCCAGGTCAATGACAACAAAATCAGCGCGGTGTTGATCATCCCAACAAATTTCACGCGACACTACCTCACCGGTAGCAAGGCTGTAAGCCTGGAATTGATCAAGAACCCAGCGGAATCCATTCACCCAGCCGTATTGGAGGAATTGCTGGGCGCAACCGTGACCGCGCTCAATGCGGTGGCGCGAAACTTTCAGTCGGAGTTCCCGGACTGGCGCGAGGTGTTCGAGGGCAAGCGGGATTACCGTCAGGTGTCCGCCTTGATTGAACGCGCGGGGGGCAAGCTTGAGGCCGCGAAGAAATACCTCAATCCGCCGCTCATCACCTACACGAAGGAAACCCGTGGCGATGATTCCCACGATGGCCAGCCGACCGCCACCAATTCAAACACGTCCGCCACCAAAACTTCTGATTCGAAAAGTGGCAAGTCAAAGAGCGAACCGTCCTTCAACTTGTTCGGCTATCTGCTTGCAGGCCTGACAGCCATGTTTCTCCTGTTTCTGGCGAGCAACGGCATGGGAGATTTGTTGCGCGAACTGCGTCAGCGCACCTTCGAGCGTTATCACACGATGCAGCAAAGCCTGCTGCCCTTTGTGGTGGGCAAAGTCGTCTTCACCGTGGTGATGTTGCTGCTGTGCAGTGCGGTGATGCTCGGCGGCGGCGCGGTGATTTTCCGCATCCACTGGCAGCAACCGCTCGCGCTCACCGTTCTGACGCTGGGCTACGCGGGTTTCGCCGCCGGCCTGATGGCGTTCCTTACTGCGCTCATCCCGGGCGAGCGTCGCGGGGAGGCTCTCTTCAGCATTGTGGGCATGGCGCTGGGGTTGGCGGGCGGCTGCGCGTTTCCTCCCCAACAATTGCCCGCGTTCCTGCGCGAGCACATCACGCCGCTGCTGCCGAGCTTCTGGTATTGCGACACGGTGCGCAGTCTGGAATTCGGGAGCGGTACGGTGTCGTGGGTTTTTGTTTCATTCAAACTGGTCGCTGTGAGTGCGGTGTTCATCGCGCTGGCGGTCTTTCTATTCCGCCGGCGATTCAAAGCCGGTCTGCGCGCATGAAACGCATCCTCGACATCGGCCACAACGATCTCCGGCTGTTCCTGCGGAACAAAACCTGGTTCATCTGGCTGTTCGTCATGCCGTTTGCCTTTGTGTATTTTATGGGCTTCGCCAATCGCGGGCCGGGCAAGGCCTACAACCGCAATCCGCCCGTGCTGGTG
>Ga0315910_10000551_pt1 | contig 37080 bp, 36 predicted proteins | sample EdamamesoilMG_FD_204470 | JGI IMG/M metagenome (GOLD analysis project Ga0315910, IMG submission 204470) | Garden soil microbial communities collected in Santa Monica, California, United States - Edamame soil | ecosystem: Environmental > Terrestrial > Soil > Garden | place: USA: California...
GTTCTCCGCGCTGTGCGCTCGCGGTGTACAGAAACGACTCGGGCGCCTGCGCGGCGTCGAGAGAGCCGAGGTCAACTACGTCGCCGGTAGCGCGACCGTCACGTATGACGAGACGGTCACGGACCTGAAGGCCATCAAGGCTCTCGTCCACAAATGCGGCTACCGTTGCTCGGGCGAGTTGCTGCCGAGGCACGTCTGCGTACCCGACGATTCGCCGGGTGAAGTGTTAGTGGCGACGGCCTCCGCCCTTGAGCCGACGCGGCACAGCGATCACCAGATCGTGGCAGCGCATGGGAGGAGCGCGAGCACAGTTGACGTGGCTGCGCCGCCGACGCACGAGGCCATGGGCCACGAGATGGGCCACGAGATGGGCCACGGCGCAGGCATGGATATGCAGGCCATGGTGCGCGACATGCGCAATCGTTTCTGGTTTGCGCTGATCTTCACGGTACCGATCTTCGTGTATTCGCCCATGGGCGGTATGTTCACGCCGCCCGCGGCGCCGTTCGGCCTGGAGCTCAACCTTTGGCTGTTCGTCCTCGCGAGCGCCGCGATATTGTGGCCGAGCTGGCCGTTCTTCGTGGCAGCCTACCGCGCGTTGCGCAACGGCGTGTTGAACATGGCCACGCTCGTCGTGCTTTCGGTAGGCACAGGCTACGCATTTAGCGTAGGCGCGACGTTCTTCTTCGCGGGCGTCCAGTTTTACGAGGCGGTGGCCGTGCTACTCGTCTTCATTTTGCTCGGGCACTGGCTCGAGATGCGCGCACGCGCAGGGGCAAACGCGGCGATCCGTGCCTTGCTCGACCTCGCGCCGCCGATGGCGAGCGTCGTGCGTGACGGTCAGGAATTGCAGGTACCCACTGCCGAAGTGCTCGCCGGAGACGTCGTGGTAGTGCGCCCCGGCGAGAAGATCCCGGTGGACGGGCTTGTGACTGAGGGTGAGACCCAGGTCAACGAGTCCATGCTCACCGGCGAATCGATGCCCGTCAAGAAAGTGGTGGGCTCGAGCGTGGCCGGCGCTACCATCAACAAGAGCGGCGCCTTTCGTTTCCGCGCAACTAAAGTCGGCGCGGACACAGCGCTCGCCCAGATCGTGAAGCTGGTCCAGGAAGCGCAGAACTCGAAGGCGCCGGCGCAGCTGCTTGCGGACAGAGCCTCACAGTGGCTGGTGCTGATCGCGATCGTCATCGGCGTTGCCACCTTCGCAGTGTGGCTCTGGGTGATCGGTCAGTCGCTGCTGTTCGCGGTCACGCTTACGATCACCGTGTTCGTCATTGCGTGCCCCGACGCCTTGGGACTCGCGACGCCGATGGCGGTGATGATCGGTACCGGTCGCGGTGCGCAGAACGGGATTCTGATCAAGAACGCTGCGGCACTTGAGAACGCGACTCGCCTCGACGTCGTGATCTTCGACAAGACTGGCACGCTCACTCTCGGCAAGCCGGAAGTCGTGGAAGTCGTCGCCGCCGTGGGGCGCAGCGAGAGCGAGGTGCTCGCGGTTGCGGCCGGGATGGAGCAGCACTCCGAGCACCCGCTCGCGCATGCCATCCTCGAAAAGGCGAAGGGCCTAGTCGCCATACCAGCCGAGCGGTTCACCAACGTGGATGGCATGGGTGCGCGGGCCATCTCCGGTGGTCAACCCGCGCTCGTCGGCAACCGCCGGTTGATGGACGCTGAGCGAGTCGATCTTGCCGACCTCGCGGCGACTGCCGAGACGCTTGCAGGAGGTGGGCGCACGGTCGTGCACGTCGCGCGCGGCGGCAAACTCTGGGGCCTGATTGCGATCGCCGATGCCCCGCGGCCGACGTCAGCAGCTGCGATCGCCGCGCTCGTGGCGCGCGGCGTGGAGGTTGCGATGCTGACCGGCGACAACCGTGCGACTGCGGAGCGCGTCGGCGCGGAGCTCGGTGTCACGCGGGTTCTCGCCGAAGTGCTTCCCGGGCAGAAAGCCGAGCAAGTGAAGGCGCTGCAGGCGGAGGGCAAGAAGGTCGGCATGGTGGGTGATGGCATCAACGATGCTCCCGCGCTCACGCAGGCGGACGTCGGCTTCGCAATCGGCGCCGGCACTGACGTCGCGATGGAAAGCGCAGATGTCGTGCTCATGAAGAGCGATCCTTTCGACGTAGTGGCCGCGATCGGCCTTTCGCGGGTCACGCTGCGCAAGATGCACCAGAACCTCTGGTGGGCCGTAGGCTACAACGTGGTCGCGTTTCCTTTCGCGGCCGGCGTCTTCTACCCGCTGACCATCAGTCCGGAGGTAGCGGCGATCGCGATGTCGGGGAGCTCGCTGCTCGTTGCCGCCAACGCGCTGCTGCTGAAGCGCGCGAGCATCCAGGGGCTGACGTGACGACCGTGCCTGGCGCGGCTCAATTGAAATAGGCGTCGCTCACGTAGCGGCGCAGCATCCGGTGGCTGTTGAACCGCGACGCGTTCTTGCCGATCGCGCCTTTCGCGCAAGACGATGGGAAACATGCAGAACCTCGTCTTCGCTTTCGGCTACAACGCGCTGGGTGTACCGCTCGCAGCTGAGTTGTTGTATCCCGCGTTCGGCCTGCTGCTGTCACCGATCATCGCGAGCCTCGCAATGAGTTTGTCGTCGGTTTCCGTGGTCGGTAACGCGCTGCGGCCTGGGCAAACGAAGCTATGACGCGGCCGCGCAACGAAGCTCGCTGCCGAAACGCTCGAGGCCGGTAAGGCCCTGATGCTCCACGCGAATATGCTTCGATTCTGCACCCACCGTATGCCTGGAAGCAGCCCGCCCGCCCGGACCTGGTCGATTGGCAAGCCCGGAGACCTACGCTAGGATCGGCGCAGGATGGCAAAAGTACTGCGATCGCTGCCGCTGGTCGTTCTGACTGCGGTCCTCTATGCAGGGCCCGTTGCCGCCTGCTTCTGCGCGGAAGACTCCAGCATGGCCGCGATGCCCTGTTGCCCCGAACAGCCCGCGTATCCGGATCTTGCCCAGCTCGGCGTGCCCGCCGACGTCGCCGTCGCCTGCGCTCCCGCGCCAGGCAAGGTATTGCTCTTCGCGAGTATCGAATTGCCTGAGCCGGCTGCGATCGCGCCAAGAACGCCGCTCGAATCTACCGGACTAGACCCGCCCCGATCGATGCCCCCGATGTCGACCCGGGCATTTTCAAGCGAACCGCCGCTCTACCTCACGACCCTCAGACTCCGCATTTAGGCACCGATCTCCCCCGGGCCCTTGGGCCCGGTGCGCTGCCGTTTCCCGACGAAACTGCTTCGGAGACTCCCGTGCCATACTTTGCCGACCGATACCATTTATCTCTGCCGGGGCTGGCAGCCGTCTGCCTGCTCGCGCAGACGCCGCTCCGCGCACAGCAGCCCGTCCTCGAATTCGACGCCGCCTTGAATATCGCACGCGAGCGCTCGCAGCAGCTTGTCGCCGAACGCGAGGCCCGGACAGCGGCAGAAGAGTTGGCCGTTGCCGCAGGCCAGCGGCCGGATCCGATGCTCATGGCCGGTGTCGAAAACCTGCCCGTTTCCGGCGACGACGCCTTCGAGATAACGCGCGACTCCATGACGATGCGCTCTATCGGCATCGGATTCGAGCTGACGCGAGAGGACCGGCGCGATGCCCGTGCCGCGCGCTATGCCATCGAAGCAGAAGCCGCCGCGGCTTCCGAATCCGAAATACTCGCGGGGCTCGAGCGTGGCACGGCCTCCGCCTGGCTCGAGAGCCATTTCCTTGAGGTGGCCCATCGCACACTGCTGCGTGCGCGCGAGCAGACGCTGCTGCAGGTCGAGGCGGCCGACGTCGCGTTTCGCAGCGGCCTTGGGTCCGAGAGCGATGCGCTTGCGGCGCGGCTCGTCGTGGCGCAACTCGACGATCGGATCGATGCCGCCTCGCGCGATATCGCTATGGCGCGCGTCCGGCTGGCGCGGTGGATCGGCGAGGCGGCATCCGGGCCGCTCGGAGAGCCGCCAGCAATGGACAGCGCTGGCCCGCACGGCACCGACATCGACGCCGCCCTGCTCCACCACCCCGGACTTGAGCGCCTCGAGAGGCAGGTCGAGCTCGCCCGGGCGGAAGCGGAGATCGCGCGTACGAATCAGCGTTCGGACTGGACCGTCGAGCTCATGTACGGACAGCGCTCGCCCGACTACTCGAACATGATGTCGTTCCGCGCCTCGAAACCCTTGCGCCTGAATACGCACGACCGCCAGGACCGCGAGCTCTCCGCGCAGCTTGCGCTCACAGGCCGGGCGCGCGCCGAGCTCGAGGAGGAGACACGCATGCATCGCGCGGAAATTGAAGCCCTCGTCGCCGCCTGGCAGGCGAATCGCGCCCGCCTCGATCGCTTCGATACGGACCTCGTGCCGCTTGCGCGCCAACGCAGCGATGCGGCAACTGCAGCCTATCGCGGCGGAACGGGCACACTCGAGAGCGTGCTCGATGCCCGTATCGCCGGGATCGACGTTGAGCTCGACCGCATCGCACTCGAGAACGAGACGGCGCTGATCTGGGCCGAGCTCCACTATCTCATACCCTCGGGAGGCGCTCATGAATAGGCTCGCCGGTTCCGCCCGATCGAGCTCGTTCGTGCTCGTCACTCTCTCTTGCTTCTTCGCGAGCGGTCTCGGGCTCTACTGGCTCGGCTCGCGCTACGGACTGCCCGCATGGCTCACCGAGGCTGCTCCGGGCTCCGCCGGTACTGCGGCGAACAGCCCGCTCCAGGCCGGCGACATCGATCCCGAAACCGGCCGGCGCATCCTCTACTGGCACGATCCGATGGTGCCGGGCCAGCGCTTCGACCGGCCCGGCCGCTCGCCCTTCATGAACATGAACCTCGTCCCCGTCTACGAGGGCGCAGGAGAGGACGGCGGCGCCGTCGAGATCAGCCCGCGGACCCAGCAGAACCTCGGCATCCGCACTGCCGTGGTGACGCGCGGCACGATCGCTCCCCGAATCGAGGCCATTGGTAATGTCGCCTACAACGAGCGAGACCAGGTCATCGTCGAAGCGCGCGCCATGGCCTTCGTCGAGACGCTGTACCTGCGTGCGACGCTCGACCCGGTCCGTGCCGGCGAGCCGCTCGCCGAGCTTTACGTGCCGAGCTGGATCGCCGCGCAGGAGGAGTTTCTCGCGGTTGCAAAGATGGAGGGCGCAGGGCTCACTCCGCTCGTCGACGCCGCGCGGCAGCGCATGCGCCAGGCAGGTATGACTGACGAGCAGATCCGCCTCGTCGAGTCGAGCGGCACGATCAGCGCACGCACCACTCTGCTCGCGCCGATCGACGGCATCGTCGTCGAGCTCGCGACGCGCGAGGGCATGACCGTGATGCCGGGCGAGACGCTCTATCGGATCAATGGCATCGATACGGTCTGGGTCAATGCCGAGATCCCCGAAAGGCAGGCTGTGCTGGTCCGACCCGGTGCAGCCGTCGAGGCCCGATCAGCGGCGCTGCCGAATGCGGTCTTTGCCGGTTTCGTGCAGGCGATTCTGCCCGAGATCGATCCGGCCACGCGCACGCTCCGGGCGCGCGTCGAGCTCGGCAACCCGGAGCGATCGCTCGTTCCGGGCATGTTTGTCAGCATCTCTCTTGCGGGACCGGCGAGCGAGAGCCTGATCGTGCCGACGGAAGCGATCATCGAGACCGGCCGGCGGACCGTCGTGATCCGCGCCGAGCCGAACGGCACATTCGCGCCCGCCGACGTCGGAATCGGTCTTGAGGCGAACGGACAGACCGAGATCACGACTGGCCTCCGCGAGGGAGACCGCATCGTCGTCTCCGGCCAGTTCCTGATCGACTCCGAGGCGAGCCTGCGCTCGGCGATCACGCGCATGGACACGATGAGCGAGCCGGCCGGCGAGACGATCACTCACGAGGGCGAGGGCCGTATCGAAGCGCTCGCTCGCGGCCAGGTGACTCTCTCGCACGGTCCGATTCCCTCCCTGCAGTGGGGTCAGATGACGATGCGATTCGCGCTTCCGGCGGAGTTCGACGACGCCGGGCTCACGGTCGGCGAGCCCGTGCGCTTCCGTTTCGTGATGCGCGCCGATGGCCAGCCTGAGATTACGACGATCGAGCCCTCGAACGAGGATCCGCAATGATCGCCGCGCTGATCCGCTGGTCGATCGGCAATCGTTTCCTGGTCCTGCTCGGCGCCGCCGGACTCGCCGCCTGGGGGCTCTGGGCGCTTGCGCGCACGCCGCTCGATGCGCTGCCCGATCTTTCGGACGTGCAGGTCATCGTCCGGACGAGCTATCCCGGGCAGGCGCCACGCATCGTCGAGGACCAGGTGACCTATCCGCTGACGACGACGATGCTCGCGGTCCCGGGCGCGAAGACGGTTCGTGGCTACTCGTTCTTCGGCGACTCCTTCGTCTACGTGCTCTTCGAGGATGGCACCGACCTCTACTGGGCGCGCTCGCGTGTGCTCGAGTACCTGAACCAGGCCCAGGCGAGCCTGCCCGCAGGCGCCGAGTCGTCGCTCGGACCCGATGCGACGGGCGTCGGCTGGGTCTATCAGTACGCCCTGGTCGATCGCAGCGGCGGACACGATCTCTCGGAACTGCGCTCGCTGCAGGACTGGTTCCTGCGAAACGAGCTCAGGGCGCTGCCAAGTGTCGCCGAGGTCGCGACCGTCGGCGGCATGGTCCGTCAGTATCAGGTCGTGCTGGATCCCGAACGGCTGCGCGCTCACGGCATACCACACGGCACGGTCATCGACGCGATCCGGCGCGCCAACCAGGAAAGCGGCGGAGCTGTGCTCGAGCTCGGCGAGGCCGAGTACATGGTGCGTGCCTCGGGCTATCTCGAATCGCTCGAGGATTTTCGCGAGATTCCGCTCGCGACGACAAATCTCGGGATCGTCGTCCGGCTCGGTGACGTCGCGCGCGTGCAGCTAGGGCCGGAGATGCGCCGCGGCATCGCCGAGCTCAATGGCGAAGGCGAAGTTGCGGGCGGTATCGTCGTCATGCGCAGCGGCGGCAACGCGCTCGAAACAATCGCGGCCGTCGAGGCGAAGCTCGCCGAGCTCGAGGCGAGCCTGCCCGCGGGCGTCGAGATCGTGCCCGTCTACGATCGTTCGGAGCTCATCGAGCGGGCCATCGACAATCTGACGACCAAGCTCGTCGAGGAATTCGTCGTCGTCGCGATCGTCTGCCTGATCTTCCTGTTTCACCTGCGCTCCGCCTTCGTCGCGATCGTCTCCTTGCCCCTCGGCGTGCTCGCGAGCTTTATCGTCATGCGCTATCAGGGCGTCAACGCGAACATCATGTCGCTCGGCGGTATCGCGATCGCGATCGGCGCGATGGTCGATGCCGCCATCGTCATGATCGAAAATGCGCACAAGCATCTGGAGCGCTGGCGCCAGGAGCATGATGGCGCAAAGATCGACGACGCGACGCGCTGGCGCGTCGTCGGCGACGCGGCGGCCGAGGTCGGGCCGGCGCTGTTTTTCTCGCTGCTCGTCATCACGCTGTCCTTCGTGCCCGTGTTCACGCTCGAAGCTCAGGAGGGGCGGCTGTTCGCGCCGCTGGCCTTCACCAAGACCTATGCGATGGCGGCCGCGGCTGGGCTGGCCGTGACGCTCGTTCCCGTGCTCATGGGCTATCTGGTCCGTGGCCGGATTCCGGACGAACGCAAAAACCCTCTGAGCCTCGGTCTGATCCGCCTCTATGGACCGCTGCTCGATCGCGCTCTCGCGCGCCCGCGGCTCACGCTGGCCATCGCGGCGCTCGCTCTGCTGTCGAGCCTCTGGCCACTGACCCGGATCGGCGGCGAGTTCATGCCGCCGCTCGACGAGGGGGATCTGCTCTACATGCCGACGGCGCTGCCCGGCCTCTCGGCCGGCAAAGCCGCCGAGCTCCTGCAGCAGACGGACCGGCTCATCAGGTCGGTGCCCGAGGTCGCGAGCGTCTTCGGCAAGGCCGGACGGGCCGAAACGGCGACCGATCCCGCGCCGCTCGTGATGTTCGAGACGACGATACAATTCCGGCCGCGCGACGAGTGGCGCCCCGGCATGACGGCCGCCGGTCTCGTCGAGGAGCTCGACCGCGTCGTGCAGGTACCCGGTCTCGCAAACGTCTGGGTGCCGCCGATCCGCAATCGCATCGATATGCTTGCAACCGGCATCAAGAGCCCGGTCGGGATCAAGGTCGCGGGCCCGAGCCTCGAAGCGATCGACGGCGTGACGGCTGCGATCGAGCGCGCGGTCGTCGACGTCCCCGGCGTCGTCTCCGCCTTCGCCGAACGCCTGACAGGCGGGCGCTACATCGACGTCGATATCGACCGCGCTGCCGCGGCGCGCTACGGACTCAATATCGCCGACGTCCAGTCCGTCGTCGCTTCGGCGATCGGCGGCGAGAATATCGGCGAGACAATCGAAGGGCTCGCGCGTTACCCGATCAACGTTCGCTATCCGCGCGAGTTGCGCGATTCGGTCGAGAATCTGCGGCGCCTCCCATTCGTCACCGCGCGCGGCGCTCAAGTTCTGCTGTCGGATGTCGCGACGGTCCGGATCACTGACGGACCGCCGATGATCAAGAGCGAGAATGCGCGCCCGTCCGGCTGGGTCTATGTCGACGTGCGCGGTCGCGATCTCAGTTCGGCCGTGCGCGAGATGCAACGGGTTGTCGCCCGCGACGTGGCGCTGCCGCCCGGCTACTCGATCGCCTGGTCGGGGCAGTTCGAGTATCTCGAGCGCGCGGCAGAGCGGCTTCGCGTCGTTGTGCCCTTCACACTGCTGATCATCTTTGTCCTGCTCTATCTCACCTTCCGGCGCTTCGACGAGGCGCTGCTGATCATGGCAACCGTGCCCTTCGCGCTTGTCGGCGGAATCTGGCTGCTCTACGCGCTCGGCTACAACCTCTCGGTCGCGGCCGCCGTCGGCTTCATCGCCCTCGCCGGTGTTGCCGCCGAGTTTGGCGTGATCATGCTGCTCTATCTGCGCCAGGCCTGGGATGCGCGCTCCTCAGGCGGCGCGGGGTCACACAGCGATCTCGTCAGCGCGATCCGCCACGGCGCCGTGCAGCGGGTGCGGCCGAAGGCCATGACCGTCGCCGTCGTCCTCGCGGGCCTCTTGCCGATCATGCTGGGCAGCGGCACGGGCTCGGAAGTCATGCAGCGCATCGCCGCGCCGATGGTCGGCGGCATGATCACGGCGCCGCTAATGTCGATGTTTGCGATTCCGGTGGCGTATTTGCTGATGCGCCGCCGGGGTCTCGTCGATTCGTCCCCCATCCAGGCTATTTCCAAGGAGTAAGCCCCCATGAAACACCGAACTCTTCCCGCACTCATTCTCGCCGGCACCGCTGGCCTCTCGCTCACGGCTTGCGGCGGTTCGGACGGCGGCGACGCCATGCCATCTGGGCAGGCGGACATGCCCGCGATGCCAGCCATGCCCGCGACGAATCAGAGCCCAGCAGCCGCCGCGACGCACGTCGCCGAAGGCACGCTGAACTCGATCGATGTAGCGGCAGGCGCGGTGAACATCTCGCACGGCCCGGTCGCAAGCGCGGACTGGCCCGCAATGACAATGACTTTCAAGCTCTCCGATCCGGGTGCCGTCCAGGCGCTCGAACCCGGTCAGCGTATCCGTTTCGAGTTCACGATCGAAGGCGGCATGTCGGCCACCGTAACGAAGATCTCTGCGGTCCAGTGAGGTAATGAGAAAAGCACAAGTCTGGGCGCGTGCGGTTCACGGCTGGGTCGGCGCTCTGTTGATCCTCTATGTGCTCGTGAGCAGCCTCAGCGGCACGCTACTGCTCTGGAAGTCGAGCTATCTCAGGCTCACGATCCCCGAGGCCCGCGCCGACTTCGAACCGACAGCCGAAGCCCTGGCCGCCATCGCGACCGACATTGAAACCCGCTACGGCGGCCAGGACATTCTGCAGATTCAGTTCGCGACCGAAAATCTCGCATTGACGAAAGTCGTGTTCGCAGATGCGCGCTACGCATATGTAGCGACGAACGGGGAGGTGATCGACGAGTGGGTCCAGAACGACCGCTGGGAGGAGTGGTTATACGACCTGCATCATCGCCTGCTGCTCGGCGATTTGGGGCTACGTCTTGTCGGTGCGGCCGGGTTGGTGTTGATTCCGCTCGTGACACTCGGTGTGATCGCGTATTGGCCGCTGCGCCGCGGATTCGGGCAGGGCCTGTGGCCCCGGACCGCGGCCCGGCCATTCCTGCTCAAGGCACACCGGAATATCGGCATCCTCGTCGCGCCGCTCTTCCTGCTCTCGATAGCGACCGGTGTGCTGCTCGCTTTTCCGGGCTGGGTCGAGGATAGGCTCGATCCGATCCGAAGAACGGATGAATACAACGCCTCGATGCTCGAGGGGCTCGACGATATCTCGGGTGCCGGCACTGGCGACTGGCTTACAGCGCTGGAACGGGCGCTCGCGAGCTTTCCGAACGGAACCATCCGGACTGCGAGCGTCCCAAATCCGTTCAGTACCTACCGCATCATCGGTATTCAGCAGGCCGGCGAGTGGCACCCGCTCGGGCGGAGTCAGGTCTACATCGACGCGCCCGAGGGATACATGGATGTCCGGATCGATGCGACACGACTGCCCGCGATCGAGCGCGCGTATAACGCGGCCTACCCGCTGCACACCGGCCGACTCGACGCGCTGCCTTACAAGCTCCTCCTGACGGCAAGTGGGCTTGGCCTCGCCGGAGCCAGCTTGTTCGGCCTGCTCGGATTCATCAGGCGGTGACCGGCCGGCTGTTCGCCGGTTTTCGAAATCACGGTCTCCGGATCACTGCTGAAGGTGCCAACCGTAGCGCTCAACGGTGCTCTTCGTGGCTTTCGACTTCGGGCGCCGCTTCGGCAGCAGGACCCTCGATCGCACCGGACTCGACCTGACGCCAACCCGTGCGTTTCGCGAGGTTGCCGATCGCGCGATACGCTCCCGCTCGCTAGCATCGACGATACCGCTCGTCCGTCCTTGGTTTTCGCCGTCTTCGTATCGTCGGTACTGAGGCGGCCGCAGCTCATCCTGCAGCAGTTGGTCGAGCACGCGTTCCATCACCTCGGCAAGGAATCCCAACTCCGAACGCTCCGGGCGCCACTTGTCCGCGCGAAGCTCTTCTAGCGCCCGGCGATCGGGTAGAAGCGAACGCTTTCGCTGGCACTCAAGAGCAGAGGCAGTGTCAGCGGGAGCGCAAATCGCCATTTCCGACAATACGCAGAGGCGTTTTGCAGAGTTAAGTTTTGTTAGGTTTTACTACCCCCCTTGGAGTCTGCTGAACGCGATGCCTGAATACTCGCGAAAACTTTAGCGAGGAGCTTCGATCTAGTCACCGGCAACGCATTTAACCGCGCCTCGAATTCCCGCTCCCTCGCCGCTTCCTCCTTAGCCAACCGACAATTGATAATTGCTCTGATGTGTGGCTTCGCCATGAGCTTCGACGCAGCAACATCAGAGTTCTTCTGCGAATAACCTGCGGTCCGCGCCGCCCGGGCCGCGTTGTAGTGGCATTTGAAGTACTCCGCCACGAAAATCTGTTGCTTGGCGTTAAGGGGTCTTTTTTTGCGTTTACGGACTCTCGCCACGCTGGATCTCCTTCGTGATGAGTGGGTGGTAATTGTTGACAAAAGTTGACCTTTTCCAGACGCGCCTATCTCGCTCAGAGAGCGGCACTACACATTCGGCGCAAGATCATTGACTCAGGCGGAATGTGCCACTTTCGATGATCCAAGAAACCCGCGCTGATCCTCGGAAATCCCATCTATCCCGGTTGTCCCATCTGGCTAATCGGGACGCGGCATGCGGGTCGTAGTTGTTAACAAAAGTTAAGGTCTACGAGACGGCAATTGTCTGGCCAAGTCGGGACAAACTTTCCTCCCAGAAAACGATGCTCTTCTACGTTCATGGGCCACTGTCCCACTTGCATCCGCTCGCTGAAACCTGCACCGATCTTCGTCAATCCCACCAGTCCCACCGCGTTCCACCTGACTAGGCGGGACGCGGTGGGACATCTGGTGTTGGGGTCGGTCCCACTGTCCCACCACCCTTAAGGGTGGGACAGCTGGGACGAGCACCGTCCCGCGAACCGAGCGTAGGAATCTCGATTTCCTTCGAACCTAACAGCCGCCATCCGAATCGATTGGCGAGATCCCGGCATGCGCGATAAGCGCATGTGCGTGGAACGCCGAGATCAATCGCTGCGGCCACGACGTCCCCGCGGGCGAGCAATACGGTAGGACCCTCACTGGCCTTGTTGGAAACCAGCTCATGGACAACCCCAATGACCGCCTCCTCGTGCTTAGTTAATGGCCGCCCTTTGCGAAGAAACGGAGAGACGGAGCAGTTACCACGCGTTACTAGGCACGTGTTGATCGGTTTGCCGTCCTCATCTGCCCAATCGGTATCGGCGGGGACGAGCCGCAGAGAAAGCGACGTTTCCCACGGCTCCATATCGCGGGCCGCAATTACCCGTACTCCGATGTGACCGTCGCGCCAGTTGCCCTCCCGAGCCACTTCGATGGAGACATCTACGGCGCCGCGCAAGACGCTCGAGCCGCGCTCTCGCGATACATTGCCGTTGCCAACGTGATGCAGCAGAAGCACGGCGCAGCCCAGCTCGTCCCTAACGCGCCGAATCGCGCTCATGAAACACGTCATATCGCATGTCGAGTTTTCGTCGAGATCTCCGAAATAGGCGTTCAGCGTGTCCACGGCTACTACATCGGGGCGGAATTCTCGCAGCATGGATAGGACTTCATTCAATCGACTTATAAGTGGAAGCGCCTGGGCGAGCACGCACAAAGTCTCAGGGTGCTCTAAGCCGTGCTTCTTACCCCAGGCGTTGAACCTCGCCTGAAGGCCGATGTGCCCTTCACCGGCGAGGTACGCGACCCGACGTGGGCATGACACACCATGACCATGCCAATCAAGGCCATGCGCGGCATGCATCAGCAGGTCGGCTGTCACGTTCGTTTTACCCGACTTGGGAGCACCAAAGAGAACGGCAATGGCCTTGGCCGGCAGCAGATCCCGAATTAGCCAAGACATCGGCGGTCGTTGAGCGGCGAACTCGCCGACAGGAATCAGCGCAAGCGGCTCCAGGCCCGAGTTGATCTGTAGCGCTGCGACTGCTGTTGTGTGTGCAGCAAGTAGTTCGGCTAGATCGCGTCCCCGGTCTGCACCGGCAACCAGATCCGCGGCGAGGGGATAGAGTTTCCTTCGGATTGCATAGTCGCGCACCATATTGGCATAGGCATCGATGTTTACTGCACTTGCCGTGACCTCGATCAAGTGGGCGATATAGTCCCCGCCCCCAGCAGCCTCGAGCTCGCCACTTCTCGCGAGATGATCTTGCACAGTAATTGCGTCGCTTGAACGCTGGTTTGATCGAAGCTCACTAATCGCAGAAAAGATCGCACTGTGCCGAGCGTCGGCAAAGTCGTCGCGCGTGACGAGTGTCGTTAGACGCCCGTACGCGTTGCCGTCAAGTAGCAGCGCGCCTATGAACGCTTGCTCTGCATCAGCTTCGCGCTCACGAACTCTGCCGTTGCGGGACCGCTGAGGGGTGATCGGAAGACTGGCGTAGCCATTCGTGGTCACTTCTCGATCTCAGCCGCAAGTTCTGCGAGCAGCTGCTCAAGCGCGGCGCGCGGCACAAGCCTCCTGCCGCAGAGCTTTACGGATGTGAGTCGTCGCGAACTGATCAGCTCGTACAGGCTGCGCCGCGACACGCCTAGAATGCGTGCAGCTTCATCGACGGGATACGAGAGCGCGTCCGGATGGGGCTCTCGGGGCTGACGACGGCGGTGCGTGCGTTCGGGTGCCTTCGGGCTCATGGCTACGCACGCTATGAGCACCTGCTCCGACCCGTCTACTTTGGCCCCTGACCCATTTGGGGTCAGGGTGACGGGTCAGACCAAAGGGGGAACGTTCCGCGCCGTCTATTCGGCGGTCTCTTCCGCAATTTCACCGCTGTTGCGGAGCGCGGACCATGTCTTCTCGAACACGCGTTTAGACAATTGTTGCCCTCGCTTCCCGACCTTCAACGCCTGCTTCGCGGCCTGCTTAGGATCCCACTTGAGACCCTTCTTCCTCGCAGGCAACTTCGTCGGGTCGTAGCCTGCGGCTACCAACGCCCTGAGGATTTCGTCTCCGTGGATCTGCGTTGCTTTCCGACGCTTAGCGCTCGTTGCATCTAGGGGCTTTTCCGCGTTAGCGGCGGTCGTCGATGAGCAGCGCTTCGCCAGTTCTCTGAGTTCGTCTGGCACCGACCAACCGATCGAGACTCCCCAAGTGGCGAACAAATCCAGCCGGATCTCGAGCCAACCGTCCTGCCCCCGTTTACCTTGCGATCCAACAAGCAAGTCGCGACAGGCTCGGATGGCGTCGAGGCGGCCGCGAAGCTCCTGAGTGACGTGCTGGTCGCTTCGCACGCTGCCAGGCTCGATGCCCAAGGAGAGTGCGGCAGCCTGGAACGTCGTGAGGTGGGTGCGTACAAGCCAGTGCGACCACTTCGGCGTCTCGTAGGTGTCCGCGATCGCCTGCTCGCGGCGCTCTCGGGCGACCTGGAACGAATAGTCGATCTGGTCGCGCCCCGACAATGGGGTCGGCGGCGATGGCGCCCGCGTTCTGCGCTTGTCCGTCATGAGCGTCCTTCCGCTCGATCCTTCGAATGCACCGCGCCAGGCTGGCGAAGGAATCCAGCTTTTCGCTCCGTCGAGCTAGGCGCGGCGACGAATCATTCTGCCCCAGCTCTCGCGTCGAGGAGCTCCACGGCCGCCCGCTTCCGGTCCTCGTCGGTGTGCAGATAGCGCTGCGTCGTCTCGAGGTTCGCGTGGCCCATCAGCTTCATGAGGGTCGTTGGGTCGACATTCGCGGCCCCGAGCAACGACCCGAACGTGTGACGCAGGGAGTGCCAGTTCACGCGCTCGCCTTTTCCGTCTATTCGCTCGATGCCGACTGCCTTTAGCACGGCGTGATAGCTCTTCTTGAGATTTCCAATCGCCTCGCCGTCAAGTGTGAAGACGAGGCCGGATTTCGGTTGTCCTCGCTGCAGCCACCAATCGCGAAGGCAGGCGACGGCTGCTGCGTTCAGCGGAATCTCTCGTGTCTCGTATGTCTTTGTTGTCGCGCCTTTGACCCGCAGCGACTTCTTCTTGAGATCGACCGCCGGCCACTGAAGTGCGAACAGTTCTCCGCGGCGAAGGCCCGTCTCCAGGCTGACGATAACGGCGGGAGTCAAAACGTCTGAAAACCGGCCAATCGTCGCCAAGCCTTCATAACCACGCTCGTCGCGCCACTCGTTGGCGCTCGCCCGCTGCTCGCGCTTCTTGTCGTCACGGGCCGCTAGGCCTTCGATCAGGGCCGACTTCTCGGCGGCCGTGAGAGCTCGGACGACTCGTTTGTGCCGGTCGACCTGAGCTCGCTCGATCTTACGGAGGGGATTCTCGGGAATGATCTCGAGCCGTACAGCACGCGCAAGGGCGGCACGCAGCGCGACCAGGTCGCGATTGATCGTCTCGGCGGCGACGTTTGTCCGCTGACGGCGCGATCGCCACGGCTCAAGCTTCGATGGCGTGAGTTCTGAAACCTTCGCACCGCCGAATTCCTCAAGGAAGAGTGACTCGATCCGTTTGAGGGTCGCGGCGCCGCTGCGACGGTTCTGCTTCACCCAAGGTCCATAGGTGTCCTGAAGGTAGGCCTTGAGTGTTGGGATCGCCCGCTGGGTTTCGCGCTCAGCAGAAAAATCACGACCGTCCCCATGCTGGACCTGCAATCGCCTGGCCTGGGCCTTGACCATATTGAGTGTCAGGCTCGAGTTCGGATCGACGATGCGCGAGGCGTCGCAGATGCGCTCGCGCTTGCCGCGACCGAGGTTTGCATAGAGGCCTACGTAGCCCGAGGGCTGGTGCCGAAGTATGAGTGCGGCGCTGCGGTCACGGATCTCGCGAGGCGTTTGCGGTGGCTCCGCTTTCACGAGCTTGCGTATGAGCTCACCCGTGATCTGCTGCGGTCGGTAGATCCCTCGATTGCCGGCCTTCCTCTGCCGCGCGCTCTGTGTCACTGCGTCCGCCCGTAAGTGCTTCCTAAGTGACTGCCGATGCTATAGGCTTGCATCAGTGCGCACAACAGCGCACGAGTAATCAGAGGGTTACATCACGCGCTCAGGCCGGCCGAGGGGTCAAATTGCCCTCCGGAGGCAGAGGTCAGGGGTTCGAATCCCTTCGGGCGCGCCATCCGTCCGCGGTCCATTCCGGACAGCTCGCGGCTCCTGTCTGATTATGGAACACGAAATCGGACGCCAACTACCTCAGAAGCTGGCTGGGGCCCGCCCGGGCCGGCCTTTCCTCAAGTCGCTGCACGGAGACAGATTGTCGACCGGCCACGGCGGTCGTATATCCGCTGCGACCAAGGAGGTAGTCACCCATGACCAGGAACTCGATCGGTGGAATACTTGCGGGTACAGTCCTGCTGCTTGCGGCCGGTACGTCTACGCTGTGGGCGCAGCGGGCCAACGATCCCGTGGAGATCTGTCACAAGCCGGGAACCGCGGCCGAGCATTCGATCGTCGTCGACGACAATGCCGTTCCCGCGCATCTGCGGCACGGCGACTTTCTGGGGCCGTGCTCGGGAGGGGGCAGCGGGAGCGGAAGCTAGCGAGCGAATCCGAAACCTGCCAATGCGGGCCGTCAGGCTCAGCGTCTGACGGCCCGCCTTCTGTTTCTCGCGCCGAGCCTTGCCGGCGCGGGTTGTATCATGCCGCTCCCGGCCGGACATGCGGTATGGCGACTTGCAGCAGGTCGACTCCAATCTGTTCACGCATTTCGAGCGGCAGTGGCGCGCGCGCCAGGACGAGCCGCTGCTGACGACAGCCGATGAGGCGCGCTTCAGCTGGCGCGACCTCGATCGGCATTCGGCGCGGATGGCTTCCTGTCTCAAGGACGCCGGCGTTGCCGTCGGCGATCGCGTCTCTGTCCAGGCCGAGAAATCTCCGCAGGGCCTTTGCCTCTATCTCGCCTGCCTCCGCGCCGGCTTCGTCTACCACCCGCTGAACCCGGCCTATCAGCGTGCCGAGCTCGAGTTTCTGCTCGGACATGCCGAGCCGGCGGTCGTGGTCTGCGACGCGGAACGCGAAACGCTCGTCGCGCCTCTCGCCCGGCGCGGCGGCGCGCGCGCCGTGTTCACGCTCAATGCGGATGGCGGCGGCAGTCTGGCATCGGCGAGCGAGCAGCAGCCGGCGGAATTCACGAACGTCAGGCGCGATGGCGACGATCCCGCGGCGCTGCTCTACTCGTCCGGCACGACCGGCCAGCCGAAGGGCATCGTGCTGAGTCATGCCAATCTGCTCCGCAACGCCGAAACGCTCGTCGAGGCCTGGGGTTTCACGGCGCGCGATCGCCTGCTGCATGCGTTGCCGATGTTTCACGTCCACGGGCTCTTCGTCGCGCTCGGCTGCGCGTTGCTCGGCGGCGCGACGCTGCGCTGGCTCCAAGTCTTTCGCGCCGCCGAGGTCGTCCGCTTCCTGCCGGAATGCAGCGTCTTCATGGGCGTGCCGACCTATTACACGCGGCTGCTCGCCGAGGCCGGATTCACGCGCGAGGTGGCGGCGCCGGTCCGTCTCTTCGTATCGGGCTCTGCGCCGCTCTCGCCCGAGACCTTTGCGGCCTTCGAGGAACGCACGGGCCAGCGCATCCTCGAACGCTACGGCATGACCGAGACCAATATGAATACCTCCAATCCATTGAACGGTCCGCGCAAGCCCGGCACGGTCGGTCCGCCGCTGCCCGGCGTCGAGATCCGCATCGTCGATGAGAACGGGCGCGCGCTGCCGGCGGGCGAGGTGGGCCAGATCCAGGTCCGCGGCCCGAACGTCTTCGCGGGTTACTGGAAGCGGCCCGACAGGACGGCCGAGGACTTCACTGCCGACGGCTTCTTCGCGACCGGCGACCTCGGGCGTATCGATGACGACGGCTACGTCTCGATCGTCGGCCGCGCGAAGGACCTGATCATCAGCGGCGGGCTCAACGTCTATCCGAAGGAAATCGAGGATTTCATCGACGGCCTCCCGGGCGTCGGCGAATCCGCCGTCATCGGCGTGCCGCATCCCGATTTCGGCGAGGGTGTCGTCGCCGTCATCGTTGCCGCAGCATCTCTGGCCGGCGGCCCGGCCGACGGTGCGGCCAGCGGCACCACCGCTCGCCAGGTCAACGCACCGACGGAGCCGGACATCATCGAAGCCTGCCGCCGCGAGCTCGCCGCGTTCAAGGTGCCGAAGCGCGTTGTCCAGGTAGCCGAGCTGCCGCGCAATGCCATGGGCAAGGTGCAGAAGAATCTGCTGCGCTCGACGCACGGAGGTCTTTTCAAATGAATATCGTCTGTATCGCCGGCTTCGCGACGATCACGAGCGACAAGGCCGCGAGCGCTGCCCTCTACCGCGACAGCCTCGGTTTCGAGTTCAAGCAGATGGGCGACTATCTCTACCTGGACGGCTTCGAGGGCGCGAAGCATTTCGGCATCTGGCCGCTCGAGATGGCGGCGCGCTCCTGCTTCGGCCGCGACGACTGGCCCCCGGAAGTGCCGGTGCCGCAGGCAACGATCGAGTACGAGCTCGCCGACGTCGCGGCCGTCGAGGCCGCGGTCGTCGAGCTCAAGGGCCGCGGCGTCGAATTCGTGCACGAGGCCCGTACCGAGCCCTGGGGACAGACGCTCGCGCGCTTCCTCAGTCCCGAAGGCTTGCTGATCGGGCTCAGTTATGCGCCCTGGCTGCACGGCAAGAAGTGAATCGCAAGGAGTGATCCAATGAAATGGCTGGCAGGCTTCACCGCGGGATCGATCGTCGGCGCGCTCGTCATGCAGACGGTCGTTGCGCAGAACGACCCAGTACCGCCTCGTCCCGAGCGGGCGGTCAACCACGTCGGCATCGTCGTCGACGACTATGCCGCGGCGCACTCCTTTTATACGGACGTGCTCGGCCTCAAGGAGGCCTACACCATCGAGCGCAACGGGCAGACGGTCCTGACCTACCTTCAGCTCAATCGCGAGACCTTCATCGAGCTGATTCCGGCGCGCGGCGACGAGCCCCGCGGGATGACGCACATCGGTCTCGAGGTCAGGGACATCGACGCGCTGGTCGCGCAGCTGCGCGAGCGGGGCCTCGAGGTCGCCGATCCCGGCGTCACGCCGGGCAATGCGCGTTTCGTCCGCATTCGCGACGCATCGGGCATCGAGCTCGAGATCATGGAATACGGCCCCGAGTCGCAGCAGTATCGGGCGATGGCGGCGTGGCAGCCTTGAACGACTTGTCGTTGACGGCGGATCTCGAGCTCGCGAGGCAGTTGGCCGACGAGGCGCGCGCGATTTCCCTCGCCGCGTTCCGTGGCGGCTTCGAGAAGCGCCGCAAGAAGGACGGCAGCGTCGTGACCTCGGCCGACGAGGCCGTCGAGCGCGCCATCCGCGCGCGGCTCTCCCGCGAGCGGCCCGACGATGCGATGCTCGGCGAGGAATTCGGCGAGACCGGCAGCGGGCCGCGGCGCTGGGTCGTCGACGCGATCGACGGCACGGCGAGCTTTGCCGCGGGCGGTCCGCAGTGGGGCACGCTGATCGCGCTCGAGATCGATGGCACGGTCGCCGTCGGCGTCTGCGACATGGCGCCGATCGATCGCTGCTATTTCGCGGCAAGGGGACAGGGCGCCTTCTGCGTCGATCGCGGCGGCCAGCCGGCGCCGCTTCGGGTCAGCGGGAATGGCGATCTCAAGAGCGCGCGCTGCTTCGTGCCGGGCCCGGAGTGGACGCGCGGGCCCGACATGATGCGAAGCGCGGCGCTCGCGGCACGGACACGCATCTTCGAGCCCGAGGATCATCCGGCGCTCCGCGTCGCGGCCGGCGAGATCGAGGCGGCGGTGTTCTTCATGGGCGCGCCCTGGGACATCGCGGCGCCGTCGATCGTCGTCCGCGAGGCCGGCGGGCGCTTCGGCGATCTCCACGGCGGCACGAGCATCGCCCGTGGCGGCGGGCTCTTCTCGAACGGCGCGGTCCACGAGGCCGTGCTCGCCGTCGCCGGCCGCGGGCCGGTATGAGAAACACGGTGCCCGCATTCACCCGCCTGCCCCTTCTTGCCGCCGCGATCGTCGCGGGATTCGGCGCCGTGCCGTTGGCCAACGCCCAGGGCGGAGCGGAGCAGGCGCAACCCGGCGCTGCTGCCGTGGCCGCGCCGGCCGACGTGCTCAGCGTCTTCGGCAATACGACGACGATCGAGATCGCGCCCGTGCTGGTCGTCGCCGAACGAGGGCTCTATCCCGGCCCGATGACGGTGACCAACGGAGGCATTCCCAACCTCTTCGGCGTCGCGACCGCGAGCGAGCTCTTCTCGGCCGGCACGGCCGTGCTCGCGACGAACGCGGAAACGCAGGCGCTGCGGAATTCCGTCGACAACCCGGATCTCCGGATCATTCTCACGGTCTCCGAAGGACTCTACCGCCTGGTCGCGAAGCGCTCGGCCGGCATCGACGGGATCGCCGATCTTCGCGGCAAGCGAATCGGGACGATCGCCAACACCTCGTCGAGCTACTTCCTGCACCGCATGCTCGCCACCGCGGGACTTTCAACTGACGACGTGGTCGTCAGCGGCGTTTTCCCGCTGACGTCCTACGCCGAGGCCTTGACGACGGGCGGTCTCGACGCGATCACGGTCTGGGAGCCCGGCCCGGAGTACGCGATCGAGGCGATCGGCGACGACGCCATCGAGTTTCACGATCCCGCGGTCTATCGCGAGCTCTTCAACCTCAATACGCGCGCGGCGCATCTCGAAGACCCCGTCATGCGCGCGCGCATCGTCGATTTCGTGCGCGCGCTCATCGAGGCCTCGAGGCTGATCGAGGAGTCGCCCGCGATTGCCTGGCCGCTGGTCGCGGAACGGTCGGGCCTCGACGCAGCGCTCGTCGAGCGCGTCTGGCGACATCACGCCTGGCCTGCGACGCTGCCGCCGGATCTGCTCGACGTGCTCGTGGCAGAGGAAATCTGGCTCGCGCGCCAGGCGAATCGAAGCCCACGATCGCGCGAGACGCTCGCGACGCTGATCGATGCTTCGGTGCTCGAGGAAGCGCTCGCCGAGCGCTGACGGGAAAGGCCGCCTGGCCTAGTTCTCCACCTGCTCCAGCATGTAGTCGACGGCGCCGATGATCTCCTCGTCGGAGAGATCGACACGTCCGCCCTTGGCGGGCATCGCGTTCAAACCGTTGAGCGCGTGCTGGTCGATCAAGGCCCTTCCCTGCGCGATGCGCGGCGCCCAGGCCGCGGCGTCGCCGAGTGGCGGGGCGCCGCCCACGCCCGGCGGCGTATGGCAGGCGAAGCAGGCCTGATTGTAGACCTGCGGTCCGGTCAGGGGCGCCGCTACCTGCGCGGGCCCCGCCGCGGCCGCGGCTGCGGCTGCGGCCAGCTCCTCGGACCCCATGAGAATGACCTGGCCGATGGGCTCGATGCGCTTGTCGATCTCGGCGCGCACCGTGGGATCGGAGAGCACGTACTGGCCCTGGGTTTCGATCGCGATCATCCGCGCCAGGAAGAACAGGCCGACGGCGACGCCGATGAGGATGCCGACGACGAGCATGAAGGTATCGAAGAACTGCTGATCCTGGCCGCGCATGCTGGTCATCCTGGATTCGAGACGCGGCGATTATAGCGGAAGGCTTCGGGCCGGACGATCCAGCCGCCTGAGCTGCAGGGCCTCGGAAATCTCGTCGACGCCGGGGTGGGGGCGCGCGGCGAGATCGGCCAGCGTCCTCGCGACCTTGAGCATGCGCACGATGCTGCGCGCGCTGAGCTGCCAGCGCTCCTGGGCTTTGGCGAGCAGGCGTCGCGAAGCGGCATCGAGCGTCACCTGCTGCCAGACTTCACGCTCCCCGAGCCGCGCATTCAGCGCGCCGCGCGCCAGCTGGCGGGCGCGGGCTTGCGCGACGCTGGCTGCGAGCTCGTTCGCCGGCGGCACGGGCTTCTCGCACGCGAGCTCCGTGAATGGAATCTGCGGCACCTCGATCTGCAGGTCGAAGCGGTCGAGCAGCGGCCCCGAGATGCGTCCGCGATACTGGCGCACGCGCAGCTCGCCACAGCGGCACCGGTCGCTGCCGTCGCCAAGAAAGCCGCAGGGGCAGGGATTCATCGCCGCGACGAGCTGAAAGTGCGCGGGAAACTCGATGCGATGGCCGAGGCGCGAGATCGCGATCTGGCCCGTCTCGAGCGGCTCGCGGAGCGCCTCCAGTGCACTTCGCGAGAACTCCGGCAGCTCGTCGAGAAAAAGAATGCCGTGATGCGCGAGGCTGATCTCGCCGGGGCGCGGCCTCGGGCCGCCGCCGACGAGCGCCGCGGCGCGCGTCGTGTGATGCGGCGAGCGGAAGGGCCGCCGCCGGCCATGCCTCAGGACGCTATCGTCGCCGGCGACGGAGGCGACGCTCGCGACGCGCAACATCTCGTCGTCAGTGAGCGCCGGCAGGAGGCTGCGTAGTCGCGAGGCCAGCATGCTCTTGCCGCTCCCGGGCGGCCCCTGCATCAAAAGATTGTGCCCGCCGGCCGCCGCCACCGCGAGCGCGCGCTTCGCGCCGGCGTGGCCGCGGACCTCGTCGAGGCTCGAATCGGAGCGGGGGGCTTCCGACCGATCGCGCGGCGCGACTTTCGGCAAGGCTTCCTTTCCGTCGAGATCGGCGACGACCTCCTCGAAGTGAGAGGCCGCCACGATCGCGGCGCCGGGCACGAGGCTCGCCTCGTCGGCGTTCGCGCGCGGCACGACGAGCCGGCGCCGGGCGGCGCGCGCGGCGAGCGCCGCGGGGACGACGCCGTTGACGGGCCGGATCTCCCCGCCAAGCGCGAGCTCGCCCAGGAATTCGGTCTGCCTCAAATCCCAGCGACGGCCCTGCATCGCCTGCACGATGCCGAGCGCGATCGCGAGGTCGAAGCGCCCGCCGTCCTTGGGTATGTCCGCCGGCCCGAGATGCGCCGTGATGCGGCTCGGCGGGATCTCGTAGCGGCAGTTCTGCAGCGCCGCGCGCACGCGGTCGCGGCTTTCGCGGACGGCCGCCGTCGGCAGGCCGGTGATGGTGAAGGTGGGCAGTCCACCCGCGAGGTGAACCTCGACGCTGACCTCGTAGGCGTCGAGCCCCGACTGACCGCGGCTGATCAGCCGCGCAAGGCCCACGGCTGCACCGGCCGCCGCGCGCGGCCGTCCCTACGGCGGGTTCGTGCCCTCGAGCACGGCGAGCCGCTTCTCGAGCGCTTCGAGCTTCTCGCGCGTGCGTTCGAGCACGGCGGCTTGCAGGTCGAACTCCTCACGCGTGACGAGATCCATCCTTTCGAACCCGGCGGCGAGCAGGGACCGGAAATTCTTCTCCAGGTCGTCGCCGAGCGCCCGCAGGTTCTTCGGCACGGCGGCCGCGAGCTTGCGGGCCAGCTCCTCGAGTTGCGGGCGTCCCATTCCCTCGTTCATATATAGGGTCTCCGTTGCCGGGCAGCGACCGGCATTTCCGGCCAAAGCCTACACAAATCGGGACGCGCTGGCTGCCGTCGCGGGACAGCCGGACGCCATCGCGGGTTTAACCTAAGGCGCCGGAAAAGGCGATGTCGGTCACGCGGCTCGCCGAAACCCGCATGCTAGACTGGCCGCGGACAGGAGCTGAGGTGCCTAGCGTGAAGCCACTGGTCTGGTCCCTTCTTCTCGTGCTGCCCGTCGGCGCCCTGGGCGCCGAGATCTACCGCACGGTCGGCGAGAACGGCGAGGTCGTCTACAGCGACCTGCCGGGCACGACCGGCGAGGGCGAGCGCGTCACCGTCAACGTGCCTTCACCCGGCAGGTCGGCCGATCGGCCGGCCGCCTCGCAGCGGTCGTCTTCGCGTTCCGAGTCGTCCGAAACCGCGCCGACGACGCCCGGCCCCACGCTCAACGCCCAGGTCCCGCGCGAGTCGACGCCCGAGGAGATCGCCGCGGACCGTGCAGAGAATTGCGGTTATGCCCGGCAGATGCAGGCAAGGTACGGCACCGCGCATCGCCTCTACCGCAACGGGCCCGACGGCGAGCGCGTCTATCTCTCCGACGAGGAGCTTGCCGCAGCCCGGACCAAGGCGGAGTCCGATGTTGCCGCATGGTGCGACTAGCGCGATAGATCGCGATACCGCGCCGCAAGCCCCGACGGAATCAGCGGACGGTTTCTTTCTCCCGAACTTCTGCGACCCGCGCATGGTGCTCGCGGTCGTCCTGCTCGCCGAATTGCTCGCCCTGACTTTCGCGCTCGTGCGACCGGCGGAAGTCGGTTTCCTGAACGAGCTCGCGCGACTCTCGGTGCTCATGCAGTGGCTCGGTCTCACGAGCTCGGCGCTCATCTGCCTCGCGCGCGACAGCCTGCGCCGGCTGACGACGCCGCTCGTGACCGGCGCCGTGCTCGCGATCGTGCTGGCCAACATCCTCGTGCTCTCGGTCGGCGTCGTCTGGATCGGGCGCTGGCGCGGCGAGGGCCTCATGCTCGAGATCTTCCCCTCGGCGCTCTGGCCGTTTGCCCTGAAGAACCTGCTGATCGGGCTCATCGTCACGGCGCTGCTGCTCCGCTATTGCTTCGTCAGCCACCAGTGGCGCCGGCATGTCGAATCCGAGGCGCGCTCGCGCATCGACGCGCTGCAGGCACGCATCCGCCCGCATTTTCTCTTCAACAGCCTGAACACGATCGCCTCGCTGACACGAAGCAGCCCGGAGCAGGCGGAGGAAGCCGTCGAGGATCTCGCGGATCTCTTCCGCGTCACGCTCAGCGACGCCGGCAAGCTGCTCACGCTCAAGGAGGAGCTCGAGCTCTCGCGCATCTATCAGCGCCTCGAGATGCGCCGCCTCGGCGACCGCCTCAAGGTCGTCTGGGATGTCGCCCTGCTCCCGATGCGCGCGCGGCTGCCCGCGCTGACGATCCAGCCGCTGCTCGAGAATGCGATCTACCATGGCATCGAGCCGCTCGAATCGGGCGGGACGGTCACGATCAGCGGCGGCGCCGACGGGGACGAGATCGAGATCTCGGTCAGCAACCCGACCGTGGCCCCGACGGGCGAGGCGAGCCGGCGCGGCAACCGCATCGCCGTCCTGAACATTCGCGAGCGCCTGGGCCTCGCGTTCGCCGGTCGCGGTTCCCTCGAGATCGAGCAGACCGACTCGAGCTACACGGTGCGGCTGCGCTTCCCCCTGCAGCTATGAGCGCGGCGGAACGGAAGCTCCTGATCGTCGACGACGAAGCGCCGGCGCGCTCGCGGCTCGAGAGCCTCGTCGCCGGGCTTCCGGGCTGGAGCGCTCTCGGCAGCTGCGCCAGCGGCGCCGAGGCGATCGCGCGGATCGAGCGCGAGCGGCCCGCGGTCGTCCTGCTCGACATCCGCATGCCGGCGATGAGCGGGATTGAGGTCGCGCGGCACCTCTGCCTGCTCGACTCGCCGCCGGCCGTGATCTTCACGACGGCTTACGACGAGTACGCGCTCGAGGCCTTCGACTCCCACGCGGTCGGCTATCTGCTGAAGCCCGTGCGCCGCGAGCGGCTCGAGAGCGCGCTCGCGCATGCGGCGCGCCTCAGCGATGCCCTGTTGAGCGAGCTCGGCCGGTCGGTGAAGGGCTTCGAGCGCCGCCGCCACCTCGCGGCGCGCGTGCGCGACGAGCTGCGCCTGATCCCGCTCGGCGAGGTCCGCCTGCTCAAGGCCGAGCAGAAGTACGTCAGCGTCTTTCACGCGGGCGGGGAGGACCTGATCGAGGACACGCTGCGGCAGCTCGAGCAGGAATTCGCGGATCTCTTCGTGCGCATCCATCGCAGCATGCTCGTGGCGATCGGCGCGATCGAGGCGCTCGAGAAGGATGCCGAGGGCGGCTACCACGCGAGGCTCCGCGGAATCCCGGACAGGCTTCCCGTCAGCCGCCGCCAGGTCACGGACCTCAAGGCGCGGCTTGGGATCAAACGCTGAGTTTCGAACCTCAAGAGGTTAGACTGCCGACTCGGTAAGCGCACGATGGCGAACGACAAGGAAACCAGGCCCGGGCAGGACGACGGCGGGAACGCGCACGCGTTGCCGGTGCTGACGCACGCCCCGGCCGACGACCCCGCTCTGCGCGCGGCACGCGATGAGTCGCCCCGGCTCGGCGGGCTCGCGCCGAAGCTCGCGATCATCGTGGCCGTCATCGCGAGCGCGATCGCGGGCGCGCTCTGGTGGCAGTATCGCCAGTTCTACGTCGAGCTCGCCAGCGTCGACGAATTCCTGCGCGACAACATCGATGACCTGCGCGGCAATCTGCGCCGCGTCGACGACGACGTCGGCGCGCTCGAGAACATCGTCGGCCTCGGCGCCGCCGATATCTCGACCCAGCGCGGCGAGTTCGAGGCGCTCGTATCGGAGCTCCGCGCGCTCGACCGCCGCGTCGAGGCCCTGCAGGGCGGCCGCCTCGACGCGCGCGACACCTGGCTCCGCGAGCAGGCCGAATACTATCTCGTGCTCGCGAACACCGAGCTCGCGCTCGGCCGGCGCGTCGGCAACGCCATCGAGGCGCTCGAGCTCGCCGACGATCTGCTGCGCGACATCGGCGACCCCGGGCTGCTCGACGTCCGCGCCGCGATCGCGGGCGAGCGCCAGGCCCTGCGCGCGCTCGCATTACCCGATCTCGACGGTCTCGCCGTGACCCTGCGGAGCCTCGCGGAGCGGGTCCCCGACCTGCCGATGCGCGCGACGAATCCGGATCCGTACAGTGCCGGCGAGGCGGGGCTCGATGAAGTCGAGCCCGGCCTTGCGCGCCTCTGGGCGAGCACGAAAGCCGCGCTCGCGAGCATCATCCGGATCGAGAAGCAGGACGCGCAGATCGGCCCGCTCCTGACCGAGGCCGAACGCCGTGTCGCGCGCCGGCAGCTCGAGCTCGAGCTCGCGAGTGCGCGTGCCGCCGTGCTCGCCGGCCGGCAGGAGGAATTCCGCGCGAGCCTGGTCGCGGCCGATCTCATCTTGAGCCGCGACTTCGACCAGAGCGCCGAGGCGATCGGCGAGGCGCGCGGCCAGCTCTCGACCCTCGTCGTCATCGACCTCGCGCCGGCGCTGCCCGACATCAGCGAGTCCCTGCTGCTGCTCCGCGCCGCCCGGGGAGGCGACTGATGCGCTTCGGCATCCTGTCGCTCATCGGGCTCATTGTCGGCGCCTTCGGCGCGCATTTCCTGTTGCAGGACCGGGGCTACGTCCTGATCAGCTTTCTCGGCTGGAACGTCGAGATGTCCGTGCCGGGTCTCGCGCTCATGTTCGTGTTTCTCTATCTCGTCCTGCGCCTGGGCTTGCGTATCCTGCGCGCGCCGGGCCAGATCGGCGACGCGCTCGAGGCGCACCGCACGCGGCGCTCGGGCTCGCGGCTCGCGCGCGGGCTCATTCACATGACGGAAGGCGACTTCCGGCGCGGCGAACGGCTGCTGACCGACCGTCTCAAGGACAACGACGCCAAGGTCGTCAATTACCTGATCGCCGCCCGCGCCGCGGAGGCGCAGGGCTCGATCGAGCGGCGCGACGAGTGGCTGCGCCTCGCCGGCGCCTCCGATCCGAAAGCCGAGATTGCCGTGCTGCTCACGCAGGCCGAGCTCGAGATCAAGCGCGGGGAGCCGGGAGCGGCGCTGGTGACCCTCGCGCGGGTCGAGAAGAAGAAGCCCCATCTCGGCGGCACGCTGGCGCTCCGGGCCGAAGCGCTGCTCCAGCTGCGCGACCGCGCCGGCATCGCGGACATCCTGCCCGAGCTCGCGCGCGCCAAGCTCGACCCGGACCGGCACGCGAATATCCTGGCGCGCGCGCTCGAAGCCATGCGGTCCGAGCAGCGCTTCGACCGCGCGGCGCTCAAGGCCGTCTGGTCGCCGCTGCCGCTCGCCCTGCGCCGGCGCCCGCGGCTGATCCGCGCGCGGGCGCTGTTGCTCGACCGCCTCGGCCGCGGCGAGGAAGCGCTGAAGTCCGTCGCGGCCGCGCTCAAGCGCGACTGGGACCGGGAGCTGATCAATGCCTACGGCGAGATCCGGAGCAGCGACTCCCTGAAGCAACTGCAGCGCGCCGAGGCCTGGCTCAAGCAGCGGCCCGAGGATCCGGCGCTGCTCATCGCCGCCGCGCGGCTCTGCATCGCGAACGAGCTCTGGGGCAAGGCGCGGAGCTATCTGGAAACGACGCTCGCGATCGCGCCGGAGCCCGCGGCCTACGTGCTCTATGGCGAGCTGCTCGAGCGGCTCGGCGAGCTCGACCTGGCCGCGCGCGCGTGGCGTTCGGGACTGCGCCTGACCACGCGCGAAGCGGGGCGATTGCCTGCGCCGAAGGCGCCGGTCGTCAGCGAGGCTTGATCTCGTCCGTTATTTGACGGCGCGCGAGCGCCGCGATCCCAGCCACTCGAGAATCGGATCCCACTGATCCCAGTCCGGCCAGGCGAGGTAGGGCGGCAGCTCGTGAATCCCGAGGCCCCGCTGATACGCGCGGATGTAGTTCTGCGCCTCGCGGAGCCACGTGACATACGGCGCCTTGAGCTGCTCGAGATAATCGTCGAGCTCCTCGGCGATCAGCGTGTTGTCGCGCACGCGATTGGCGACGACGGCGACGCGCGCCTGCTTGTCGACGACCTTGTGCACGCCCATGAGCTCCTCGATGAATTTCTGCGCCGCCTTGATGTCGATCGGCGACGGCAGCACCGGGACGATGATCGACTCCGCGCGGCGGACGAGCTCGGTGAGCTCCCGGCCGTGGGAGCGCGCCGGCGCGTCGATGATCAGGTACTCCGTGCCGCGCGGCAGGTGCTTCAGGCCCTCGTCGTGGGCCCTGAGGCCCGTGATCGGCGGGTAGTCCTTCGGCCGTTCCTCGAGCCAGGAGATGGCCGATTGCTGCGGATCGAAGTCGGCGAGCGTGGTCACGTAGCCCTCGGAGGCGAAATAGCCCGCGAGGTTCGTCGCGATCGTGCTCTTGCCGCATCCGCCTTTCGCGTTCGTCACCAGAATGCTGCGCATACGCTCTCCTCGCCGGGGGCTGTCGGGTCGCGAGCTAACTTAGCCAGCCTTATGACAAATGTCCATTAGAGGCGATGTCGCGTCTGGCAGCCGGTCTGTCGCTGCCTGTCGCTGGCTCAGACAGTCCTCGCGCACCGAAGACGGTGCGCTGCGGAACTCGCCCTCGACAGGCAGCGACAGCCCGGCTGCCGGACATGCCGTCGCGAGGGGTGGATGAGCTGGAACGCTGCGGCACTCAGCCGCGCGTTCGCGGTCCCGGCGACAGTGAGCGAGTCCTGCGAATACCCCCCGGCCCATCAGTCCCCGGAAGGCGGGGTGTCACAAGGGGGCTGCTGGCGAGTTCCGCAGCGCGCCGCTTCGGCGCGCGAGGATGTCTGAAGCCGGCAGCCCCCTTGTGGCGCCCCGCCTGACCGGCGTCTCTACTGAAGTCCGAGTTGCTCCCAGATGGCGTCGACCTTCGCCACGACTTCCGGCGTCATGCCGATCGGCCGCCCCCACCGCCGGCTGACCTCGCCCGGCACCTTCGACGTCGCATCGATGCCGACCTTCGACCCGAGCCCCGCCACCGGCGACGCGAAGTCGAGGTAGTCGATCGGCGTGTTCTCGACGATGAGCATGTCGCGCGCCGGATCGACGCAGGTCGACAGCGCCCAGACGACGTCGGTCCAGTTGCGCGCGTCGATGGTCTCGTCCACCACGATGATGAACTTCGTGTACATGAACTGCCTGAGGTACGACCAGACGCCGAACATCACGCGCTTCGCATGCCCCGCGTAGTCCTTGCGCAGGCTCACGACCGCGACGCGATACGAGCAGGCCTCGGCCGGCAGGTAGAAGTCGACGATCTCGGGAAACTGCGTCTTCAGGATCGGCACGAAGACGTCGTTGAAGGCGAGGCCGAGCACGGAAGGCTCGTCGGGCGGGCGGCCCGTGTACGTCGAGTGCCAGATCGGATCGCGGCGATGCGTGATGCGCTCGACGGTCATCACGGGGAAGCGCTCGACCTCGTTGTAGTACCCGGTGTGATCGCCGTGCGGACCTTCGTCCGCCTCGTCGTCGGGTGCGAGGAATCCCTCGAGCGTGAGCTCGGCGTGCGCGGGCACCATGAGTTCGGAGCCGAGCGCCTGCGTCAGTGTCGTACGCTCGCCGCGCAGGAGTCCCGCGAAGGCGTACTCGGACAGCGTGTTCGGAATCGGCGTTACCGCCGCGAGGATCGTCGCGGGATCGGCGCCGAGGCTGACGGCAACGGGGAAGCGCTCGCCGGGATGCGCGCGCCTGAAGTCGGCGAAGTCGGTCGCGCCGCCGCGGTGCGGCAACCAGCGCATGATGATGCGATTGCGGCCGATCACCTGCTGGCGATAGATGCCGAGGTTCTGCCGGTCGTGGCGCGGGCCTTTGGTCGTCGTGAGCCCCCAGGTGATCAGGGGACCCGCGTCGTCGGGCCAGCAGGTCTGGACCGGCCAGGCGGCGAGGTCGACATCGGCTCCCTCGATCACGACCTCCTGGCAGACGCCGCGCTTCTCGTGCCGCGGCGCCATCTTGAATATCTCCTTTAATAAGGGGAGCTTGCTCCAGACGTCGCTGAAGCCCTTCGGCGGCTCGGGCTGGCGCAGCATCGCGAGCAGCCGGCCGAGCTTCGGCATCGCTTCCTCATCATCCGTGCCGAGCGCGAGCCCGATGCGTGCGCGCGTGCCGAACAGATTGCAGAGCACGGGCTGCCTGTGCCCCGTGACATTCTCGAAGAGAAGCGCAGGGCCCGAGCGCGCGAGCACGCGTCGCGAGATTTCCGTCAGCTCGAGCTTCGGGCTCACCGCGGCCGAAATGCGTTTCAGCTCTCCGCGCTTTTCGAGCAGCGCGATGAAGTCGCGCAGATCGCGGAGCTGGTATTGCGGGGTCGGCCAGAGCGAGTCCATGATTGCGCGACATTATGCGTTTGAAGTTCGTCAAGATGCACGGGCTCGGCAACGACTTCATGCTCGTCGAGTGGCCCGCGGGCGAAAAGCCGCCCGAGCCGGATCTCGTCCGGCGTCTCGGCGACCGGCGCCGCGGCGTCGGCTTCGATTCGCTCTTGCTGCTCGAGCCCGGCGGGCGCTACCGCGTGTTCAATGCCGACGGCGGCGAGTCCGGCCAGTGCGGCAACGGCGCGCGCTGCATCGCGGCCTGGCTCGCGGACGGCGATCCGCTGGATCTCGAGCTCCGGAGCGCGGCAGGCCCGGTGCAGGCGCGCGTCGGCAAGAACGGCGTCGTCTCCATCAATCTGGGCGTGCCCGATTTCCGGCCCGAGGCCGTGCCGTTCAGGGCCGACGCGGAGGCGCCGGGCTATCGCCTCGAGTTGCCGTCAGGGCCGGTCGAGTTCGGCGTCGTCTCGATGGGCAATCCCCACGCCGTGATCTTCGTCGACTCCGCGGCCGCGGCCGACGTCGAATCGATCGGCCCCGAGCTGCAGGCGCACCGGTCGTTTCCGCAGAGCGTCAACGTCGGCTTCGCTGAGATCGAGGCGCGGGATCGGCTGAAGCTCCGCGTCTTCGAGCGTGGCGTCGGCGAGACGCTCGCCTGCGGCACGGGCGCGGCAGCCGCCGTCGCGACAGGTCGCGCGCGCGGATTGCTCGACCAGCGTGTCGCGGTCGAGTTGCCGGGCGGCACGCTCGACGTCGAATGGCGCGGCAAGGGCGCCGAATTGTGGCAAACTGGGCAAACCACCAAAGTCTACGAGGGCCTGATCGAGATATGAGCCAAGCGAAAAGGCAGGTCGTGGCCGAGGAAACCCTTTCCGAGACCGACGTCGCCAACTTCCTGGGTCGTCACCCCGATTTTTTCGAACGTCACTTGCCCCTCCTTCGCCGAATGCACATACCTCATCCCTCAGGCTCCGCCACCGTATCTCTCGTCGAGCGCCAGGTCGCGGTGCTCCGACAACGCAACGACGAGCTCGAGCGCAGGCTCACCGAGCTCATCGACGTAGCGAAGGCCAACAACCGGATCGTCGACAACATCCACGAGCTCGCCGTCGCCTTTGTCCGGCTGCCAGGCCTCGACGCGCGCCTCGAGCAGCTCGAGATCGCGCTCCGGGAAAAATTCGGCGCGGAGCGCGCCGTGCTCATCCTCTTCGGCAATCCCGCGGAGCCCCGCATCGCCCGCCCGGGTTTCGTGAAGACCGTCGACCGCGAGGATCCCGCGCTCAAGACTTTCGCCACGTTCCTGCGCTCGGCGCGGGCGCGCTGCGGCGCCTTGCGCGACATGCAGAAGGACTTCGTCTTCGAGCGCGAGGCCGACAGCATCGCTTCCGCGGCGATGGTGCCGATCGGCGAGCACGCGCGGCTCGGCTTCCTCACCGTGGGCAGCCACGATCCGAATCAGTTCCATCCCGGGCAACGCGTCGATTTTCTCGCGAGGCTCGGCGAGCTCGTCACGCTCATTCTGGAAGGTGGCGATGAGCCAGGGATTCGCGTCAGCTGAGATTGCGGAGTTCCTGCGAAGCCTCGGGACCGAGCGGCGCCTGTCGCCCCACACATCCGAAGCCTACGCGCGCGATCTTGCTGCGTTCGCCGACTTCTGCGGGCGCGAAGGCGTGGCGAGCCTTGCGGCGCTCGATTCCTGGCATGTCATGCGCTTCGCGGCGGAATCTCACCGGAAAGGCCTTGCGCCGCGCAGCATCGCGAGGCGTCTCTCGGCCGTGAGGAGCTTCCTCGGCGCGCTCGTCCGGCAAGGCCGGCTCAAGGCCAATGCGGGGACTGGCGTCCTGGCTCCGAAGGCCGCCCGCCGCCTGCCCGGCACGCTCGACGCGGACCAGGTCGCCGAGCTGCTCGAATCCACCGACGACGGCGCGCTGGCGCTCCGCGACCGCGCGATGCTCGAGCTCTTCTATTCTTCCGGACTCAGGCTCGCCGAGCTCATCGGGCTCGACACCGTCGATCTCGATTTCGCCGACCAGACCGTGCGCGTCACGGGCAAGGGCAACAAGACGCGCATCCTGCCGGTCGGCCGGCAGGCGCTCGAGGCCATCCGCAACTGGCTGCCGGTCCGGCAGGGTCTCGCGCGGGCCGAGGAGCCGGCGCTCTTCGTGAGCCGGCGCGGACGGCGCCTCGCCGCCCGCAGCGTGCAGAACCGGGTCGCGCGATGGGCGCGGCAGCGCGGCAGCGCGCGGCATCTGCACCCGCATCTGCTCCGGCATTCCTTCGCGAGCCACCTGCTCGAGTCGAGCGGCGATCTGCGCGCCGTGCAGGAGCTGCTCGGCCATTCGAGCATCTCGACGACGCAGGTCTACACGCACTTGAACTTCCAGCACCTCGCCGAAAGCTACGACAAGGCGCACCCGCGCGCGCGCCGCCGCGGCAACCGCTGAAGCGGGGGCCCGCGCACATGCAGCAGATCCACGGCACTACCATCGTCTGTGTCCATCGGAACGGCAAGGTGGCGCTCGGCGGTGACGGCCAGGTCACGCTCGGCTCGACGATCATGAAGGGCAATGCGCGCAAGGTCAGGCGCCTCAAGGGCGGCAGCGTGCTCGCGGGCTTTGCCGGCGGCACGGCCGACGCCTTCACGCTCTTCGAGTATTTCGAGAAGAAGCTCGAGCAGCACGGCCAGCTCGCGCGCGCCGCGATCGAGCTCGCCAAGGACTGGCGAAGCGACCGCCTGCTGCGGCGGCTCGAGGCCCTGCTCGTCGTCGCCGACCGCGAGAAGTCGCTCCTGATCTCGGGCACGGGCGACGTCATCGAGCCGGAGCGGCCGCTGCTCGCCATCGGTTCGGGCGGCCCTTACGCGCAGGCCGCGGCGCAGGCGCTGCTCGAGAACACGACCCTGGAGGCGCGGGCAATCGTGGAGCAAGCACTGGCCATCGCTGGCGAGATCTGCATCTATACGAACCGGCAGATCCAGATCGAAGAGCTCTGAGCGAACGTGTCGCTGACACCCCAGGAAATCGTCCGCGAGCTCGACAAGCACATCGTCGGGCAGGGCAACGCCAAGCGCGCGGTCGCCATTGCGCTGCGCAACCGCTGGCGTCGCTCGAAGGTGCCGGAGCCGCTGCGCTCCGAGATCACGCCGAAGAACATTCTCATGATCGGCCCGACGGGCGTCGGCAAGACCGAGATCGCGCGACGGCTCGCGAAGCTCGCGAATGCACCGTTCATCAAGGTCGAGGCGACGAAGTTCACCGAAGTGGGCTACGTCGGCCGCGACGTCGACACGATCATCCGCGACCTGGCCGACATGGCCGTGAAGATGGTTCGAGAGGAAGCGATGACGGCGGTGCGGAGCCGCGCATTAGATGCGTCCGAGGACCGGCTGCTCGATGCCCTGCTGCCGGGCTCGGCGAACACGGGCGACAGTTCCGAGACGCGCCAGCGCTTCCGCAAGATGCTGCGCGAAGGCGCGCTCGACGAACGTGAGCTCGAACTGGAAATCCAGTCGTCGCCGCTCGGCGTCGAGATCATGGCGCCGCCCGGCATGGAGGAGATGACGAGCCAGCTCCAGAGCCTCTTCCAGAATCTCGGCGCCGGCCGGAAGCGCAGGCGCAAGCTCAAGGTCCGCGACGCCCTGCCGCAGCTTCGCGACGAGGAAGCCGCGAAGATGATCAACGAGGAGGAGATCAAGCTCAAGGCGCTCAAATCAGTCGAGCAGGACGGCATCGTCTTCATCGACGAGATCGACAAGGTCGCGCGCCGCAGCGGCAGCTACAGCGGTGCCGACGTCTCGCGCGAGGGCGTGCAGCGGGACCTTTTGCCGCTCGTCGAGGGCTGCACGGTTTCCACGCGCATCGGCATGATCCGCACCGATCACGTGCTGTTCATCGCCTCGGGCGCTTTCAGCGCGGCGAAGCCATCCGACCTGATCCCGGAGCTCCAGGGCCGTTTTCCGATCCGTGTCGAGCTCACCGCGCTCGGCGTCGCCGAGTTCGTGCGGATCCTGACCGAGCCCGACGCCGCGCTGACCGAGCAGTACAAGGGCCTGCTCGCCACCGAGAACGTCGCGCTCGAATTCGACCGCTCCGGCGTCGAGCGCATCGCCGAGGTCGCCTTCCAGGTCAACGAGCGCAGCGAGAACATCGGCGCCCGGCGGCTGCACACGGTGCTCGAGCGCCTGCTCGAGCTCGTCTCCTTCGAGGCGACCGAGCGGGCAGGGCAGCGGGTCGTCGTCGATCGCGCCTACGTGGACCAGCACCTGGGCGCGCTCGTCGAGGACGAGGATCTGAGCCGGTACATCCTTTGAGCGCCGGGAGCCCGCGCCGCCCCTACCGCTACTACGACCTCCTGCTCGGCGGCTTCGTCGCCGTGCTGCTCTGCGCCAATCTCATCGGCCCCGCCAAGGTCGGCGAGCTCACGCTGCCTCTGCTCGGCATCAGCCTCGCCTTCGGCGCCGGCAACATCTTTTTCCCCTTCAGCTACATCTTCGGCGACATCCTGACCGAGGTGTACGGCTTTGCCCGCGCGCGGCGCGTGATCTGGGCCGGCTTCGCTGCAATGCTGTTCGCCACGATGATGACGCTCATCGTGATCTCCCTGCCGCCGAGCCCAACCGAGCCGAACAACGAAACGCTCCAGCCGGCGCTCGAGACGGTCTTCGGCAACAGCTGGCGCATCGCTGCTGCGTCGATGATCGCCTTCTGGGTCGGAGACTTCGTCAACGCCTTCGTGCTCGCGAAGATGAAGCTCGCCACGAAGGGCCGCTGGCTCTGGACGCGCACGATCGGCTCGACGATCGCGGGCCAGGGCGTCGACAGCTTCATCTTCTATCCCATCGCCTTTGCGGGCATCTGGGAGAGCGAGACGCTCTTCTCCGTGCTGCTCTTCAACTGGTTCTTCAAGGTCATGGTCGAGGTCGTGATGACGCCGGCCACCTACGTCGTCGTCGCCTGGCTGAAGCGCCGCGAGCAGGTCGATTACTACGACAGCGACACGAACTTCACGCCGTTCTCGCTCAAGGACTGAGCGCGAGCTCAGCGCTCGCCGAGAATCTCGAGCGGGTAGTGGCGGTGACCGCGCTTGACGCGGTAGCTCGCGAAGTCGCCGCGGTCGAGCGTGAACACCTTGCGTATCCGAAGCGATTCCGCGGCGACGACGAGCGAAGCATCGGCGAAATCCATTGGACGGTCGCGGTACCGAAGCATGAGCTCGAAGGCGCGGCCGACCCCCTGGTCGTCGAGGAAGTCGATGCCGAGGCCGCCTTCCACGATGAAGTCCATCAGGGCCTGGCCGCCGGTGCTGTCCGGAGCCAGCAAATGGAAAGTCTCGGTCAGCGCCGGGACCGTGGTGACGATCGGCTCGTCAATCGAGCGCAGCAATTCCGCGCAACGCTTGTGGTCGGCGTCGGCAGGATCGAAAAGGGCGACGAGCGGGCCTGCGTCAACGAGAATCATCGGCCGTGCTTGCCCTTGATGCGTTCGCGCGCGGCGGGTTTTGCACTGCGCGCCGGCGCGCGGGCGTAGCCACCAGTGCCGAGATCGAGCTTGCTGTACACCTCCCAGGGTCTCCGAAAACCCTTCTCGGCGACCGTGGCTTCGAGCGAGCTGACCCCGCGCTTGAGGATCTCGGAAATGCTCATGCCGGTGGTTCTCGCAAGCCTGGTCAGCGCTTTTTCGGTCTCATTGTCCAAGCGTACGGAGCGGGTTCCCATGGGTCAGCTCCCGTTTCTCTGTATTACGCACGGTAATACAAGCACAGAACCGGAACAATCGGCACCGCCCGCGGGCCGGGGCAACTATCGGTCGATGTCGCGCGCCGGCTGGCCGGGCACGTCGCCCATCGCCCCGAGCCTCGCCAGCATCGCCGACAGCTCTTCCGGGCTGATCCAGAAGTGCTCGCAGACGCGGCCCCAGAGCATCGTCGTCGGCACATGGCGACCGCCGCGCTCTTTCTGCGTCTGGTGCAGCACGTAGAGCACGATGCGCTCCCGGCGGGTCAGGCCGTCACGGGCGTCGGGCAGGATGTCTTTGAGGCTGGTCACGGCAGCTCCCGGGACGGCCAGAATAGCGGGACGCAGCCGGCCCGCCATAGGCCCCGCGCCCCGCCTGACCCTATACTGCCCGCATGACCGCGCCCGCCGATCCCGAGAGCCTCACCGACTTCGGCTACGAGCAGGTCCCCCGGGCCGAGAAGAAATCGCGCGTGCGCGAGGTCTTCGATTCCGTCGCCCCACGTTACGATTTGA
>Ga0315910_10000552_pt1 | contig 37075 bp, 26 predicted proteins | sample EdamamesoilMG_FD_204470 | JGI IMG/M metagenome (GOLD analysis project Ga0315910, IMG submission 204470) | Garden soil microbial communities collected in Santa Monica, California, United States - Edamame soil | ecosystem: Environmental > Terrestrial > Soil > Garden | place: USA: California...
AATACTCGTATAAGATACACATCAACGACAAGTGGATGTTGTCGTCAGGATTGAACTTTGGTGTTGGCTTTCGAAGCCTGGATTACAACAAGCTTGTGTTTTACGAACAACTGCAGTTTGATCAGGATGGTATTCAACTTCCGCCACCTTCAAATCTCGAAGTACAAAACACATCCTACTTTGATTTTGGCGGAGGGGTGTTGGCGTATAGCAGAAAAATTTGGCTTGGATTTTCAGCCGCTCACCTCAACCGGCCCAATCGTTCGCTGATTGATGAAGAGGCGATCATCCCAATTAAAACAAGTGTGCATGGTGGCATTCGAATTCCATTATACAACGGCATCTTTAAGCGCGATAAGATAGCAGCCATGGCACCTTCGTTTGTGTACAAACATCAAGGTAACTTTGATCAGTTGGATATCGGAACTTATTTTTTGTACGAGCCGGTAGTATTGGGCCTGTGGTATCGTGGTATTCCGATAAAACAAAACGTTGCGGATAACCTCAGTCAGGATGCTGTAGTCGTTATTCTTGGATTCAACCTGCCCCGGGTTGAGTTGAGTTACAGTTATGATATCACCGTTTCTGAATTGGGGCCCATCTCCGGAGGCTCCCACGAAATCGCCCTGAAGTTAAAAGTGGAACTGGCAGCACAGATAAAAACTAAAAAACGGGAGCGCTTTATTCCTTGTCCTACTTTTAATAACGACTAAGCAGGTTATCCCTGCATTACGCACGAAGTACTTTTTTTAGTTCAGGTCTTTTCTTAATTATGCTGTACATCAACAGCGCAAATGAAGAAGATATTTTACCTGGGAATTGTCGGCCTCATCGTGTTTGAAATCCTGAAAGTATATTTCATCATGCCGATGCCGGGCAGTCAGCAAATGAACAGTATTGACATTGCTTATTTTCTGAACGGTTATCGTTGGTTCTTCAGAACATTGTTTGCACTGATGATCATTCTTGGAAGTGTTGCTGCTGTTGGTTCGTCAGCAAAGTGGATTCCGATCCTGGCATTGGTGGTGGCTATCGGGGTAACTGTTTTTTTCAATTTTGTAATGATGGCCGATGCCATGTTCAGGCAACCGGAAAAGCTGGTGTTTAGAAATCGTGCGGAGAATACATTGAAAAGCAGCAGTGTTATTCTGGGCGTTGAACATAATGGCGAAGCAAAAGCTTATCCATTGCAATTCATCGTCTATCATCATCAGGTACAGGATACGGTGGGCGGTAAACCCATGATTATTACCTATTGCAGCGTTTGTCGGACAGGGCGTGTGTTTGAACCGGTGGTAAAAGGCATGCATGAAAAATTCAGGCTGGTAGGCATGGATCATTTTAATGCCATGTTTGAGGACGAGACAACCAAGACATGGTGGCGCCAGGTTTCGGGCGAGGCAATTGCCGGTCCGTTGAAAGGCGAATCACTTCCGGAAGTTGAGTCGGTTCAGATGACGCTGGCAAAATGGTTTGAACTCTATCCGCATGCACGGGTCATGCAAGCGGATGAAGCATCAATAGATCATTACGATTCACTTGCAAAGTTTGAGGTAGGAAAAAGCGAAAGTGATCTTACCCGTACGGATAGCGCATCATGGATGGATAAATCGTGGGTGGTTGGTATTGAGATCAATCATGAAAGTAAGGCATACGATTGGAACCGGCTGAAAGAATTGAAGATCATTAACGATGCAGTGGGCGGAAAACCCATTGTGCTTGTACTGTCTGCCGATCAACAAAGCTTTGCCGCATTTGAACGCGCATCCGATACACTTCTATTCGCGGTACGGGGCGATACCCTTTTATCGGCTGGTAATGCCTATGATTTTTCTGGAAGGAGCCTGACGGATAAACCGGAAAACCTGAAGCCTGTGAAAGCCTATCAGGAGTTTTGGCATAGCTGGCGAACGTTTCATCCGGCCACTACCAGGTTTGAAAGTATTGAGTAAAAATTCAGTCTACTATGTTTTGGATATTCCTTTATTTCCGTTCACATTAATACCTTTGGCGTTTCGGAATTTAAGCAGGCATGAACCTTTCGTCTTCCTTAGAGAATAAAGTATTTCGGCTGATCGGTGCTGTTGGCGATCAGCTAGGTGTGGAAACCTATGTAGTAGGCGGGTACGTTCGCGACCTCATCCTCAACAGACCGTCAAAAGACATCGACTTTGTTTGTGTTGGCAGTGGCATTGCGCTGGCACAGGCTGTAGCAAAAGCCCTTGGCCCCAATGTGCATGTTACTATTTTCAAAAGTTTTGGCACAGCCCAGATTCGCTACGAGGATATGGATCTTGAATTTGTAGGTGCGCGCAAAGAATCCTATCGCAGTGATTCACGCAAGCCGATTGTAGAAGACGGCACCCTGGCCGATGATCAGAAACGCAGAGATTTCACCATGAATGCCCTGGCCATCAGCTTGAATGAGAAAACATTTGGTGAGCTGATTGATCCTTTCGATGGGTTGGCCGACATGAAGAAGAAAACGATTCGCACACCGCTCGATCCGGTTATTACCTTTTCGGATGATCCACTGCGGATGATGCGGGCCATTCGGTTTGCATCGCAGTTGAGCTATGACATTGAGCCCGATACGTATGAGGCCATCACCACGCAAGCCGAACGGATCAACATTGTTTCGCAGGAACGGGTTACGGATGAGTTGAACAAGATCATTCTTAGCCCGGTGCCTTCCTACGGATTTAAGCTGCTGTTTCAAAGTGGCTTGCTGAAGATTTTTTTTCCGGAGTTGGTGGCCCTGCACGGGGTAGAGTACATCGGCAACAAAGCGCATAAGGATAATTTTTTTCATACCCTTCAGGTACTCGACAATGTTTCTGTAATGTCGTACGATCTGTGGTTGCGTTGGGCTGCAATACTACACGACATCGCCAAGCCAGCCACCAAGCGATTTGACAAGAACCACGGCTGGACGTTTCATGGCCATGAAGATAAAGGCGCGCGCATGGTGCCGGGAATCTTCAGGCGGATGAAACTCCCTATGAATGAAAAGATGGAGTTTGTTCAGAAACTTGTGCGCTTGCATCTTCGGCCCATTCCGCTGGTAAAGGAGGAAGTAACCGATTCGGCCATTCGCAGGTTACTGTTTGATGCAGGCGAAGACACCGATGCGTTGATGAAACTCTGCCGCGCGGATGTAACATCAAAGAATAATGAAAAGGTAAGTCGCATACAGAAAAACTTCGACATCGTTGAGCAGAAGATGGCCGAAGTGGAAGCGAAGGATCAACTGCGTAGTTTTCAACCTCCGGTTACAGGCGATGAGATTATGAAGATGTACAATGTTCCACCGAGCCGCATCATTGGCGACATCAAAGAACAAATCCGGGAAGCTATCCTGGAAGGAGAAATCCGGAATAACCGTGAAGAAGCCCTGGCGTTATTGAAGAAGATTGCACAGGAGAAAGGACTTGTACAACAGAGCCAGCGCTAAGCGGCCTTGTTCAGGAGTTCAATAAACTTATCGCGGCTTACGGGTTTGATGATGTATTCATTCACATTGGAATTCTTTCGGGCACGCTCCATGTCGCGGGGATCAATGGAGGAACTCACCATATAGATCAGAATAGGTTTGGTAAGATTGGTCTTTAAATGATCGTAGTCATCCAGAAACATCCACCCATCCACAAAAGGCATATTAATATCCAGAAAGATATAGTCGGGAAGATTGGCTGCGTTGGCTGCGTTATCGCGTAAAAAGTGAAGGGCTTCTTCTCCGTTATCAAATTGTAAAATCTGGTCACTTAACTGCGAGGCTTTAATGGTACGTGAAGCTGTTAATTGAAAGACCTTGTCATCATCAATTAAGGCTATGATTGGATTTTTCATGATTGTCATGAAGATACTTATTAAAGTTAACAAAAAAGGTGGTTCCTATGTTTTCTTTACTGGTTAGTGAAATTTCGCCACCCATGGCTTCAATTTGATTCTTGATCATGAATAATCCTATGCCCCGGCTTTCGGGATGCCGGTGAAATGTTTTCCGTAGTTTAAACACCTGGTGTCCGTACCGTTCCAGGTTAATACCTAGTCCGTTGTCGCTTGCCTCCAGTATAAGTTGGTTGTTATACAAGTAGGTTTTGAATTGAATTACTGGTCGTACACCGGTGCGAACATATTTTAATGCGTTACTTAAGAGGTTAAGGAAAATACTTTCCAGGTAAATGCCCGGATAGTGTAGGGTAGGAGCTTCTTCAAAATTGGCCGTTACTTCGGCACCCGTTTCAACAATTTTTGCATTTAGCATTGCCCGCGCATGATTGAAGATGATTTTGAATTCCAGTGTTTGTTTTTCAATGTTTCGGTCCTGCTTTATTCGAAGTATTTCCGTCAGATCGGAAAGTGTGTTTAGGGTAGTAGTACCCGCTTCTTTTAGTAAAGCGAGGTATTCACTTTTCTCCTCCGATGTTTCGGCCGATTCAAAGAAGTTGAGCAAGGTTAGAATGTTGCCAACGGGCGATCGAAGGTTATGCGACACAATTTGGGCGAACTCTTCCAGTTGTTCGTTTTTGCGCTTGAAGTCTTCGGTGATGGCTAGGAGTCTTGTGTTTTGCTCCACTATTTTTTCTTCGGCAACTTTGCGGGATGATATGTCTCTGAATTCGGTAACACGAATAGTTCGGCCATGATACGGGATCTCTTTTCCATGGATCTCCAGAAAGTATCGGGTTCCATCCTTGCGAATACCTTCGACATCGTACGGCAGGGAATATCCGGATTTAATATGAGTAATAACCTGAGACTGGTATTCAGGTGCAATAAGGTCTACACCATTTTTTCCAACCAATTCATTCATGGGATACCCGGTAATATCACAGAGGCCCTGATTACAGTCTACAATAACTCCATGATCGTGCAATCCAATTCCACCAAACGATGCGCGCTGCAGTGTTCTGAACCGTAACTCACTTTCCTTTAATTCGATTTCAATTCTCCTTCGTTCGGAAATATCGATTATCGTACAAATGATTTCAATTAATTCTTGCCGGTCGTTAAAAATGGGGTGCGCATTCACGAGCAGCCAGGCCCGGTCAACTTTCTGTGGATGAGAAATTCCGAAGACCACACCGCGCACGGGTTTCTGCGTGCGGATTACCAACGGAACCGGCAATTTATCAATTGGAAAATCGCTTCCATCTTCGTTAACAACGGCAAGGGGAGTTATTGTTTTAGGATCTCCGGTTAGTTGCTCTTCGCTTCTTCCCAACAGTTCGAGTGCCGATTTGTTACAAAGTCGTAATTCTCCGGTGGGCGAATAGATGATTACACCAACGGATAAATCCTGTACAAGATTTCTGAATCGCTTTTCACTCTCCCGCAGCGACTCTACGGTGTTGCGCTGTTCGGTTATGTCTGTGGCAATGCCAATGATCTGTGTAACGTTACCATCCTTATCTTTTTCAAATGGTTTTGTTCGCGCGGTGAACCATAGCCAGTTTCCGTTTCGGTGCCTCATCCGATACTCCAGGTGATAGACCGTTTCAAAATTTTCGTTGCTCCAGACCGGAAACTTGGCAAGGTCATCGGGATGAACTACCGTTGGAATGAAAGCTGTACCCAGCGCATTTATTTCTTCGTGACTATACCCCAGGGGTAAGCGGCCGTTCGAATAGATGTTTCTTTTATTCTTTACATCATAAACAAAAAGAACTCCGGGCATGGTTGCTTCAATACTTTTTCTGAATTGACTGCCACGCCAGATTTCCTGTTCTGCTTTAATTCGGTCGGATATATCTTGCATCGAACCGAGCATTCGGTACGGTTGGTTTCGAACATTAGCCAGGAAAAATCCTTTATCGTGCATGTAAACATAATCGCCTGTTTTTTTTCTGAAGCGGTAGATTACATCATAAGCAGAAATACTCTTTTCTGCTTTTTCTAATTCAGCGTAGGCATGCTCACGATCTTCAGGATGGATTAGCTCACCCCAGGTTTTAATATCTCCTAATTCGGAAGTCTCATATCCCAGTACCTCGCGGATGATGCCACTCCAGAGGATGTTGCCCGTTTCAAGGGTATAGTCATAGATAACCTGGCCTGAACTGGCGGCCAGAAGTTCGTAGCGGATTTTCCAATCTTCACGTTCGAGGTCAAGTCGCTTAAGCTCTGTAATATCTTGAACAGTACCCATCATTTTAATGGGCTTCTTGCTGCGGCCCGTAATCATTTCGCCAACAGCTTCAATCCAGTAAACAACACCATGCACCAGTATACGATGCTGAACAAAATACTTCTTACCAGTCTCGATTGATTCGTTGATGGTTTGGATAACGCGTTGATGATCATCCGGATGGATTAGTGAGTTGTAGGCATCAAAGGTTCCATCAAATTCATGCGGAGATAAATGAAAAATCTTAAATACTTTATCTGACCAGACAACCTCATTGGACTTGAAGGTCCATTCCCAAATGCCCATTGAAGCAGCATCCAGTGCCATGTTTAATTTGTCCTCCTGGTGGGGGTGCTTGCGAGTATTGGTTGTGGGCTTCTTCCGTACAACCTTGCGTTTTGTCTTTTGAGCAACGAATTTAGCCGAGTGCTTTGCTGATTTCTTTTTGGGAGCAGGCATAACTAATACGTAAACCCGTAAAAGATACGATAAATTCTAAGGCGAATAAAGCGATATAACAAAACGGATACCTTGTTGTTTAACCCTCGATCGTATATCTTTCAAAAAAGAACTAAAACCTAAAATCATGCTTCAGGAATTTAAAAAGTTTGCCATGCGAGGCAATGTTGTCGACCTTGCCATTGGGGTAATTATCGGTGCTGCGTTTACCGGTATTGTTAATTCACTTATTAATGATGTAATCACTCCGCTGCTTCTTAAGCCAGCCCTGGATATGGCTCACCTTAGTAAACTGGAAGATCTTACAGCATTAGGTGCTGTTAAGTATGGCAAGTTTATTTCGGCAACCATTAACTTTTTGATTGTCGCGTTTGTATTATTTCTGATTGTGAAAGGCGTTAATGCCGCCAAAAAGAAAGATGAAGCGGCTCCGGCTGCTCCTGCAGAACCACCTGCTGATATTAAATTGCTGACGGAGATTCGCGATTTACTGAAGAAGTAATTAATAGTGAATGCTGCATGTAAGCACAAGAGGCGATGGAATACTTCCAGCGCCTCTTGTGCTTTATTGATAACTCCACACGTTAAATCGGAGTAATCTCCAGAATGATCCGATAGTCATCTTCGGCAATCAGGCCATCAGCCGGATAGGGGAGAACGGATACCAATTTGACAGAAAAACGTTTGTGGTCAATAACTACTTCTGTTGAATCTCCTGGTTGAAGGATAATGGTTACTATGTTTCTGTTCTTTTCTTTGAAGGTAATCTTTGCCGTTACTTCGCCTTGCCAGATGCAAACAACATTGGCCGGACATCGGGAATCGGATGTAATCTTAAATTCAACACACTGGCTTGTAGCGTTTGTTACCGACTCAAGTATACCGAAGTCGAGAAGAACATCGGTTTTTAAAAGAGAGGCATTGCTCACGGTAGTCTTAGCCGTTGGATTTATGCTGTCTTCACTGGCGGAGTCGGCACAGGCGGCAGCAACCAAAAGAAGGAATGCAAGGTATTTCATAAAATCCGTAGTTAACTGGTTGTTGGTTAGACACAACCTAAATCAACGTGGTTGGAATAGTTAGTATCCAATTAATACAAACGGTGCCCAGTAGTAAGGTGCTGCGTATTTTTCGTTTTTGATAAGATTGATCTTAGCTTTTCGAAGAGGTTCGCTGAAATTTGCAGACTTGCTTTCCAGTGTCTGACGATAAAAGTCCTGCATCAGAATGGAGGTAGACTCGTCTGCTACACTCCAGAACGATACAATAATGTGCTGCGCACCGGCATAAACAAATGCCCTGGAGAGCCCGATTACTCCTTCCCCTTTAGAAATTTTTCCAAGCCCGGTTTGGCATGCCGATAGTGTAACGAGGTTGGCCTTTAATTCAAGATTATAGATTTCACCGGCAAACAAGTTTCCATCTTCATTTGCTGAATTGGTTTGAAGAAAAATCCGGGACAACTCAGGGTTGGTTTCATCCACCACACCATGTGTGGCGAAATGCAGGTAGGAGTATTTCTTCAGGTCGCTTGTTTTGATTCGATTCTCGTCTGCATCTTTCTTTGTATACAAGCTTGTGTTGATATTATTTTTTGAAAAGAGCGATGCAATTTCGTTTACTTCGGCTTCGGTACCGGGCAATTCGTTGAGTTCATCTTTTTCGGGGAATGAAATCGGTGCGCAAAGAAACACGGAAGTAGCTGGCGTTACCGTAGTGTTTGCTTTTTGGAGAATAAGTCCGGCCGAGAACTCATACCGGATAGCATACCGGTTTAACAGGTAAGGGAGTGATTGGTAAGTATTGGTTTCATTCGCCTTCTTCGTAAACAACGCTTCAAACGGAATGATGCTGAGGCGGCCTGTGGGGAGTATCACCAGTTCATCAATGGAGGACGGAAGGCGCTGAGGGAGCAGAAGCTTGGAAAGTTCTGATGCGGATGTTCGATAAACCTTCAGGTCATTGAAGAATAACCCATTGCGCATTCCGGTAATGTATCGGTCAACGTCTTTGGAAACAGATCGCTGAATAATACTGACTTTCTTTTTCAGAATTTGAAAGATGTACAGCCGGTTGTTTTTTTCATCGATGAAATAGCTGAGCAAGGCTGTGTTGCTGGCAAGCCTGGCTTGAAGTTGCGTGGTGGAAGGCGAGGTAGTATTGAATTTCAGGTTGAAGTATTCGGGGTACTTTACTTCCAGATTTTTTATAAAGGCTTCATAGTTTCGATTGAGCGTAAAAGAAGTTTCGCGGAGTCGTTTCTCTTCCGCCTCCGATGGTTTTTGCGCCAGCTTTTGCGAACAGAGGGCGATGGCAGATTTCAGACTCTTTTCCTGTTCCAGCAGGTCGGCCGGAATTCCTGCGAATGACTTTGCACCCGCTTCCGAGATCGCTTCAAGCAGAACAGCCGATTTACTTTTCTCTGCGAAGTAGAACGCAAGCTCAGCGTATCCTTTCTTATGCCAGGCCACGTTGTTGGCTTCGGTTGCCATACGAACACCATCGGCATACACCTCGGTGGCAATGGTGCCCAGCAATAGCTTGTCGCTCTCGTTACTGATTTGCTGTCGTAATTTATCAATCAGCGTATCGCAGGTTTGCAGCGTGTGAAGTGCCAGTTCAAGTTCTTTAAATTTTAGGGTCTTACCGTAGTATACTGATTCGAGTGCTTCTGCTTTGTAAAGCATGGAGTACAAGAGCGAATAGCCATCGTAGTAATTTTTCAGCCTGGGGTTTTGGTACTGATCGGTTGATTCGAAATTGCTCACGTTGGCCTGCATGGCGCGTTGATAGGTAGTAAGCGCTTCTTCCCATTTTCCGTCTGAGGCACTCATGTTTCCAAGAACATTTAGCAGTCTGGCAATTTCGGGATGCTTCTTACCATAGCTCTGTTCATACATGGCAAGCGACCGGCCATAAAATTCCCGAGCCGAGTTCAAGTCGTTGGTGGGATCAATTTTTTCGGATGATTTCAATTTGGCAATGCCAGCATAGGTGTTGCCCAGGTTGAATAACACAAAGGCTTTAGATGGATGCGCACCGGGATAAATTTTTTCCCAAATCGCAAGCGCAGATTCGAAGTTGTTTACGGCTTCTCCATAATTTGTCAGCTGGATGTTGACAACACCGATGTTGGTATTGGCGATGGCAATTTTTGGATGTTCATTTCCGTGAACCTTTTCGTAAATGGCCAGCGCTTTTTCGTAATAGCTTTCGGCCTTGTTGGCATCAGTGAGGTAGTAGGTGAGGCCCAGGTCGTTATAGGAGGCAGCAATGAGTTCGTGGTTTGCTTTCAATAGTTTCTGCCGGATAGTCAGGGCCATGGTAAGTTGCTCTTCGGCTTGTGCAAATTTGCCGGTGGCACGATACAGATTACCTAATGTTGAAAGTGCCTGCGCAGCTTCAAGCGTATTGGATTTGCCTGCTTGCTCAAAATTATTGAGCGCTTGTTGAAGTGTTGTTAATGCAAGATCATTACGACCCTGGTTGAGGTAAAGCGATCCGAACGTAGTAAGCGTAATACCTTGAATAAAAAGATTTTGCCCTGCCTTTGCTTGTGCATCCTTCAGGATAACATCCGCATCTTCAAACCGACCAAGGCCAATGAGTGCTTCAGCTTTTTTGTTTTGGAGCAATATCTTTTTGTCATCGGCTGTTGTCTTACCCAGTTCGCGATCAATGGATTCAATAGCTTGATTATACTTTGAATCAAGCAGTAACGAATCAATCCGGAGTGTATTTTGTGCGAATGTTGTGTATGCACTGACTATAAAAGTAAGGAGGATGAAGTATCGTAGCATAAGATCAGAACCGGTAGAAGTAACTCACTGTAGTAACCAGGTGCCGTGTGAGGCCATCAGGATTTGTTTCGCGCTGAACCAGCTTATGTCCGACCAGAAGTTTTACACCGTTGCGTACATTGAAACTGTATCCTGCCGTACCGATAGCCGAGAGGGCAAGCCCCTTGGCGCCATCGGGTTTTATCCGTTCACCCGTAAAGTAGTCGGTGGTTTCGTCATTGGTGATGCGGTAGATGGGCAGTAGGCCAACGGAGAAATTGAACTGTGAGTAACGGAAGTTTCGTTCCACCCTAAACATAATGTCAGTTCCGCGCTTGAGCTCGATAGCGTTGTCATTCTTTTTTAGATATTCTTCACTTGGATAAATGCCGCTCCACTCTTGCCAGGCAAACTGGTTGTTATTCTCATTAAACGCATACTGAACGCCTGTGGCAAAAAGCCATTTTCGGGTAATAACCGAGATGCCCGCAATAGCATCCCAACTGCCCAGGCTTGTTTGATAGTACATCGGCAAGGGCAGTCCTTCAAACTCTGGTTTAGTCGAGGTGAGGTCTGAGTCGTTTGTGGGGATCTTTCCACCTAACGAAACACTAACATCAAACTGTTCTGAAGAATACACATTTCGGGTAATGCACAGAGAGATGTCGCTCAGTCCTGCGGTGTTTCCAAAATTTCCGCGCGCTGCCAGGTAGGGTACCTTTACTTGTAACGTTGTTTTTTCAAAAATACTGAAGTTGGCATCAATGGTTGCGGAATAGATTACCGGTGATAACGTAGTAGTACCCCGATAGAAGCTGGCTTCGATTGACATCAGCCGTATGGGTACCTTCTTGTTGTAGGGCTGATCGGGTTTCATAGCACCCATCGTGCAAAACCCGGCATCGCTGCAACCCTGGGCAATCAAATCAACAGAGAAAAGAAGGGCAGTAAATGCAAAGAGTAAACACCTTAGCATAAATGGAGGATTCAATTAATTTAAAGATAGGTTAAAAAATGCAAAGTCTTATAGCCTGAGAAGGGAGATTGGAGGTCTTACGGTTTTGAATGCACTACGTACAATGCGCCTGCTGAGCCTGCGGCCAGAATCAGAGAACCCTTTCGTGCTTTGCGTACTACATGCAATCCCTTTTCAGTTGAAATGGATTTCCAGCTTCGTCCGTTGTCAAATGACACATCGCTTCCGGTAGGGCCGGTTGCAATCAGAATTTTTTTCGAAACAGGCTCAACACATTCACGGAATCCGCTCACCGAGGGTGAAGACGTAAGCCAATGGGCACCACCATCAACCGAATAATAATGATGTATGGTGGCGGGATCTTCTTTGCCATAGTTACCCCCCACAATGTGAAGCGTATTTTTGTTTTGTGTGCATGAAAAAATCCCGGTCATGCTTTCGCCCTGCAGCATGGGAACGTTGATACATTTCCAATGATCACCGTGATCATCCGACTTCCAAAGTCGCGATACAATTCCGCCAGTGCAGATTAAGACCTTACCGCCTGGTAGACAATGCAAGCCAGTGCCGCTGGCCGCAAACGAAGCTTCACCCTTTTCAAGTTGTGGTGCTCCAGCTACTTCTTGCCAGGTGTTGCCACCATCCGTTGTGCGCAGCATCAGCATTTTTCCATCAATCGGATCGCCATAGATTAAACCCTCCTTATCATTCCAAAAATCAATGCCATCAAAAAAGGCATCTGTATGCGAATTGGTGTAAACACTTTTCCATGTTTTACCACCATCGGTGGTTAGAAGAATTGTTGCAGGCGATCCAACATTAGCGATAACTGCACGCTGAGCATCAAAGGCATACAAGGATCGGAAATCAACTTTGGCATCTTCAAATCCTGGAACGGGTACTGTGGTGAAGGCCCATGATTTTCCACCATCGGTAGTTATTCCTACCTGTGCTCCGGTGCCGGCAAGCCAGGCAACACGATCGTCTACCACAGACAGGGCCCGAAAATGTGATTTGATGTCAATGTTTGATTTTTTAAGTGAATAGTTTTGTGATAAGGCTGAAATGAATGAGAGGCAAAGTAACAGAATCAATGAAAATTTTTTCATGGTAAGTTTTGTCAGTCGTGTCGATTTGGAAAGATAAGCACTTAAATTCGTAGACAATAATTCGTACGTTATGAAATTGACCCTTTCTACTTTAATCTTTGTGTTTACGGTAACCGTTGTTCAGGCTCAGGTAAAAACTGTTTCGTCTGATACCGATTGGCAAAAGCAGCATGTTGTGTTGAAGAATTCAGTGGAAGCTGAATTGATCATTCGTGTTGGCGATGCTGACAATCTCAATTTTGGCTGGCCCGAATCATTTGATCCGTTTTGTGGAAGGATGACGGAGGCGCACTACTTCCCCTGGCAACCCAGCGATGAAGATATGGCCGGGTTTGACAGAATACTTCTCTCTTCGAAGTTTGTACCTGCGCAGGATTATCGGTGCAGTTCTGATGGATACTCCGGAAGTTTTGACGCGGCTACATCAAAGCCTGTTGCCTGGTCCATACCAACAACGGCCATCACTGGTGTGAATGTTCAGAATGCATTTCTTCAAATTTTTATTGATGACTTTCAGGCCCCAACATTCTGTTCAAAGTTTCAATTACTTCTTAATGGAAAACGATTTATTGAAGGGGAGAAAGTGTTGAATGCCATTGATCAGACCGGGCCGGTGGGTAAGTTGATCACCATTCCACTAAATGAAGAGCACTACTTGCCGCTATCGTCTTCAAACAACTTTACTGTGCTTATTGATGAATCAACGGGCTCGGCTGATGGTTTTGCTGTTGATTTTATTCGGTTACTGGTGAACCGAAAGCGTGAAAGCAGTTGTATCGGAAATGTTCACGGGCGAGTATTGGAGAAGGGTACAGATCAGGTAATCGCAAAAGCAAAAGTTACGACTTCTGAAAAAGTTATGGTGGAGACAAACACATCGGGTGAATTTGAGTTGAAGAACATCCCGATCGGGTTGGTTGTGCTGAGTGCTTCAGCAGTGGGTTACAGTGATGGTACGGCCACGGCCGATATTGGTGAAGGTAGTAATGATGAAGTAGTTATATACCTGGAGACAGGCAGAACCACCAAGTTTGACAATAAGCAGGTTAAGGTTGGGGAGTCCATCCGCTTGGATAATATTTTGTTTGATCAGAGCAAGGCTGTTATAAAAAGCGAATCAAAGCCAACGCTGGAGAAAGTAATTGCTTTTATGAAATCAAACCCTACGGTGGAAGTTGAGTTGTCGGGCCATACATCATCGGAAGGGGAGCGCACTTTAAATCTTTCACTTTCGTACAAGCGTGTTAAGGCCTGCAAAGATTATATAGTAGCTGCGGGTATTGCTGAAGAGCGCCTTGTGGCAGTTGGTTATGGTCAGGATCGCCCAGCAGCTTCCAATGATACAGAAGCAGGGCGAATACAAAACCGCAGAGTAGAAATGCGGATTACAAAATTGTAAAAAAAAAGACCTTGGTTATCAGCCAAGGTCTCTCTAACGTCTTTACAAGGGTTGGATTACATACCCAAGGATTGGTTTTCGATAGAAGCAAGCTCCAATACTTTTTCGTATTCAGCCGGGCTAAGATCGTTGTAGAAGTAGTGTACCGGATCTACCTGACCACGATTAATCAATACTTCGTAGTGCAGGTGAGGGGCTGTTGATAAACCTGTGTTTCCAACATAGCCAATCAAATCGCCACGCTTAACATTTTGACCTGAGCGAACAGCGAACTCATGCATGTGTGCATACCGAGTTCTGTATCCAAAACCATGATCGATCTCTACCATCTTTCCGTAACCGCTAAACTTCACGCTTACTTCGGCTACTTTACCATCGGCTGTTGCGTAGATCGGTGTTCCGATAGTGGCAGCAAAGTCAATACCGGTGTGCATCTTCTTCACCTTGTACACCGGGTGTATACGAAGCCCGAAACCAGAGGCGAGGGCTAAAAGTTGTTTGTTTGAAATGGGTTGAATAGCGGGAATTGCTGCAAACAGTTTCTCTTTGTTTTCAGCAAGCTTCACGACTTCATCCTGCGATTTGGATTCAATGTAAATTTTGCGCTTTAGAAGGTCTACCTTTTCAGCGAGTTCAATAACAAGGTCTTCGTGGCCGAGGTTTTTGTTTCGGATATCATCGTATCGGTCAGATCCTCCAATGCCTGCATCGCGAATGGTCTTGTCGATGCGTTCAGCACCCAATACCACGCGATAAATATTGTCATCGCGGTTCTCTACTTCATTAAGAATCTTGATCGCTTCATCTACTTCCTTAATCTTGTTTTCGTAGTAGAACTTATACTCATTGATCTGGTTGGCCAGAATTACTTCTTTGGGAGAATTGAAGTAGTTGAAGTAGAAAATAACCATGGCAACAGCCATGATGGAAACCAGGGCAAATATTCCCAAGCCGTTTAGGATAACATCACTTGTTTTCGCCTTTACCCGCTCGTACTTGCAGGTCTCAGTGTCATAGTAATACTTAATCTTGGCCATAGTAAATAGTTCAAAATAAGTGATTTATGGTCTAAAAACCTTCATCACCTCCGGATTACACTCGATAAAAGGCCCATTTAGCAGGTCAATGCAATATGGGATCGCTGGAAAGACCACATCCAGGCATTGCCGGATGGCTTTCGGCTTTCCGGGCAAATTTACGATTAATGTTTGATTGCGTATGCCTGCAGTCTGTCGCGAAAGAATGGCTGTGGGTACGTATGTAAGACTTTTTGCCCGCATAAGCTCCCCAAAACCGGGCATCATCTTGTTGCAAACGGCTTCTGTGGCCTCTGGCGTAACATCACGCTTGGCCGGACCGGTGCCTCCGGATGTAATAATCAGGCAGCAGCCGTGATTATCGGCCATGTCGATCATGGTTTTCGCTATCTGGTCCTGCTCGTCAGGAATTACCCGGTATTCCTTCTCCCACGGTCCGACAATGTATTCATTCAGGGTTCCTACAATGGCCTTGCCTGGAATATCTTCGTAAATACCCTGGCTGGCCCGATCACTGACGTTGATGATTCCAATGCGTATTGTCATGCATTATTGGATGAGATACCAGATTGTTTTGCCTTGATTTTCAGACTCTCAGACCTTCCTTTCCTGAAGACCTGACGGCCCTTGTTAATACCCTTTCTTAGCGCTTTCTGGGCTTCGGCTGGTAACACGATAATGTCTTTACATTCAGCAGAACAGCAGCCATTAAATTTCTCCCTGCATTCCTCGCATTGTATGAATAGCAGGTGGCAGCCATCGTTCTTGCAATTAGTGTGCTCATCGCATGGCTTTCCACATTGGTGACAGACTGCGATAATATCTTCGGTGATACGTTCGCCTAAGCGTTCGTCAAACACAAAGTTCTTACCGATGAATTTGTTTTCGAGGTTTAGCTCTTTCACTTCCTGGGCGTATTTGATGATACCGCCATTCAATTGAAATACATTCTTGAATCCTTTGTGTTTCATCCAGGCGCTGGCTTTTTCGCAGCGAATACCTCCGGTACAATACATCAAAAGATTCTTGTCTTTCTGATCGCTCATCAGGTCTTCTGCCATCTGCAGTTCTTCACGGAACGTATCGACATCCGGACAAATGGCATTTTTGAAATGACCTACTTCGCTTTCATAGTGATTGCGCATGTCGATGATGATGGTATTGGGATCATCGGCAAGTTTATTAAACTCAACTGCACTGACGTGCTGCCCTTGTTGGGTTACATCAAACGTGCTATCGTCCAGACCATCGGCAACGATTTTTTTGCGAACAAGAATCTTGAGCTTGAAGAACGATCTTCCGTCATCCTGAACGGCAATGTTCAGACGGAGACCATTCAGAAATGAAATACTGTATAAATATTCCTTAAAGAAAATAAGGTTTTCTTCCGGCACACTGATCTGCGCATTGATGCCCTCGGTGGCAACATAAATCCTTCCCAATACATTAAGACTATTGAGACCGAGGTAGAGTTCGTTCCGAAACTCGGCAGGATTAAGAATGTGATGGTACTTGTAAAATGAAATGGTTACCCGTTTCTGGGTTTCGGTGCGCATTTTCTCCTTGAGAACTCGTCCGTCTGTTCGATTGTGTAAGAGCATAAAGACTGATTAATAGCAGGTTAATCGTGCTTTACTGACTTTAATAAGCTACAAAGATAGTCGGATTGCCCGATTTTTTTGGAGAAATTTTTAGAAGAGCAGATCAGAGTTTTGCTTTCAGCTCTCCGCGCAGAAGTTGGTTATACTCTTCGCAGGTAAGGATACCATGTTCGTTACAATACACGCATGTTTTGTACTGATCACCAAAGGGCCCTTTCTTAATGATGACGTGATCGCCCTTGCAAACAGGACACACTACTTTTCCGGTAGCCCCGCAGTCGATATCGTAACTGGTTGAAAGCACCTCGCTCGCTTTTTCAACTTCTTTCGACTTCTCTTTTAAAAATTCAGCCTCGGCAAGTCGTTTTATTTTAATGGCATCTTCTGAAAACTGCCCGTTTGTACCTTTTAGCTGAATGTATTTGGTAAGCCAGTCGATACTTTGTTTGTACTTTCCGAGGTGAAATGAATTTTTACCAAAATAGTAGGTAAGATCGGAGGGAACACTTTTGATGTTTTCGAGTACAAACAAAAATTTCTTTTCGGCTTCTGCGTAGGCTCCGTTATCCATATAGAAAACACCGGAATCCAATTCGCGCATCATGGCCGCTTTCTTGGCTTGCTCCTGATCCATTACATATTGCTCTGCCTTGGTGCGGTCTTGACCGGCAACATCATGGTGGAGCAGGGTCATCAACAGGAATGCAGTGATTGTAAAAATCCGAAACGTGCTTATCGTATGCTTGTTCATCAATTGAATATTTCTTTAGGTACATTCAGCCACGCCAGCGCAGCACGGTGAAAAATATCTTCCTTCTGGTTGGTATCCAAGTTCATCGCCTCGATAAATTTTCCGATCGCTAAATCGCCAAGCGGAAAGGGATAATCGGTGCCTAGCGTTACACGCATAGAGCCTTGCAGTTTGAGCACATACTCCAGCAAGAACGGATCGTGCGTGGCGCTATCCACCCAGAATTTTCCAAGATAAGTTGACGGGGCAATTGGGTTGTCAATAGCCACCAGATCGGGCCGGCAGTCAAACCCGTGCTGAATTCTTCCTAGCGTTGGCAGGAATGATCCACCCGCATGTGCAAAGTTTACGCGCAAGCGAGGAAGCTTTTCAAAGATCCCGCCAAAGATCATGGAGCATATGGCCCGTGAAGTTTCTGCAGGCATACCTACCAGCCAGGGCAACCAGTAACGCTGCATACTTTTTTCGCCCATCATATTCCACGGATGAACGAGTACAGCCATCCCCAGTTTTTCGCAGGCTTCAAAGATGGGGAAGAATCGCTCCTCGTTAAGGTTGAGGTCGTTGATGTTAGAACCAATCTGAATTCCTTGCAGTCCAATTTCTTTACAGCGCTGTAGTTCGGCAACAGCAAGATCGCTGTCTTGCATGGGGATGGTGGCCAGGCCTAAATAGTTTTTAGGATATCGAATTAAAAGCTCGGCAATATGGTCATTTAGAAATTTTGAAACGTCCAGGCAATCGAGTGGCTTGGCCCAATACGAAAACATAACCGGGATAGTACAGACAACCTGCACCTGCGTATTAAATTTTTCGTATTCATGAATTCTTAACTCGGCATTCCAGGCATTTTCATTGATCTCGCGGAAGAACTGGTTGCCGCGCATCATGTTGGCATATCCATGTCGGTGATGTTGCAGGTAGATGAAATCGCCATAACCGAATTTTTCAGCCCATTGGGGTAGGTTACGGGGAATAATATGGGTATGCGAATCGATTTTTAGCATGAAGGCAATAAGCTGCGCGCAAAGATACTGAGGAAAATGGTTGTTACTCTACGATGTTAATCAGCCTGTTAGTGCCTTGGTTTGTTGGTACGCGGACCCGGCCGGAAATTCTTTCCGGGCGATCGCTTGCGGGTGGTCTCTTTAATTGTTTTTCTACGGTCTTTGTCTTTTCTATCGAAAGTAACATACCGGGATACTCCAATGCTGACCTGCACAAATGTATCGTTGCGCTTGCCGGGTAGGGCATATAATTCCTGATAGGTATTGAGACTATTTATGTAGGTATGGTTACGAGGCTCTTGAAAGCCATAATGCATCCGCAGATCAAACGACATTTGCCAATCATCCGATACATCCCAGTCGCTACGTATGCCAGCCAACACAAAGAGTTGAACTTTGTTAAAATCGTGCTGATCAAGCATACTATAGCCGTCAACGCGTGGTGCCTGCACACCATCATACAAAATTGTATACTCCGGAGGAAGTATCGGGTATACCTCGGGCGCGAATTTAAGTTTTGTTGCTTCGTGACTTATCTCTGCTGACCCCTTTGTCAGGTAGGCTACGCTGACCCCGGCAAGGGCACTTACACGAAAAAATGAAAGGTTGATGATGTGAAACTTTCCGGCAACCGGAAGATTGAAGTACTGCTGGTTGTTTTTTTGAAGCCCATCCTGACCGCCTGATGTATTGACAACATAAAAGTGCTGGCCGATGTTGATGAGCCCCGGACTAATAACGAAGCCCACATTTTCAAAATCCATTCCGTAGTTGATAGCCACCGGAGCAACGTTGATGGAATACTTTTCCTGGAAACGCGGATCGCTGTTAATACCTTTATCAACGGTGTAAGTAGATGTTATGCCGGTGGAGAGGCCGAGCGAAACAGTATAGGTTTGGCCAACAACCAGAAGAGGAGCGTAGAAGAGCAGAGCATAAAGTATCGACCTCTTCATCACAATGCTACGGGTAGGGTTATCGGTTAACAGGAAGCAAAATAATCATTAATCCGAACTCGGAAGAGAAGTATGGACTGTAGATGGAAGGGATACGGTACGCTGAATGAATTAGGCAAGATTGTGGTAAACAGTCTGCACATCATCATCGGCTTCTAATGCTCCAATGAGTTTGAGTACTTCGTCCTGTTGTTCTTCTGATAATTCTTTTGTTGTTGTGGGAATGTATTGTAATTCAGAACTCCTGGCTTCCAGGTTCTTGGATTCAAGAAACTTCTGCATGCGGCCAAACTCGGTGAACTTGGTGTACACTACCATTTCTTCATCGCCTGTCTCAATATTTTCAGCTCCGGCATCAATCAGATCAAGTTCGATTTCATCCAGATTGATTTTGGTTGGGTCAAACTTAAAAACGCCCATGTGGTCGAACATAAAGCCCACCGAGCCTGAGTTACCCATGCTTCCACCATTTTTAGAAAACTGTAGTCGCACGTTCGCCACGGTACGTGTTGGGTTATCGGTGGCGCAGACCACCATTACGGGTACACCGTGTGGTGCGTAACCTTCGTAGGTAACTTCCTGATAATCTTTTTCTTCTTTCGATGAGGCGCGTTTGATAGCTGCTTCAACGCGATCCTTAGGCATGTTTACGCCTCTGGCATTTTGAATAGCGGCACGAAGTTTTGGGTTATTCTCCGGATTGGGACCTGCGCTTTTTACAGCGATGGCAATGTCTTTTCCGATACGTGTGAAGGCTTTGGCCATGCGGTCAAAGCGTGCGAACATCGTGTGTTTACGTTTTTCAAATATGCGTCCCATTTCTCAATTAAATTTTTAAAGAGTTGGCAAAATTAAAATAGATCGTCAATTAGTCAAACTCGACTCGAATACGGAGTGATGGTCACCTCATCAAGCGGTTGCGCGCTTGGATTTTTCCCAAACCACAGATTGCTTGCCACGCAGGTAACGCACCAATCCGAAATACACCGATGCATTCATCACCACAAAATAGTATGGAACAAAAAATCCCTTGATGGCTACCTTCTTATCGCGAAGCAGGTAACCAAAGAATGCGATAACGTAAAACAGGATTTGAAGGGCCAGCGTGATTTGATAAAACGACAGCGACTGAAGAGCAAGCCAAAGGTTGGTTACGAAAATGACAGGAAGAAACAAGGGTGCAAGTGTCCAGCGCAATACCCGATGTGAGATGTATTGAAAACTGAGCATGCCATACTTGAAAATGTTAAGCAGGGACAAAAGCTTTTGCATGGATTGAAAGCCGCCAGCTGAAATGCGTACTTTTCGTTTCCATTCTTCTTCTACCGAAGCGGAAGCTGTCTCTACCGCATAAGCGTCTGGCTCATACACAAACCGAAATCCCTTCGCGGTAATGCGCATTGATAAATAAAAGTCTTCGATGATCGTACCGGCTTCGGGTTCTTCAAAAAGATTGGTGCGAATGGAGAACAATTCGCCAGCAGCGCCTACTACAGAGTACACCTCAGAATCTTTTTGTTTCAGAAACGACTCATACTTCCAGTATAATCCTTCACCAGAGCCCGAAGCATTGTCTTCGCTTTTGGTGAGAATTCTCTTTTCGCCAGCCACGCCACCTACTGTACTGTCCTGATAATGGCGGACAATATTTTTTATTGATTGCTGATTGAGCGCGGTGTTGGCGTCACAGAAAATTACCAAGGGTGTGTTAACGAGTTTCATCACGCGGTTTACTGCGTGGATTTTTCCTTTTCGCTGTGGCTCATGAAATAAGGACACCTGATTATAACGGCTTACGATTTCAGGAGTCAGGTCGGTTGATCCATCGGTTATAAAAACGATTTTCAACTTTTCTGCCGGATAATCCAGCGCCAGCGAGTTTTTGATCTTATCCTCAATAAAACCCTCCTCATTGTAGGCAGCAATTAGCAGGGTGACATCCGGAAGGGCTGCATCTACCTTGATTTCAGGGACTTTAGGACGCTTCGTGATTAATGAAAAAATGTAAATAACCAGTCCATACCCTACATAGGTGTATAAAACTACCGTCACTCCAAGCCAAAAGAGAAATAAAACCGGGCTAACCATTGTTTTTGAATAGATTAAACAGCGAAACTAAGAGTTACTATTAAAATTCTAAGAGAATAGAGTTAAGATAATTTGGTTATTTTTGCCGGTCTATGGTTGTGAATATGCGTTTTCCACGCTTAATCTTACTTACGTTTTGCCTGATTTTTTCGTGGGCGGTGGCCTTGGCTCAGCCTGTTATTACGGGCCAGGTTCCTAATCCAATCCGGATTAATGAGGGCCAATCATTTGTCCTTACGCTGGGGCATCTTACCGTAAACGATGTAAACTATCCCACAGGGTATTCTTTGTCCATAGCCGGTGGTGTCAATTACACGGTAGGCGGTAATACCATAACACCCGATGCTGGCTTTCATGGTAACCTAATAGTTCCTGTTACGGTAAATGATGGTACTACCGATAGCGATCCTTTCAACCTGAGTGTGGTGGTGAACAATATTCCTGAAATTACAGCGCAGGATGTCTTGTCAACGCTGGAAGACGTTACCAAAACAATAAGTCTGGCCGATGTTACGGTAACGGATCCGGATAACAGTGCTGTTGATTTTACATTGATTGTTTCTGCGGGAACCAATTATACTTTTTCCGGACTTGATATAACTCCGAATTCAAATTTCAACGGACCTCTCACCGTCAATCTTCAGGTTACGGATGGAGAAGCTACAAGTGCGGTATTTCCATTGCTGATTTCGGTAACTGCCGTAAATGACTTACCCAATGCCGCTAGTGATGCAACCTCCACCAATGAGGATGTGTCGGTAAACCTGAATGTGGTTACCAACGATATCGATAGTGACGGCACTATTAATGCAGCAACAGTTTCACTTACTTCGGCATCCACAGCCGAAGGAACCTGGACGGTGAATGCATCGGGCGTGGTAACGTTTACACCGGTTTCGAATTTCAGTGGAACGGCAATTCAAACTTATACTGTTCAGGATAATTCAGGAGGTGTGTCAAACTTGGCCACCATCACCATCACCGTTAATGCTATTAATGATAATCCAACCGCAGGTAACGATGCAACTACTACTAATGAAGATGTGGCCGTAAACCTGAATGTGGTTACTAACGATACGGATATTGACGGCACCATTAATGCGGCAACAGTTTCGCTCACTTCGGCATCAACAGCAGAAGGAAGCTGGACGGTGAATGCATCGGGCGTAGTAACGTTTACACCGGTTTCGAATTTCAGCGGAACGGCAATTCAAACCTACACTGTTCAGGATAACCAGGGTGGCGTATCCAATCTTGCTACGATCACTATCACCGTCAGTCCGGTTAACGATAATCCAACCGCAGTTAATGATGTGGCATCCACCAATGAAGAAGTTGCCGTTTCCGTTACTGTAACAACTAACGATACCGATGTTGATGGTACAATTAATCCGGCAACGGTTTCGCTTACCTCGGCATCAACTGCAGCAGGAACCTGGAGCGTGAATGCATCAGGACTAGTAACGTTTACACCGGTTTCGAATTTCAGTGGACCGGCAATCCAGACTTATACTGTTCAGGATAATCAAGGTGGCATATCCAACCTTGCAACGATTACCATTACTGTCAATCCAATCAATGATAACCCTGTGGCTGTAAATGATGCTACATCTACCAATGAAGATGTTGCGGTTAATCTGAATGTAACAACGAATGATACCGATATAGATGGTACTATTGATGTAGGTACCGTTGACTTAAATACAACAACTGGCGGAATTCAAAACACAAATACTTCTACGGGTGGATCATGGAGTGTGAATTCCCTTGGTTTAGTAACCTTCACACCAACGGCAAACTTCTCAGGCTCATCTACGCTTAATTATACTGTTAATGATAATGAAGGTGCCACCTCCAACGTGGCCACCATTACCATTACAGTAATAGCCGTGAACGACCCTCCAATAGCCGTAAACGATGCACTCACGGTTACAGAAGATAACTCAGGCACAGTCAATGTTACGTTGAACGATTCGGATAGTGATGGTACGATCAATGTGGCATCGGTCGATTTGAATACAGCTACCCTTGGCATTCAGAATTCAAACACTACGGTTGCAGGTACGTGGAGTGTAAACGCTTCAGGCGTAGTAACCTTTAACCCAACGCTGAACTTCAATGGAGCGGCTTCGCTTACCTATACAGTGAACGATGATGGGGGAGCTACCTCGAATGAAGCAACACTAGCTGTTACGGTTACTGCGGTAAATGATGCTCCGGTTGCCAGCGGTGACGCAACAACTACAGCCGAAGAAACCAGCATAACGGTTAATGTAGTAACAAACGACACCGATGTTGACGGAACAATTGATGCAACCTCGGTTGATTTAAATACAAGTACAGCAGGCATTCAGAATTCAAACACCACAGCTGCCGGTAGTTGGAGTGTGAATACAAGTGGCGTAGTAACGTTTATACCGGTTACGGATTTTTCAGGATCAGCTACCCTTACTTATACCGTGAATGATAATAATGGGTTAACCTCCAATCAGGCAACCATTTCAATTACGGTAACACCGGTTAACGATCCGCCAACAGCTGTCAACGATGCGATTACCACAAACGAAGATGTTTCTGTTAACCTGAACGTGACTACCAACGATACCGACATTGATGGTACGATCAATGCCGCCACAGTTGATTTAAACACAGGCACAGCAGGCATTCAGAATGCAAACACTACCGCTGCCGGAAGTTGGAGTGTTAATGCGACAGGTGTGGTTACGTTTGCTCCCGCATTGAATTTTTCGGGTTCAGCCACGTTGCCGTATACCGTGAACGATAATGGTGGTGCTACATCCAATGCAGCGACTATAACGATAACCGTCACTGCGGTTAATGATGCACCGCTAGCCGTAAGTGATGCAGCCTCCACCAATGAAGATACATCGGTAAATGTTACGGTACTTAGTAACGATACCGATGTGGATGGATCACTGGTGCCCACTTCAGTTGATTTGAACACAACTACTGCCGGAGTTCAAACCACCAACACAACAGCGGCTGGTTCGTGGACTGTTAATAGCTTGGGTGTTGTGTCGTTTACTCCCGTAGCAAACTTTAACGGATCAGCGACACTGAACTATACTGTTAATGATGACGGAGGTCTAACTTCAAATTCAGCAACAATAACTGTTACCGTAACTCCGATAAATGACACCCCGGTTGCCAATAACGATGCAGCCTCAACCAACGAAGAGACACCCGTGGTAATTCCCATACTCACAAACGATACCGATCCGGATGGAAGTGGAACCATCAATACCGGTACCGTGGATCTCAATCCGGCAGCGCCAGGAATTCAAAATTCGATTACTATTGCAGCAGGTACGTTTGTAGTGAATGCTTCAGGCGTAGTTACATTTACGCCAGCCGCCAACTTTAATGGTATAGCGTCCACTACGTATACGGTAAATGATAATGCCGGTGCTACTTCCAACGTGGCAACGATCAGTGTTACGGTAATTTCCATTAATGATACTCCGGTGGCGGTTGATGATGCAACAACCACCAATGAGGATGTGGCGGTTTCTTTAAATGTAACATCCAATGATACCGACCCGGATGGTTCCATTAATGCGGCTTCGGTGGATTTAAACACAGGCTCAGCCGGAATTCAAAATACCAATACTACAGCGGCAGGGAATTGGAGTGTCAATGCATCTGGTTTGGTAACGTATACACCCACTGCCAACTTTACGGGAACAGCAACACTACAATACAGGGTTAATGATAACGAGGGTACTACCTCCAACACAGCAACGATTACCATTACAGTCAATGCAGTAAACGATGCTCCGGTTGCTGTTAATGATGCTGTGACAACAAACGAGGATACCCCCATCAATATTAATGTGGTTAGTAACGATACTGATGTGGATGGATCCATTAATGCTACTACTGTCGATCTGAATACTACCACGGCAGGTATTCAAACCACAGCTACCATCAGTGGGGGTACGGTAAGTGTAAATGCCTCTGGTGTAGTAACGTATACACCCACCGTAAATTTCTATGGAATTGCCACCGCTAGTTATACCGTGAATGACAATGCAGGACTGACGTCTAATGTGGCTACAATTACATTTACGGTAAATGCCGTGAATGATCCGCCCATCGCCAATAATGATATTACCAGCGCTGACGAAAACGAAGTAGTTACGTTCAATGTAGTAACCAACGACATTGATATTGACGGTGCTGTTAATCCGGCTTCGGTTGATTTGAACCTTAGTGTAGCCGGAATTCAGAATACCGTAACGGTTACCGGAGGAACATTTACGGTTGATGCCACGGGACTCGTTACCTACACACCATCATTGAATTTCAACGGTAATGCTTCTACTACCTATACTGTCCGTGATGATCAATCGGGTGTTTCAAACACCGCTACAATTACTGTAACGGTTAATTCGATTAACAGCAGCCCAATTGCCAACAGCGATGCTGCCACAACCAACGAAGATGCACCAACTACTTTTACTATTGTCTCTAATGATACCGATCCGGATGGTTCTATCAACGCGGCTACTGTGGATTTAAATACGGCTGTTGCCGGTATACAGAATTCGAACACAACAGCATCGGGTACATTTGTTGTCAATCCTTCCGGCATACTCACGTTTACACCGGTGGCCAACTTTAATGGATCGATTGCGATCACCTACACGGTTAACGACAATGTAGGCGCAACTTCAAATGCAGCAACGATTACAATCACCGTAACCTCGGTTAATGATGCACCGGTGGCAAACAATGACGCAGGCAGTGGAAATGAAGGAACGGCAATTACCGTAAATGTTATAGCGAACGACACTGATGTTGATGGAACCATTGATGCAGCTTCTGTGGATTTGAATACCTCACTTGCCGGAATTCAAAATACAAATACAACTGCGGCTGGTACATGGAGTGTCAACGCTGCGGGGGTTGTTACGTTCACATCTGTTAATAACTTTAATGCTACCGCTACTCTAAATTATACGGTGAATGATAATAACGGAGCCACTTCTAATGTTGCTTCAATCTCCATCGCAGTAAACGGTGTTAACGATCCTCCGGTAGCCGCAAATGATGCGACCACCACGAATGAAGATGTAGCGATTACTTTAAACCTGGTGACCAACGATACGGATGAGGAGGGAGGATTGAGCCCATCATCCGTGGATTTGAATACCGCCACCGTAGGTATTCAGAACAACATTACTAATGCCGCAGGGACATTTACTGTAAATAGTTCCGGTGTACTTACCTATACACCAACAACAAACTTTAACGGAACAGCCAGTATTACCTATACCGTGAATGATGTTCAAGGATTGACATCGAATATAGCGACTGTAACCATTACGGTAAATCCGGTAAACGATGTACCGGTTGCTGTGAATGATGCTGTAACTACCGATGAAGACAACGCGGTGACGTTCTCCGTTACAACCAACGATACCGATGTTGACGGTACTATCGATGCTACTACAGTTGATTTGAATACAACACTTGCAGGCATCCAAAATACATTCACCTCTGGGGGTGTTGGAACATTTACAGTTAATGCAGCCGGTAATGTTACGTTCACGCCAATCGCCAATTATTTTGGTACAGCAAACCTGACCTATCGAGTGAATGACAATGCGGGCGCAACATCTAACACGGCTACCATGTCGGTAACAGTTAATGCAGTGAATGACCAGCCTGCGTTCAATGTCATCAACGATGTGATATTACTCGAGAATGCCGGTCAGCAGACGATAACCATTACAGGTATCACCGCTGGTCCGCTCGAGAGTCAGTCGCTACTATTAACTGTAATATCCGGAAACACAACCTTGATTCCACAACCCACAATAACATATTCAAGTCCCGCTGCTACAGCTACCCTCCAGTTTACACCAGCGCCCAGTCAAATCGGAACAGCAGTCATCACTGTAAAATTGGTTGATACAGGATTGAGTGAGTTTACCCGTACTTTCCAGGTACAGGTAACGGAGATAAACGATCCGCCAACCCTTGATGCTATTGCATTTGGTCCCATACTGGAAGATGCATTGCTTCAAAACGTTCCGCTCACAGGAATTACGGCCGGTCCAGGCGAAAATCAATCGCTTACGGTTTCTGTTACCTCCAACAATGCAGCACTCTTTGAAACACTAGATGTACAGTACACGAGCCCGTTGACAACAGGAACACTTCGGATTAAGCCAAAGGCAAACGCCAATGGTTCTGCGGTCATTACCGTTACCGTTACTGATAGTGGTCCGAATACACCTCCTCCAAGTGATAATAACACAGCCCGACAATTTACGCTTGTGGTCACATCTGTGAACGACCTCCCGGTTTTTCAATCCACGCCTGTTACGGCAGCATCGGTAAATGAGCTTTACGAATATATAATTAGCGTTACCGATGTTGATGGAGAAGCCATTACGCTAACAGCCATTTCAAAGCCATCATGGGCTACACTAACAATCCTGGGCAATGGAAGTGCAAAACTTAGTGGTACACCTCCTCCTGGGGCTGCAGGTACTGTCAATATTAAAATTCAGGCTAAAGATCCAACAGGTGCTCCTGTTGTGCAGGAGTTTGATCTCGTTGTAAATGCAAGACCAACCGTAGCCAACTTCACTACGAGTACCACTGAGGATACTCCGAAGTTCTTTACCCAGCAATTGTTTACCAGTGCTTTTACCGATCCTGATGGTGGTACCATTGCCTCCATTCGTATCGATAAACTTCCCAACAGCAAGAAAGGAATCTTAAAACTTAACGGGGTGAATGTTACGCTCAATCAGGAAATTCCGTTTGCTTCCATTGGGCAGTTGCAGTACGATCCATTACCGGATTCGTCAGGAATTGATACCCTTCGATGGAATGCCACCGATGGTGTGCTTTATGCCAATGCCAATGCAATGGCAATTATTACCACAACGGCCGTTAACGATGCCCCGGTAGTTACCAATCTTGAAGCTTCCGAATTGGTTTACGAGAAAGGGTTAGAATCACCAAAATTTATTACCGAATCCCTTGTGGTTAAAGATGTTGATGACGATAGCCTGCAAAGTGCAGAGATCAGGTTTCAATTATTGAGTTTTAATACTGCCAATGATGTGCTGGCGTATACCAGCTCACAAGTAATTACCGGGGGGTACAATCCTCAATCGGGTGTACTGTTGCTGTCTGGTAAAGCATCGCTTGCTGAGTACACGCAGGTAATTCGATCCATTCAGTACAACTATATCAATCTTACCAACGTTGATGAAGAAACAAAAATCATTTCCATTACGCTTAACGATGGCAAGCTATCAGGCCCTACGAGTGACCGTACAATCAGGCTCACGTATGAATTTATACCCCTTGATATTCCAACGGGATTTACCCCCAATGGTGATAATGTAAATGATTCATGGAACATAACAGAAAAGGGGGGCGGCATGTTGCTTCAGTATCCGGCTTCCACGGTTAAAGTTTATAATAGCCGCGGTGTAGCTGTATTTGAAACAACCGGGTTTGAGCAACAATGGGATGGAACATTCAACGGTGAGCTACTGCCTCCTGATTCATATTTCTACACTATTGAGATCAAGGAGTTTGAGCCAAGTATACTGTATAAAGGTGTTATTACTATTCTTCGATAAAATGAAGCAATTTCTGTTGATATCGGTTTTAATGGTGTGTGCATTGACAGCACGCGCTCAGTACGTGCCGAACAGCAGCCAGCTTTTTCAATTTTCGTCTGCCTTTAATCCGGCTTTTACGGGTGTTGAGAGTTATAACGATATCAAACTAGGCGGGCGCTACCAATGGACCGGGTATGGTGCAAATGCACCAAAATTCCTCAATGCTGTTGCCAACTTCCGCATTAAGCAACCGCTGGATTTTGAAACAAACGGAGTACGGCTAAGTAATGCTAACTTGTTGCAAGACAAAACCATTGTACCCAGAAGAAAGCAGATTATTCATGGGCTTGGTGGTGCCGTGTTCTATGAAAAGGTTGGGATAGTAACGCGTACCGGGACTGGTGTAAACTACTCTTTTCAATATCCAATTTCAAAGAAACTCAGGCTTTCGCTAGGTGTGGGGGCTATGCTGGAAAGCGAGAGAATAGGGGTTGGAGACATATACCTTGGTGAAGGCGCATCATCCGATCCTTACATTGAAAATTTATTAAAGAGCGGTTCTAATCATACTGAGATTAACTTGCGTGGAGGTGTTTTGCTCTATGCAAAAAGTTTTTACCTTGGATTTTCCTACCTGCCGGTCTACACCACCATGCTGAAGTCATCGGATATTTCAGTTGATGAACCGTTCTACCAGGGTACTGCCCAGATAGGATATTGTTGGATGTTGAATCCAAAGGTCTCGCTTAAACCCAGCATTGCAGCACTATGGCTTACCAGTGGTGAATTCTCCTTTAATTATAATTTGAAAGCCTACTTTCAGGATAAGCTTTGGTTTGGTGTTACCTATCAGGATACCAAGTCAACAGTTTTTCTGGCCGGATTTGAAATCAATAAATCGATGGGCGTGTCTTATTCGTATGAGATGTCAATGGGAGAGTTCAAGCAATTTGGTGATGGAAGTCATGATCTGGTGCTTTCGCTTCGGTTGAATAATTTTAAACGTGAGGAGCAGTACACATGGTAAGAATTGCATTCTGTTGCCTGGTATTACTTCCCCTTGCCGTGATGGCACAGACCACTGCCTATGGGCCACTGGAAAAGTTGCCGTCAACGGTTAATAGCTCGTACGAAGAATCGTTACCCCATCTTTCGCCCGATGGAACAACGCTTTACTTCACACGGTTAATTTCGCCCGACAATATCGGTGGTCAATATGCAGGTGCAGATGTTTGGGCAAGCCGCTATGATGTTACAACCATCCAATGGGGCAAAGCCGATAACCGAAGAATGAACATCAACTCCAGTGGTAACAATTCCATAATTGGCATAAGCAGAGCAGGTGATGTTATTTATCAGTTAAGAACGTCATCGGCCAGCATGGTTCCTGGTATTTACTTTTCTAAAAGGGATGGAAATGCCTGGACAAAGCCAGAGTTAATACCGATTGAAGGAATTTATTCTCAGGGCTTTTTGGGCGCCTACATTTCTCCGGATGCCGATGTTTTATTTCTTTCGATGCAGGGAGATGATTCACGCGGGCAGGAAGATTTGTACGTATCCGTAAAGAATTCTTACGGTGTTTGGTCAATTCCTAAAAATCTTGGCCCAACAATCAATACCTCGGGGTTTGAATTATCACCCTTTCTTTCTCCCGATAAAAAGCGGTTATATTTTTCAAGTAATGGTCATGGTGGTGAAGGCGATGCAGACGTTTTCTATTCTGATCGTTTGTATGACTCCTGGGAGGCATGGTCATTGCCTAAAAACCTCGGTACAGCCGTCAACTCGAAAGCATTTGAAGGATACTACGCTGTTTATGGCGATACCGTAGCGTACTTTGCCAGCAACCGCGATGGTAAGACAGCCGATATCTTCCGAACAAAAGTTACCGTATCAATGCCTAAATTTCTGGTCCTGGATAAGCCTGAAGTAAAAGACGCAGTTGTCCTGAAAACAGATTCAGTTGCAGGCGAGGAACTACCGTTAACCGAGCCGGAGTTGGTCAAGTTGTTCGGGCTAAAGGTTGATACCAACATTAAGTTTGACAAAGCCTCGTTTACCATGCGATCAGATTCCAAGGAGTTGCTGTTCTTTATGGTGAATAAGATCAGCCAGCGCAAGGATTTAACCATTCGGGTAGTAGGCCATTCGGACAATACAGGTTCGGAAGGATTTAATCTTGAACTGGCAAGAAGGCGCGCCAACACGATTCGTGATTTCTTGATCGAAAACGGTTTAGATAATCATACGATGAAGTCAGAAGGTGTATTGGGGGGGATTGCCGGTGTGGTTGAAATTTGGTTTTACAAGAAATAGGAGATTCTTTTTTGATACCTTTATACGAATAAAGAAGTTATGGATATACTCGTGATTTTTAGATTGCTGCTCAGAAGAATTTGGATCTTGATTCTTGTTCCACTGACGGCATCTATTATTGCTTTCTATTTCAAGTTCAATTCGCAACGTTCATTTCGTTCGGTGTTACAGCTGGCCACTGGCTTTACAACGAATGATCAGATCCGTGTAACCGATGAACGATTCAGTTTATACGAAGCGGATGTCAAGTTCAATAACCTTATCGAGACAATTAACTCTCCGAACAGTATCAGCTTACTTTCCTACAAATTGTTACTTCATGATCTCGGCTCACAGCCTTTTCGGTTGCCAAAAGAAGTAAAGTTGTTGGATGATAAAGAATTGTTACAAAGTGCCCGCAAGATTGCTACTCATAAACTAGACTCCATGCTGTTGCTCAATCCCCAGGATGTAGAGCAGCGCAAGGTAGCAGCACTTCTTAAAAACTACGGGTATGACTTTAAGTCATTGAAAAAGAACCTTACGGTAAAGCGTGTAAACTTTACAGACTTCATCGGGATAGAGTTTGCCTCTGAAAATCCTAAGCTTTCCGCTTTTATTGTAAACAACCTGGCCGATGAGTTTCTTCGGTACTACACGTTATCTAAAACCGAACGCTCAGGCGAATCGGTTGAATTCTTTAAGGATTTGGTGGACCAAAAGCGACAAGAGCTTGACGTAAAAGCCGAACAGCTTCGTGAATATAAATCTTCGAATAGTGTTTTGAATTACGAATTGGAGAGCGCTTCGAAGCTTGATCAAATAAACGATCTTGAAAATCTCAGAAATCAAAAGGAAGAAGAAATCAATGCGCACCGGTTGTCAATTCGCAGGCTGGACGAGCAAATCAATAAACTTTCAAGCGGGGGTGCCAATACCTCAGCGGCTACCGATAATCGTGTGATTGTTTCCTTGCGCGAAAGCATTAACTCACTGAACTCACGCTACATCGCTGGTGGATCGAGCGACCGGGTACTGCTTGATTCAATAGTCTATCTGCGCGAGCAACTGCGTAAAGAAATGAGCGCCCTTTCCAGTACACGCGAGCCTGACGGACAATCACCTTCAGCCAAGTTGAAGGAGTTGATTAACAAGAAAACTGAACTTGAAACGTTGCTGGAAATTGCAGAGACAAATCTTACTTCCGTACAGGCCAAGTTGAATAATCTCCGGTATAATGTTTCGGGTTACGCGAACAAAGAAGCTGTGATCTCTGACCTGCAGCGCGAAGTGGATGTTGCTTCACAAGAGTACTTGGAAGCGCAGGAAAAATTTAATATGGCTAAAAATTCAGCACTCACCGGCAATCCTATTCGGGTTATTCTGCGGGGTACAGCACCGGCAGAACCAGAACCTTCCAAGACGATCATGGTAACCTTGCTGGCAGGCGTGGCCAGTTTCTTCCTGTGTGCCTTTACAATTATTATTATAGAATTCCTCGATCAGCGCATCAAGTCTCCGCTCTATTTCCAGAAAGTTGTTAGCATGCCACTGGTGGGCACACTCAATGTGGTAAAGAATCCTGGCGATTTTGCTTTCTTATTCGATAAGAGCATTACGGAGCCAAGCCTTGTTACCTTTAAGCAGCTTGTTCGTAAACTTCGTTTTGAGATTGAGCGGCACAATGCCAAAGTAATTCTGGTTACCAGCACCAAGCAAGGCGAGGGAAAAAGTTTTTTGGTATTGGCGTTATCTTTTTCGTTAAGCCTGATTCAGAAAAAAGTTCTCATTATAGATACTAATTTTAAGAACACGGTGCTTACCAAGCTGTTGGTAAAATCGAAGTTTAAAAAATTAAAAGCTGGCAGTGAAAGTCCTGAGGTGGCAGAATTGTTGAGCCACGAAGCCTATGAAGATCAGGAAAATGAGCGCGATTTCATTTCACTCACCAAGTATAAGAATATTCACGTGATTGGTAGCCGGATAGATAACGATTCGCCATCCGAAATTCTTTCGGGACGCGACTTCGTGGGTATGTTAGGTGAATTGAGAAATCAATACGATTACATTTTTATGGAAGGAGCTGCCATGAACGAGTTTCCAGATACCAAAGAACTTATCGGCTATTCGGATAAGATTTTGGCTGTGTTTTCTGCGGACTCGGCAATCAAACAACTGGACAAAGACTCAATCAGTTACTTGAACCAATACAACGGCAAGTTAATTGGCGCAGTGCTCAATCGTGTGGAAGTAAAAAATCTTGACGTTTAATAAATAGTAATTCATGGATTCACGTGAGTCAATTACCAGACAATCGAAGTTGAACCGGGTCTGGATGTATATTCAGAAATTTGGATTCTTGAACGCAATGCAATTGGTGTTGTCGTTGAAATCAAAAAAGACACACTCAACCTACCGTTACGGTAAACATAAGGTGTTTATCCGAAATCATACTTCGGATGTGCAGGCATTCGAACAAATTTTTCTGACGGAAGATTATGATTTCAGTTTGAATATTACTTCCCCCAAACTCATTGTTGATGCAGGTGCAAATGTGGGGTATGCTTCGGTGTACTTTGCTCATAAATATCCGGAAGCAACCATCATTGCTGTTGAACCTGAGACCAATAATTTCAACTTGTTGAAGCGAAATACAGAGAAGTATAAGAATGTACGCTGTATCCAATCGGCTATTTGGAATGAAGATACACACCTGAGGGTGATCGACAACGGTCAGGGGTCCTGGGCTTTTACGGTTGAGAGTTGTTCAGCAGACGTACCAGGTTCATTTGAAGCGACTTCCATTGGTACACTTCTTAAAAATTCAAATTTGCCTGCGATTGATATTCTAAAAATGGACATTGAAGGTGCCGAGAAAGAGGTCTTTACATCCAACTATCAGTCGTGGTTGGGACACGTTAAAGTAATGATCGTAGAGTTGCACGATAGAATTAAGGCCGGTACCTCCGATGTTTTCTATAAAGCCATTGATGGACAGAATTTTTCTATTCGCGAGAAAGGCGAGAACCTGATTCTGTCAAAGCAACCTTAATCTGAAATTATTCGCTACAATGTCCGAGCAAAAAAAAGGTTATTGGATACGGTCTGGAACCTACACGATTTTGCAGCGGTCTTCCATGCTTTTGTTTGGCGTGGGAAGTTTCATGCTATTGGTGCGGATGCTGTCGAAGGAAGATTTTGGTATTTGGTCATTGTTTCTTTCGATTGCCACATTGTTTGAGGTTGCCAGAAACGGACTCATTCAAAATGCCCTGATCAAATTTTTGAATTCGCACGAAGAAGACAATCATGCTTCTATTATTTCGGCTTCTTTCTATTTAAACATTCTGCTTACCCTGATAAGTCTTGTGCTGATTTATTTTCTGGCCGATTTGTCTGTATGGTTATTTGAAACAGAAAAGATTAAGCCACTCTTTTACTGGTATATTATTATGTCTGTATTACTGGTGCCTTTTTCGCAGTTTGAATTTTTACAGCAGGCCAATTTTGTATTTAAAGGAATTTTTCTGTCAACCTTTATTCGTCAGGGTATTTTTTTCTTTTGGATAGTCCTTTACTTTTTGATGCAATGGGAGATCTCATTATCGGATTTGATCATAAGCCAGATAGTTTCCTTACTAATCGGAACGGTGGTGTCTTATTTTTTTACGAGATACTTTCTTCGCTTCGATCCGCGCATCAATACCAAATGGATTGGTGAATTGTTTCGGTATGGCAAGTATGTATTTGGCACCAACATCAGTGGTAAAATATTTTCAAGTATTGATCAGGTCATGTTGGGAAGTATGATTTCTACAGGAGCGGTAGCGGTTTACAACACAGCCATACGCATTACCATGCTGGTGGATGTGCCGACAACGGCAGCAGCGCAGGTTGTTTTTCCGCAAAGTGCCCGGCTGGCAAATGCCAATGATAAGGTTGCACTCCGGCTATTGTACGAGAAATCCGTGGCTGTTATTCTGATTTTTCTCGTTCCCTTTGCACTAGTTGTTTTCATATTTCCCAAACTCATTATTCTGATTATTGCCGGAAACGAATATTACGACACCGTAGGTATTCTGCAGGTTACTATTCTCTATTCCATACTGATTCCATTTACACGGCAATCAGGCACAATATGGGATTCTATGGGCTTTCCAAAGTTTAGCTTTTACTACACCTTTGCCAGTGCCGTGTTGAATATTGTGTTCAATTATATTTTCATTGTTCGCTTTGGGGTAATTGGTGCCGCGTATGGAACCTTTGCAAGTTATCTGGTTGGGTTTGTGGTAACCTTAATTGTGATGCGTAGAATGCTCGATGCACGGTTGTGGAGTATTCTGAAATATGTAGGGTATTATGTTGGTTATACACTTGATATGATACGCAGAAGAATTACACCGGATCATTCCGCGAAGACACGCTAGAATATGATAAAGGGAAAGGATTTCATTTTTTTTGGATGGCAATCGTGGGATACTCCCATTGGAAGCAATTGCGTAAACATGGCGATAGAAACCGCAAGGAATAATCGTGTACTTTACATAAACCGCCCGGCAGACCGCATTACACTTTGGCGCGATAAGACATCTCCTGATATTCTGCACCGAAGAAAAGTACTGCGTGGGGAACTCGGTACCCTCGAACAGATCCACGATAGGTTGTGGGTGTACACGCCACCGGTAATAATGGATTCCATTAACTGGATTTCGAACGCCATGATGTTTAACTATTTGAACAAAGTAAACAGCTATCGGTGGGGGCGTTCTATTAAACAGGCAATTGATACGCTGGGTTTTAAAGATTACTACCTCTTTAACGATAATGAATTTCTACGCGGATTGTTTATTAGTGATGTGCTCAAACCGAAACGCTTCATCTATTACATCCGCGACTTTTTGCTGGCGCAAGATTACTTTAAAAGACATGGTGTACGAACTGAGCCAGCTATTATAAAGAAGGCTGATGCTGTTGTGGCAAACTCGAGCTACCTGGCAAATTATGGAAGGAAGTATAATTCAAAATCGTACTTCATCGGCCAGGGCTGTGACCTGTCAGCCTTTGATCCCTCTATGAATTATCCGATGCCGGATGATGTTGCTCCAATACCGAGACCGATTGTTGGGTATGCTGGAGCGCTTTTAGAATTCCGGTTAGATATTGAAACAATCCGGCACATAGCCACCGCCCGACCGGATTGGAGTGTAGTATTGGTAGGACCGGAAGATGATGCGTTTAAAAGAAGTGAGTTACATGCGATGAAGAATGTTTTTTTTCTGGGAAGTAAGCCCTTCGATCAAGTTCCCTCGTACATTAATTCATTTGATGTGTGCATCAACCCACAGGCTGTTAACCTGAATACCATTGGCAATTACCCACGTAAAGTGGATGAGTATCTGGCGTTGGGAAAACCTGTGGTGGCCACAGCTACAGAAGCTATGGAAATGTTCGCAGCGCATACCTACCTTTGTGGTGAACGAAAGGATTATCCAGCTGAGATTGAGAAGGCGTTGAAGGAAAACTCGATCGAGCGGCAGCAAGCAAGACGCAATTTTGCCTTGGGTCATAGCTGGGAGAACAACGTCTCAGCGTTATATTCAGTCATTGAAAATCTACATTAAAAATGATACAACCAGAATCTAATGGCGACAAATCCTCGAGCAATAAAGTATTCCTGGAGAAGTTGGTAGTAGCCTTCGTAGTGCTTATTTATGTAGCCATTTTCGTTAAAGTACTCTTCTTGTAAATCATGAACCAAAATCCTTTACTGATATCATCAAAGAAAAAGGAAAGTAAGATCGGTAAGTACTTTCCCTACATCGGTGCCGTGGTGATGTCGTGCCTGGTGGCATTTGTAATGGGGCATGTGGAT